>Ga0056114_1001861_pt1 | contig 10156 bp, 9 predicted proteins | sample WorMetHERISLAND1_FD_77005 | JGI IMG/M metagenome (GOLD analysis project Ga0056114, IMG submission 77005) | Marine gutless worms symbiont microbial communities from Max Planck institute for Marine Microbiology, Germany - Olavius loisae HERON... ... | reverse complement strand
TGTTAATATTCCGTCGAAAATCGCTTGAAACCATTCCACGAGTGTTTTCGTGTCTTTATCGACGACGGCGCGTCGCTTGCAGAGAACTGATTGTCCGTCACCCTCCGGAACCCACGACCACGCTTAGCCGGAGCATGGAGGAGGGGTGGACGCGACAGGACTCGTGTACATTATAGCATTCCCTATATAGGACTCCATGGCCAGGCGCACGTTCATGGGTCCGTTGGGGGCCAGTAGACCCGGAAATGTCCAGTCACAGTTCTAATATATTGCCGGACAATCTTATTACACGAAGACATGGCTAACAATATGACGAACAAACCGAGTTTGGTCTGTTCGGCGACGTTAGTTGCACTGGTAGTTGCCGTGTAACGTGAAGCAGCACCGTTTCCTGTAGCGAGGTAGTCGTACTCACACTGTTTGTTCAGTTTACCGTTGACGGTGCAGTGTTGTGCAGCTTCTTGCTTCTGCTGTGGAGTAGCAGTAGCCGCTAGGTCAAATCTTGGCGTGTACGATGCTGATCTCGTATGGTAGTAGTAGGCGTGCGTGTGTCCATTCGCAACCTCATAATGTAACACCGAATCCGTCGCCTTGTCAATGCGCCCTATACATTCAGAAAAAAATTTTCTCCCAGAACATCAAAATTTAGGCATTCAACAAAAAGCTTCAGCTTCTGAGGGGCTTTTGTGCCCAGACACCCTTCCGGGACTTTGCTCCAGGACCCCACTGGGGACCACTGGGCCCCATTTCGCATATTCTATATACGTCATTGTTTGACGTTCCGTATACTGCTTGTCACAATAACCGACCGCGAGAGACGGACGGACAGACAGATGGAATTGTTAATTTGTTATAACACTTTGCACGAAGACGCGTGACAAAAACCGAGGCGGAAAATGCAATGGTGATGTCAAGTATTTATCAACAATAGAACGTAAAGGTACAGATACAGATACAGGTACGTTCTGAAACTATACACAAGCACTGATGTATAATTCTTCAAATAGTGAAAGTATGTTGAAACGTGAACTCACAAGTTTCTCCGAACTGATGATATATTGTTTCCTCGTTGGCAGTCGGGCTGATAGTTTGACCAGTACTGCTGACAAGATCATCGTCCTTTTTACCGTTGTAATTCCCCAGTAGTCCTCTGATGTTCGTGTTATTTTGGCTAGTCGGCAACTGCACAGTGATGTCGATCTGATATCCACGCAGGGTTATCACAGTGGACGCACCTGCAGCGTCACGCAACTCTCTAGCATGACATAACGGGTGTGATGGGCTTCTGTGTCCACATCTTAAATGAGAAACTTCAATAGAGGTGATAGCGTGAAAAACTTGACTAAAAATTTTTACTTCTACTTTCGGTTTCAAAAATATCAGCGTGCCAATCATATATACCTTTTTTATTTTTTCCAGTGTTTGTCGAGTCTATTTTTAAACGTATTTAATGATGGTGCAGTTACAACTACATTAGCTAAGCTATTTCATAGGCTGGTAATTCTGTTGCAAAAAGAATACTTCCTAAGATCATAGTGGCATCTACCGTTATTTAGTTATTTTGAATGAGTTACCTTTAGAAACAGTTGTAGACAGTAGAGGAAATTAATTAAGGAGAAATTAAATTTCTGTTAATGTTTTAAAACTGCGATGTTCTTCAACGATACGATACGATAGTAGAGTTTTTCGTGGACTCGAAAGCTGAGTATACAGCTTAATCTAGCACACGTAGCCAGAAACTAAAACAAACAGCAGTGCCCCTTTAATACAGTACAGGTTAAGATCCATGAAGGCAGTCCGAAAGGAATAAGAGTGACTATGGAGGAAAGGATTTGTGACAGAGATGAGTTTTAAGTCTGGCGTGAAAGGTTGAAGGAGTGATAGGCGATGAGAGCGATGGTGGTGAATGTAATATATGTATGTATGTATGTATGTTTATTCGCACAAGCAATCACCGATGTACAATGTGAACACTGAACAGGATAAGAAATGCAGGAGAGAAAGGTCGTACAAGACACTTATAACTGCCCAGAAATTAAAACTACACTAAAAATACAGTGCGTTGAGGTGATAAGCGCAGGATGAGATGAACCAGGAAGAGATTGAACAGAATGAGGTTAACGGAATGAAGAAGGGAGCTGATTCCAGAGGTAAGGTGATGCATTATGTGAAAAAGCGCGGTGATTTGCAATGAGGATACACGTAACCAGAAACTAAAACAAACAAAGCCAGTGCCAATTATTGGTGCTGTCAACCTCAAAATACAAATCGAATTATGTGGCCTGCAATTTGCGCGTACGATATTGCAACGGATATGACGCATTAGTCATTTTTGTAACTTTAAGCAAATTCCTGCCGTTTTCGAGATATTTACGCATTTACCTCGAAAACCGCTTGTTTTTTCCCCGCCCCACCGCTGTTTAACGCCCCCTAGCGTAGGAACTCCCTGCGATATCAAAGTAATCTATATACCGCTGAATAGTACATGTAATGGGCTACAATTCAGTCACTGAAAATAAGGTGATCTATCTTCATTCGTTTAGTGGCTCCCAAATACCTGTTGCATATGCCACCAGAAGGCCGCCGCTGTCGTTTTTCGACAGCTGAACACCGGTGAACGATTTGGGTTCTTTGTCAGATGAAAGAAACCAACTCGTCAAATTGGTTGCGTCGTTCACTAGAATGACCAAACCTACAACGAAGCGCTTCTCGTGCTATAAGTAAGTAAGTTAGTAAGTAGCCTTTTAATTCAGCATGACATTATGCACACTGCCACATGAGTAATTAACAAGAAAGCCTAGCTAACGCTAAGGTAAACGCACGACAACATTGCGTGTATGAAGGCCCCTAGCGGCAAATCAACACAAGGAACTTTTAATAAAAATAATTATATTAAAAACTACATTCAGTGGGTTTCAACGCTGTCGCTGAGGTTACGGGCCTATCTTCATTCGTTTAGCTGTTGTTGCGTCACAAATGTGCGAAACCCCACGAAATTGTCCGAAAATTCGACCTTAGAGCAGTTCAAGGTCATTCAAGATCATCGATCTTGGTGCCAATCGAATGCGCATATGCAGCTTCCTATTAATCGTTAATTGTAACTTTAAACAAATCTCCTGCTGTTTTCGAGATATTTACGCATTTACCTCCAAAACAGCTTGTTTTTCCCGCTCCACCGTTGTTTAACGCCCCCCCCCTAGCGGAGGAACTCCCTGCGATATCAAAGTAATCTATATACCACTGAATAGTACACATAAAATGGGCTACAATTCAGTCGCTGAAAATAAGGATCTATTTTCATTCGTTTATTGGATCCCACGTCTGCGAATTCCCGCGAAATTCCGAGAGAATTCGAACTTATAGCAGATTAAGGTCATCCAGGGTCATCGATCTTGGTCTTCTGTCTAAAGTCTAAACTTTCCATCATATTATCTGTTCGTGACACCTTTACTTTACATTTTAAACTAAATAAGAACACCAGCTATCAAAAACGGATCGCTCATCGCTCATTTGTGGGTGCAGTTGATTTTCTGGATAAGTTTTTGTCAGTGCGCGAATTAGCAACTAGGTTGCTTTTGGAGGGGCCATTAATTCTCCGCTGCTTCGGCGCCTATGCACGAGGTCCAGGGGTCTGCATTCTGGATCCACTCCGGACCCTTTAGCATCTGCCAGGACAACATTAACCTTAATTTAATAAACCTTGTTTTTATGCTGGGCTACAATTCCGTCGGTGACAATATGGGTCTGTCCTCATTCGCTTAGCTGTTATTGCCTCCGAAACACGAGAAATATCGCGAAATTCCAAAGACAATTGACCTTATAGCAGTTCATGGCCATCCAAGGTCATCAATGGAAAGCCCATATGTGACTTCCTATTAGTCATTGTAACTGTAGCCGTATATGCTACCGTTTTCGAGATATTCACGCTAAAGATAGAAAACTGCTGATGTTACCCACCCTCCCTTGTTTGACGCCCCACTCGGGGGAACCCCTCAGAATTTCTGGATGAAACTTACACCGCAAAAACTAGAGGGATGGGGCTACCGTATGGTAAAAATTTCATAATCCTAACTTCAACCGTTTTTCTATGATACACCCGTCTGACAGACAGACAGACGGACGGGACGGGCGATAGCATATACGCGCTATAGCATATAATGCTGTCGCGCGTAAAAATAAACAAACTGTTGTCAGTCATGTTCATATCATATAGCTTATGCAGTTAACAATGAGAGAGTTATATTTTATGACACCCACCCAAGTTGCTATAACTTTTCATAGGTCCCTCAGGAAAACTTTTGGAGGGGTCTGACCCCTGACACGCTGGTTTTTGTCGATACGGAACACCTCAATATATCCGTATAGTAGGTAACATTGTATGCAGTATAACTCGAGAGGTTACTCAATTGGGCTTCCAGTGCCTGAAACGAGTAAATTTTCAACAGCTCGCACCTGTTGTTCGGTCAGCGGACATCTCCACGTGCACTCGAGCCGAAACGACTTTGCTGTTCGTTTCCTGATCGTCGTATTTCGCTTGACCGGCGACCGCTCCAAACACTGTTCCAGAGCTGCTGGGCTGCTTATCCGTGGTCCACGCGCGCTCGGTGCGTGCCTGAAGCGTGAAAGGATCCGACTTCACCATCCAGTACTCGCCAAGACCGTTGAACGTGTAATGAAGGCTGTCCAGTGTCTGGATGTGCGGGTCGCCCAAGGAAAAACCTACAAAACAACATACAGCAAATCAATGCCTATAATAATAAACTGTTTTTATCTTATGTTACTAACTTGTAAAAAAACAGTAGTAGGCGCGTTAAAACCAGCATCTTGTATAATACAACAGCAAGACTATATACTGTAATATACACTGTCAGACAGAAAACAGACCAAAATGCTTTTGTGCATAACTTCAGCAAATGTTGATCAATTTTGATATAAATTGGTGGCAGTCTCCGAATAAATTAGCCACGCAATGAGATTAGATTTACCTACTTAATTTATTCAAAACGCTTCACAGATGGTCACGATTATGTTTATGAACAAGCATTTTTGCTTATCAGATTTTAAGTGTATTCAGAATGGCTTTTAGTACAGCCGCAGAAGATAAGATGTTGATTACTTTAAAAGGCTTGATTGCTACGAGTTTTCGCAGTAGTGTTGGAATAAAAACGGTCTTGGTGTACTGCTACGTCAATGATATGAAGCAGCGGTTAATAACTATTTCTGTTTGGGCTCAGTTCAAGCAGAGCCTCATGGACATGGCCATTGATTGACAGCCAAGGCTGAGGGCCTGTGTTCGTGCTAGTGGACAACACTTTGAACATTGATTAATTACATCCAGGACCGACGAACAGTGAAGTCGGGCGACTAGTCCATCTTGACAGATCCACGAGCTATAAGCAGGAGCTGCAAGGATTCAACTTGTTTTATTGAGTGTGTTATTTGTGACCACCTTGTGTCTGGTAATTGTGCAGCATAGTTGAGTTCTGCTTCAGTGTGCTCCAAAACATGCGAATCCACGAGAAATAGTATCAACGAAAGAGAATAAAAACAACGAGATCGAACTTGCGTTGTTATGTATCAACAGGGACCCGTAACCATTACGACAGTACACTGCAAAATCAATTTTTGAAATCGGACAGAATCAAAACAACGTCTGCCATAACAAATCGAGAACACAATAGGGCGAAATCGCTTGTCAGCGACGTTGCCTAAAGATGTTCATCGCTTTCGCTTTTTGACAAATTCAAACGCCACCTATTGTCACTGTCATAATGTACCGTAACAGTGGCATCTATACGAGGGAGGACGACGCAACTTGCGTCAAAATTGGCTCCGGCGGATGGGGTGGGGGCAGAATTCCTCTCCCCTGACCTCACGGATATCTTCTGCCTCCTGACGTAATTACTGCGCTCCGAATGATCCAGAATGAGTTTCTGGCTGGGGCTCCACCACGAAACGCACTGAGGGAGCTTACAGCGCTCCCCAACCCCTTAACTGGTGGAGATGGGGCTCGCTGCCACTCCCCAAAACCCACCCCGATTTCGCCCTTTGCCTTTCGGCCCTTCGAGTCTCAGGCTGCAGCATTGGCGGTGGATGACTCCTGTTCGTTGGGGGATCAACGCCCCCTGTCTGTACCGTAGTGATAATGTTAAACACAACTAGTTATTTAGTAGTAGTTGTTTACTGTCAACGAGTACTGACCGAACGGAGGGAAGCGGTATTCAAAACAGTGGTCCAATGGTCTAACTCTGTAGTAGTAATGACAGTTGTTCGAATACAAGCAGCACCATTGCTTTGGCTCGTGGTCGTATCTGCGGTATTGGTCACTGTAACGCCGTGGATTGTACAACAACGCTGAACCGGCCTGGTAAGAAGGCACCGTAATTAGCTGTTCATTTGATGCATAGCAGCAATGCTGAAACGACAACATTTTGTATAATTGTATTACTCTTACCGTTGAATACCGGTGAAATCAAAATTAAATTTTGAAACGAAAATAAAATGTAACAAAAATATACAAATGAACCGCAACTGCAGCCTGTTAATCTCGTTCCGGACTCAGATCAACATCCTCCTCCAATTTTTTTGCTCTCCCCCAGCTTCGGCTTCTCACACGCTGCAAGGGTCCTCAGACATTCGTGCAGTCGGGGACGTGAAAGCTTTCAGACAAGCTTTGTTATCTATTCTATGAATGTTGCTAGCTGCAAAATCTGGACTTACGACGTTTTACCACTTTGGCGACGACTGCCAAAGACATTAACAAGTAATTTTATTTAGTTGCTTGTTACATATTCTATGAAGCATAAACCACCAAACCTATAGCATGTAGCAAGTAAAGACTAAACGCCACAATGCAGACGAGACTGACATCGAATAAAGATCATTTGATGGTCGTCCAGCACTTGTCTGCCAAACGTTATGTTGTCCAAACGCCTGTAAATCGTCTATAGGCCTAGTTGTTTGTTGTTGTTGAGGTACTTAGCATCCTGGCATCGTCGTAGGGCATTCTACCTTATGACTTGATGGAATGACAGCTAAACTAACATGTAACATGCGCAAAACGTTAGTTGCTGGTGTTCTAATGGTATAGTCAGATTTGTACAACCTGTGTCCGTTTTCCCCAGTTAAAAGTAGCACAGCGACTGGAGGAATCCACGCTGAATCGCCAGTCCCACCTTGCTTGCCAGTACCAGCACGGACACGGACGTAACCATCGAAAAGGGTTCCAAGAATATGTTTTGAAGTGGTAGTAGGAGTAGGAATAGTGGTAGGGAAAGGAGGAGACGTGGTCGTAGTAGTGGTAGAAGCGGCTTTGTATCTCCTTCATATACCATTCACGACATCGGTATTCGTAACTGATTTGTGGACTCTCACATTTCGGGTTCGGGTCTGACGAGTAAAATAGCCATTGTCCAACTTGGCCTGCAATATGATGACAAACGCATTGCGAGTCGGTGAGTTGAACATTTGCTGCGGACAGGCCAAAGGGTTAAAGTCGACAAACCGACCACAAGCAGCCGTCGGCATCGGCCACCGTTGGTCGGTTTATCCCCTTTAACCCTTTTAGACTCCGCTACATATAACGTTCAGTATTTACTTTCCTCCACGGGGTGCACCTAGTGTTCGTCGAACGTAAGTGTGGTCTATTACAGGACATACACGACACAGCCGCCGTGAGTGAACTCCGAGTCTCGTGGCCAAAAAACAAAACTTCAGAACCTTGGCGCTGGTACTCAACTACCTACCATCGTAGTAGATGGAAACGCAGTCGAATGCGTGGACAACTTTGTCTACCTTGGAAGCGTTTTCACCTCCGACGGCTGTTGCTGCCCAGACGTTAACAGACGTAATGACGTCCGAGCATCGTCAGTAATGTCATCACTCCAACACATTTGAAAGAACCAACGCCTCTCACTCACATCAAAATGCACATTTGCCACGCCCTAGTGCAGTCCGTATTATTATACGCAGCCGAAACCTTTCTCTTCTCTCTACCGATTCCAGAGCCCTCGAGGCCTTTCATAGGAAGTGTTAAAGGCAACTGCTACAAATCAAATGGCACCAACTCATCCGTAACGAAGACATCTCCGCGTCGACAATTGGCCTTCCATCCATCTTCAAGACCATCAGTCACCGGCGTAACGCCCTCTTTGGCCATGTAGCCAGACTGCCAGACGACGTTCCAGCCCACAAGGGACTCAACTGTCACGTCAACCTATCGCTCGGTCGACCACCAAGCAGTAAGTGGCGACGCCGCCCAGGCCGTCCCCGTAGCAGATGGGTCGATCAACTCCGGAGTCCGGACAGATAACAACCTTCCGCCTGCAGACCTCTGGAGGCGTGCTGTCAACCGTGGTCACAGAGGGGCGACGATACGGCCCTTGTCGGCTAAGCGATAACAACAACAACAACAACAATAGTGCATATTGCACTCTGTCTCAAACAATCATTGCCAATAACCACAAAACCTCTTCCTGCATGCAGTCCAGTCCTAGTGAATAATTATGCGCTCGCTGATTGGCTGTTTATTCCTAGCCGACGCCGACGGCTACTGTTGGGCGGTTTATCACATTTAGCCCCGTTAGGCGCATACGCTACAACATTTAAATATGTCGGTTACAAGAAATAGTTCATGTGATCACAGGATAACTTTGCAGTAGATATACAGACTTGTTTTAATACCTCGGTTGCCTGTCAGTGTTGGCAGCTGATACGACAGATCGTTGTACGATGTATGCATCACGTGGTAAGAAGACAATCCTCGATAGCCCTGCGCTGCTACCTGGTGAAACGTCCAATCAATGCTGGCATAGTTGAAAATAATGTAACTTCGACCTGTCCGCGCATCACTAGTCATCACCAGCTGGAAACACGCTTTCTGTTTGCAAAACAACAAAATGTAAATAGGTAGATCGAAATGTCGGCAAGTTACGGAAACAATCCGCCAGGACAAACGGCGGACGAAGGGAGGACGGAGGGACTACAATAAAACATAATACAGTGGTAAACAAACTCTGTGTTATATCAAGCATAAACTAAATGCAAACCAAACCAATCAGTTTGGCGAATTCAATTCCAACAACAGTGGAACGTCCTGCACCTAAATCGCCAGTTTGATGAATTTAAAAAGTTTCACAGATCAACAGTTAATCACGTGATCAGTTTCTTTGTAAACAACAGCGGCAACAACCGTCACTCAGTCCATCACTGATGGTTTTCAGTCAAAGCCTGGTAAAACGCTGTCCTTGTCCAATTGGATTATTCAATGGCATATGACAAGGTCTGGAGGGAAGAACTTTTGATGACTATGCATGAAGTAGGAGTGTCAGCTGTTTTTCTCCGATGGATCAGAGGTCTTCCACTTACATAGACACTATACAGGCACGGGTCAGACACGACGAATTCGACAAGGTCTCCCACAAGGCTCGGTGTTATCTCCACTTCTGTTCTTGTTCTACGTCAACAGTGCATCGGATAACATTCCAAAGTCTGTCAACAGTGCCATGTATGCTGATGATGTTTCCTTGTGGGCGTCACATAGGTGCAAGAAGTCTGCGTCAGGAGACATCCAGCAGGCAGTCGACTCTGTTTCGGAGTGGAACAGGAAGAAGATGATTCTGAACATCGAGAAAAGTGAGGTTGCCTTTTTCTCCACTAATACGCGTGAAGCCAACTGGCAGCCAACCGTTTGGTTGAATAGTAAGACAGTGCCATTTAATGGCTCACCTTGTCTGCTAGGAGTCCAACTTGACCGCACTTTGCCGTTCAGCTTCCATACTGAGATGGTCTGTAAGAAAGCTACGTCCAGCAGTTTTGGCGTGTCTGGCAACAAAGGAATGGAGGTGCCAGAAGAATACGATGAGGAAGGTCTACATCAGTCTTATCCGAAGCTGTCTGGATTTTGCTGCTCCTGCTTGGCACCCGTGGCTGAGGCCACGAGATTCTAGTGTTTGGCAGCAACAAAGAACAAGCTCTGCGGATTAAGACTACTCCTGTGGAGGCACTCAGGGCGGAAGCAGGAGTTTGCAGCTGCTGGACAGTAACCGGCTGTGTGTTAGAACACATGAAAAGGCAGCCAGGCTTCCAGCTGATCATCCCAAGAACCTGGCTCTCTGTGGGAGTAACCAGCACCGCCTACAAAGGTCCAGCTGGCGTG
>Ga0056114_1001860_pt1 | contig 10158 bp, 3 predicted proteins | sample WorMetHERISLAND1_FD_77005 | JGI IMG/M metagenome (GOLD analysis project Ga0056114, IMG submission 77005) | Marine gutless worms symbiont microbial communities from Max Planck institute for Marine Microbiology, Germany - Olavius loisae HERON... ... | reverse complement strand
TGGGACGGCGAGATTTGTATAAAAGAGAGGTGTGCACATAAGGGTAGAGCAGGGGGTAAAGTGGAGGGGGGGGGCGGGGGGGGGGGGGGTCCCATTCCAAAGTCGTCTAACCTACCCCAGCCAGCAGTGACCAGTCCGTCAGTCCTATCCTGCCTCGATATGATCGTATCATATTACAAATCAACTGACCAACGTGGTCCCGGCTTCACGGGTCGCTCATTGCCCAGTTCGGCAACGGATAACAGGGGGTCCGCGTTCGAAGCAGCGGGGGCTGGACTTACATACATAGGCCTACATATGGGACCCCTGAGACCCTTCACTTTAACCACTGAATAAAAGGTATGTGCGAACATGTGTGTTCCGCTGAAAATTAACTTAAATACCTACGATTAATGGCTTTCAATCACGTTTATAGCTGACAACGCGATTCATGAATCATTTAGTTCGCTCACGAGTCACGAATCGTTCCAACGAAATCAATATCGTATTATTAATTATTTATCAGTTCATCTGTTTATTCGCTGTGCCCCATATAGAACCTGTGCGTGCGTATACAGGCTGAGGTCGGTCGGTGATTTCATGCTACTGTGACGTGCCATCAAAGCCGCCGACTTCACAGCGTGACGTTAAATGCTCGTAATGGACGCAGCGTCAGCAGCATCGCGTGACGTCACGTCGTACGTCATCGCTAGATAAGGCTACACCTGCGCTGACCATCAGATCATTGCATGTCAGTGAAACTCAGAATCCGTCCTCACGCATACAGATTGATGAACGAGTCTCCATTCGACACTCTAACCTGGTCAACTGCGTGACCAACGAATGGACTGGTCGCGCGGGAAAGTTTCATAAGATGTCGATACGATGGACACAAAAGCTGAGTGTGTTCAGCTTAATCTGGCACACGTAGCCTGAAAAATATGAAAAAAGAAGAAACTGAAACAAACAAACGCCAATGCCCACTTCGTTCAGTACAGGTTCAAGATCCGTTTAAGATCCGTCGTGATCGCGTCTCTCGTTGTCTTGCATACGCTTAATTTATAATTGAACGCGCGGACAACGATGAAGATGATGCCACATAAATGTCGCCAGAGCTGACCAGTACTTCGTCGAAAACTTCGAACCCACGCCGTGACACCGCTCCAGAGCCTGACCACAATATCGGCGTTTATTTGACGACAGACTGATGAGGTCGTCGGCAGTAGACGGAGAGAGAGGTGTTTATAGAAAGACGACCGTCGTCGGTGCCTTAGTATGGCGTCAGTTAATGAAGAACGGTTAAGTGTATGCCGGTCACTGGATGCCACGTCGGCCGGCCGACGGGCACTATAGCAGATAAGATCTCTCGTGTCAGTGTTAACGAGCTGCACGCATTGCGCCCGTTTAACTCCGACAGGTCATCTCTGTCGTCTGTCTGCACATCGTCGCGCTCGCTATAGGTGGCGTATGGTTCTTGCCAAATCGATTAGAAACCTCTTGACATGGCGAGCGTTTAGCGGCACTGCTGTCGCCTCTCGTTGTGATAATGCACATCATCCGAGCCACCACATATCACCGCGAAGTAGGCCTACCCATCGCCCGTATAACCTATACTGTGTTGGTGATGACGTTAAACCATGCTCAATCCAATCCAATTTACGCGAAGTCTCGAGAATACAAACGCCAAGTTATTCACCTGCTGACTTCCGCGTATCATTGATGCCGCTCAACTTACGACGCCTTAAATGAACGAGAACCACAGCGCTGGTCACAGAAGCAGAACAATCGCATGTCAAATTCAGTGTGACAGATTGATAGGCTATTGTGAAACGTTAAACTGTTATGATAGATAGGCGATGACGGCTCAGGCTCTCAGCTAAGGAGGTTATTCTCTGCATTTTTGAGACTTACACTGGATTATATGCAAAGGCCTATACTGTTGTTTTGACCAATTTCACTCGTTATAAGACAGAGAAATACAAGAAACAGCCGGTAGGCGAATTGGCTCGCGCTCTGCTAAGTCTTAAGCCATTCTCTCGTCCCCATCGAACTGCAACATCAGTACTGATTATTGGCAAAGTTCACTGGGAGGTTACACCAAGTGCTTCTTCTACGCCGAATGAGCTGATTTTTTAACACAATGCTCTATACGGCAGTGTGTGCTTAAAGGGTCCATACGGATAGTTGACCTAGTTTCCGAATGCGACGACTTTGAATATTGTGACGTCACGAGTATGACGTCATAGAGTCGCGTGACGTCACCGATGACCTCACCACTCATCAATCGACGCGCCGTAGGCACATTCCTGTAGGCTTCCTATTGGACGCGAACCCCATAAATCGCTAGTTTCCGAGATATTTAGCATCGAAATTTCGGACAAACAGACACAGACAGACAGACAGTCACGTCGAGTAAAAATAAGGGTCGCTTAAAGCTTGCAGCGCGCGAGCCAATATTTTCTGAAGTTTTGCACAGTGACCAGTGTAAGCCTACAGTCTGAGTGCACTGCAGCCTATTACGCTTTCGATAATTTTACTAAGATGAAATCACTAAAATAAACTTTGTTATTAGCATCGTGGTTATTAGTAATGGGATTATACATCACAGATTCTTTCCGATATTACATTTACAGATAGACCATTAACTACAGATCATCATCAAATAGAGTACTGTTGCAGGGCAGGCATCAGTTACGCTATACAATCAGGTGACGGGTCAGCTAAAAAGTGTCAGTTATTATAGACTGCTCTTGCTCTAAGCAGATGTCAAATTTATGAACTACAAATTCCGAAGTTGCTGATTTTTAAACGCATTTTAAAATGTCTGATCGCCATTTTTGCTCATATAGACTGCAGCAAAATTGTCGCGAAAGTAGGCCTAGCGTTGTTTTCAAAGTCCCGAACTTCCTAATAACACAATGTAATATGCCGTTAACTAGCGACTTATTGGAGTGAAGAAATAATAGAAACACCGGATTTTGAAGGTCATTCAAAGGTCATTCAAAGGTCATCAGCACTGTTTGTTGTTTAGACTTTTTTTCTTTGCCGTGCGTTTATAATCTGTTGCTAAGTAATTACTTGATCTTTATAAATTCGTGTACATTTTTAAAATTCATAAAATCTTGTGAAAAAATAGTAAAAAAAATTACAAAAACTGAATTTTTGTAACTTTAGTTCTATGCCCCAATTTCATGGATTTTGCCTGTTTGGTCACCCAGACACGCTGCAGATTATGTATGTCAAATATTATGAGCTCAGGTGCATGTTTTAAAAAAATTTCACCTCACATATATCGTTAATGTTGGCGCGTATTTATAACGTCAAAATTGGCGTTATTGTCGGTGTCCGGTTTGAAAGATGAAAAGTAGATAAAAAAAGCAAACCTACATGAAAACTGAAACATTCAAACTCTATCCTATAGAGACTTTTGAATATTTCTACCAGATATCATCAAAATCGATCATTATAGTTCTGGGCTATACCGTTTCAAAGTTGGTGCATTTTTGAGACACAGTGTATAGTCGAAAATCGTGAGTTTTTTACCGGTCATGCAGTCCGCCTGCATTAAACTCCCCCTTCAGCGGTAACCCGGGCAGAATGTCGTAAACTGAGTTTAGTGTTAAGAAAACTAGTGTAGTACATATATATGCCGGCTACACGAATCGTCGAATTTCAAGAATATTTTTTCGCCGTTTGCAACCATGCGATATTGGAATGCGACAGACGAATGGACGGAACTGCTGACGCAGTATCGCGCTATGCATTTTCACGCGCGGACGTGCGATAAAAATTACGCACTGAATATACATACAGTAACGAAAATTTACACAATATATACTTTTACAGTGATACTTAATAACAATCGATGACGAGTGACAATTGTTCGTAAACAAGACTTGCATGTATATACAATATTTTTTACAATCCCGTACGTCCACGGATGGTTACGATTTTACGAACCCTTTGACGCCCACTGTTGCCATATGGGTACAGCTATGCATCCTATGCCAGACTGGGTTAAGCCGTCATTTGTAATTTTTGACATCTGGGCACTCTGACGCTCAGCCACGAGCGTCAGAGTGCCCGGATGTCAAAAATTACAAATGACGGCATAACCCGGTCTGACACAAGATGCTTTACAGCTGTAGGGCCCCATACCCATATGGCAACAGTGGGCGTCAAAGGGTTAACGATAAAGACATTCGACGGCGTTAATAAGCTGTTATACTCGAGTCACATCAGAGTTTTTCGAGGCTGCGCGAGTTGGTGAGTAGTTCACGAAGTATGCGCCACGCCTGCTTGGCGGCGGCGTCCATCGACGACGACGACTTGCCTCGGAACAGGTCGAGTGTCGGCACGAAGTAATGCGGACATCGACGGTTCTGGAGGCATGAGATGAGCTGCAGCAGGATACCGTTGATGCGGTCGCCGAGGCAAGTCTCGTCCCATTCCGGCTCACGTGGATGCTTCTCGCACTCGTACAGCAGCAGCGTCTTCATGTGGTAGTTCTCGATCGGTTTGCCGGGCAGATCGAGGTGCTTGTCGCGTAGCGTCCGCAGGATGCTGAGACACTTGCGCCGACATCCGCCGAGCAGCAGCATCGTCTCGGCCTGGTGGAACGAGACCACCCACGCGTCGCCCTCGGCCGCCGACTGCTTGTCTTTCATGTAGATGCTCTCACGCGACATCAGGTCGAAGCCTTCCGTCTTCACCTCGGCGACCAGGTTCGGGTTCGGCCACGGAATGTGCGGCGGCGGCCAGTGGGCGGCGCTGCGCGGCCAGATCCCGGAGCAGTGGAACGCCGGCGTGATCTGAACGATATAGCGGTCGCGGATGCGCAGCCGGACCTCGGATGTATCGGCCACCATCTTCACAGCGTCACGGTATGCGCACTTGTCGACGGCGGCCGCCACGAGCGTCTGAAACCGTGACCGGATCTTCCTCGCTGACAGGTACCCGGACGCCGTGATGAATTCGACCCACAGCGACATGGATCTCTTGCGACCGTCACTCAGCTTCAGCACGGCACAGCCTGGGATGGCACCGTCGTCGACGAAGTTGAACACGCCCATCTGGTTGAGGTAGAGTACAACTTCGAACTCTGTGGGCGAGTAGACGTGCAGACCGTCGAAGTGGCCGTTGACGTCCTGTAGCGAGCTGACGAAGCGTGGTTCCTGGACCTCGACTTCACGCAGCACGTCCTGGACGATCTTGCACACCTCGCGTATCGTCTTGGCGACGGCGACCTTGCGCGCGTGAACACGCTCGTTGTAGAACTTGTTGAGTTGGAACAACAGCTTGCTCTGTGTGGCCATCATCTTGCCGGCTTACAACGGCTTACAGTTGCGTGTATTATTAGTAAACGTTTTGAGATCTCGCCTTTTAGATCACATTCCGCGTGGTACTAAATGAGACGGTGCCCGAGTAAACAAGTAACAACTTCTCGCCTAGACTGGATGCAGTTTTCACAGTCACTGTATGATCGTATTGTATCGCAGCTATCATACAGACCACTGTACACTCTATTGTACACAAATCGATCTCAAGGTCGTCGAAGGTCGTCAGTGTGTGTACAACATTGTCGATGCCGCGCGCAGTCGTTGCGGTCCAAGAACGCCGAATAGCTCTACCGGAAGCGCTGCTGGCCTAATTGCATCCCGTGCATCGCGAACAGTATCTGCGACGATGGCGCCCGCTAGGACTGATGGACTGACCACGCCTATCAGAAGCCCGTCAGGCACCAATAGCTCGACCAATAGCGTCCTACTCGGCTCCGCGACCGAGCGTCGCCGTCACTGCCTCCATTGATACTGCTGCTGCTGCTATTCATGCTGACCATACAGAACGCATCTCTTTGATATTATAATAGTTCACCCGTCAACCAGCCTTACCCGCGGTAAAATCCAATGGGACTGATCGGGTTTCATATGTTGCTCTCTGTATATTTTATTTTCAAGTTTGACAAATTTGAAAAAATCTCAAATACCGAAATAAAATACAACATTCTAGTAAGTAAGTGATACGAGCGATTATAAAGTGGTGGGATACGATCATACGAGATGGAGAATAGATGGGTCTTAAGATGGAACCGGAAGACAGCCACAGAGGATGAGGAGGTGACGTGTTGAGGCAGACTGTTCCAAACACGATCAGCGGCGACCAGAAAAGCCCGGTCATCGACGGTGGACAGTCGAGTGAGGCTGACAATCAGTGATGAAGACGAGGTGGAACGAAATCGTTGACGAGCCTTAACGTCCGCCACCTCCCGACAGAGTTCATCGACGATACTGTGCAGACCAGTGAAGACAAGGACTGCACACTTGAAAGCAATCCGCTCCGGAGCCTTCAGCGTTATAAAATATAGCTATACAAAATTTTCGAGATATGTCGCAAGCCTTGTTACTATGTGACGTCTGATATCGATAAACAGGTGTCCGCAACCAACCTGCATTGTCATTTACAAAAGCACACACGTACGTGCTGCAAAAATTTGAATGCGGTCCTGGATTATCGCACAATGTAAGGTATGTAAACAATTTTTCCTAATTCGTACGCACTGCTGACAGCTTCACTATTTTGGTCGCAGCTCAAGACTTATAAAGTTATAATTATATTATGTTGGCAAGACATTGTAGCCGGTTCGCTGTATACCAGGTCTTTCACGCGTCAGTTACTTAGGCCTACTTATAGTTTATGATTTTCTATTGTGTTTGAGAAACTCTCCACTGCATGTTTGTGGTCACTGATTGTTTTACGCTTTTGTATATCTTCTCGAGCGAAGTCGTCAGCGAATTATAAAGTTATGATTACGTATACAATTTTATCGTCGTCTCACGCGACTGACGATTGTGCACGACGTATAACGATGGTCGACGAGTGTAGGACTGTGGCGTGGAAATGACGTCATCGAGGTGTGTCACGTGACTTAGCTGATAAGACGGAAGTAGCGAGCGACGAAGTATGACGTCACACTGACGTGCATCCTCGTCACGACATTTGCATGCAGCTGCCCCGCAGCCGATGGTCATATTCTGCGCCAATCAACGATAGATAATTATCACTCGACACGCACACAGATGACCGACCCAACTACGCCATTAACTCGACAACCGTTGACAAAATATGCGCCGTTGAGTGCATCATGGCAACAACGCCAAGGCTGCATGCAGGCTCGTTTCGTTTATTCGCCGACGAATGAAGCCGCTTCGACGGCTCAGTACAACAGACTGTAATACAGACGGTATAACGTTGAACTGATGAAGTGTCATTTCACGGCAGTTCCATGTTACATTTTAGACACCATCATCAAGGCTAAGAAACTCAAATGGCTGAAGATTAACGGCGGGACAGTATAGAAAAGGATAAGAACACATTTAACGATGCAATGCACGTACCAGTAGGCCTAGAGTACGGTCGAGCAGTGGCAGTCCAGAAACAATACCACCACGCTATAGTTAATTCATCTGCATGGCCGACAGCGAAAACGGTGGGTGATAATCATTTTTGCAACCATGAATAAGTAAATAAATATGAAACAGATAAATAAATTAAAATAATAGGGTTTATAAAGTCGAGTTATCTCGTTTTAGTTTCTATACTTGAGATGTGTCACGGCTGACAGTTCGACGATTGTGACCCGATCCACTAACGGACGGCAGCGGCGACGACGAGAATAGACAAGACGATCGACGTTAACCCTTTAACGCCCACTGTTGCCATATGGGTACATCTGTAAAGTATTGGGTGCCGAGTTAAGCCATTTGTAATTTTTGACATCCGGGCACTCTGACGCTCAGCCCTGAGCGTCATAGTGCCCGGATGTCAAAAATTACAAATGACGCCCTTTGACGCCCACTATTACCATATGGGGAAATCTATAAAGTGTGCCGAGTTAAGCCATTTGTATTTTTTGACATACGGGTACTCTGACGCTCAGCCCTGAGCGTCATAGTGCCCGGATGTCAAAAATTACAAATGACAGCTTAACCCGGTGTGGCGCAGGATGCGTTATAGCTGTTCCCATATGGCAACAGTGGACGATCAAGGGTTAACTAACCGTGGAGTAGTAGTCGTAGACTGCACTACGGCAATGCAACAGACACGCAGGAATTACACAAGTCGCCCGCATACGTAAGACACATGACTGGGAGGTCGTTAGCCGACGACGCCGTCAAGAGACTGGACGAGGAAGGCCAAGGAGTCCAGGACTCCTTGGGAAGGCACAATGAAGTTTTCTGTCCCGGCACTTCGTCCGTCCGGACGATATGATGGGATTGGGTCGATTCGACGCGCAGCTCGTTATCGCGTCGCTGACGTCAACGTCGACCCGGATCAGCAGTCCGGGCTTGGCGGCGTACAGTCACCGAGCCGGCGGCGTCAAACTGAGATAGGGTTACCAAGCCCGAGGAGACGTGCCTTCTCTCTGCTGCAGCAGCTGCACGCCTCACTCCATCTTCATCTTTGACACACCCACCTGTTCTCTTGACGTTTCGACGCCTTCGTGACGTAACCTGTCCACGTCAATGATTGCTTAACGAAATCGTACATACTACATACAAACATGTTTCACAGTCAAGCGATTAAACATTAAAATATAGGCCGACAGCTTTAGCAATAGTGATAAGTGTAACTCTTCAGTTTATATAGTGACTTTTAATGCAGTAGTTAAATTTGTAACGTCACGCCCATGTACATGATATACATGTATACTTTATTACTTAGTTTAATACGTTTTGCCGGTTGAATGCTATCGGTTTCTATCCGACATTGAAACATTTTGTTGCAGTCGTCATTGTGACATTAATTTTTGAGATCATTTCGTCGTCGTAAGATAAATTTTAATTGGAAATGTAACAAAAATGACACAATTATGAGACAAACTACTTGCACTGGATAGGATGGTTTTTGCCTTTTTGATACCCGGTAGCCTGAATAGTAGAGATACGTTACCAGCAAGTTAGGATGCATTATCCTCCATTTGTAGAATCACGCCTATTCATCAGACGACCACGGTGACGCTCTTGTAGTTCTACGCTGTTGTTGTCTTGAGGTCCATTATTATAATGCGTTCGTATAATGCGATTACAGCGCGTGCTTTTAGCGTCGCCGCCGCCGTCGCTAACGACGTTAGTTGTCCGTATAGGCTGTTGGTGAAGTCGAGATGCAGTGACTTGCAGCCTCAGCAGCCGTCGGACCGCATCAGAGCGCAATCTGTCGAGACTACAAGTCACATGGAAAGATCACACGGATTATCGTCGTCGTCGTAACGTCGACTTTTCCGACAGAAACTGCTTACTAACTGCCTTACTGTGAACAGACACACACAATAAACGAAGTATCGTAGAAAATTTTATTGATATCGGACATAACAGAATATTAATGTTGTTTTGCCAAGAGGAAAGTAAAAGCCATGGTTAGTTGTAATATTTACGAATGAAGGCGAGAATAACACGATTACAAGTTGTAATAGTGTTATTCTCGCCTTCATTCGTAAATGTGTCTCGCGAGAAAATCGAAAGTGATAGTCACATCTAGGAAATTCTAACTCACCAACACCAACATGAAATAAAAGACAATATAGTTCGTCTCTTGGCAGAGTCGTATACTATAGCAGGAGCAGGTCCCCCCCCCAACTGTGAATGAGGAGGCGTTGCCCCCCGCTTGCAATATTATAATGTATTCATTCATTCATTTTAATTCAGGCAACAAAGCCCATAAAACAACAGACAAAAGTAATGACATAAAAGCACATACAAACAAAAAAACACAGAAAGACAGAAGACAGAAGGGAAACTGTACAATAAAGTATAAGTAGCCTAAGTAAGAGTGTTTCTAAGGCGCAGTTAGCACAGGTCGCAGTCGCACTGCGCCGTGGCCTACTGCCCAAAAAGAAATATCTTAAGGCGCGACAGCCTAAAACTGACTATACAGGACAAGTCGTCTTATATCAGACGGCAAACTGTTCCAGAGCCGAGATGGTGCCGCAGCGAATGTTTTATCGCCAAAAAGAACTTTGTGTGCGACCGACGACCAGTGTTCGAGCGTCAGCAGAACGCAATCGTCTGACGCCGTCGTCGTTGAGTCGCCAGTCATCAGTCAGGTAGCTTGGGACGTGGCCAGACAGAGAAGCGTGACGATCTTGTAGTTGACGCGCTGCCGCACTGGAAGCCAGTGTAGCTG
>Ga0056114_1001858_pt1 | contig 10158 bp, 7 predicted proteins | sample WorMetHERISLAND1_FD_77005 | JGI IMG/M metagenome (GOLD analysis project Ga0056114, IMG submission 77005) | Marine gutless worms symbiont microbial communities from Max Planck institute for Marine Microbiology, Germany - Olavius loisae HERON... ... | reverse complement strand
TCTGTCTGTCTGTCGCAATTGTGAGTCATTTTGATAGTTTTACTGCAGCCTGGTGGCTGTTATCAGTTTAGTTACGTATACAGAACAGCATGATGAAATGAAACACTGAGAGGCCAGCATTGGTTGGGTACAACAGTTATCAGTTTTTGGCCAATGTCTGAGTCTGTCTCAGAAATAATTCATTGTAGGACGTAGTCACCATCGAATGTCATTGGTTTGTGATGTTGCCAGTTTTCATTGCGAATCATATCGGTTGCTTTAAGGCCCTGCTTTGATAAATTGTGAAAATTACAGCACGTATTTTTTGCCTTTGATTTGATGGTAATGAAAATGACCTAAACATCATGCCACTGTTTTTTTTCTGTTATGTTATGAATTTTTTAAATGATCTGGGTCCCATGCAGCCTTTGTACAGTCGGCTTTTGCTTCTGGTTGCTTTACTTTTGTGATAGATTTATTTTGCTGTTTTTGATGGAAAACCATGATTAACATTAGTTGTTATTTTTCAGTGCCAGGAGCCAAGGTGTGTCAGGTCATCGGCCACTATGCGTACCATCATTACATGCAGGATGGCTACGATGACAGTGGTTGGGGCTGTGCCTATCGATCTCTACAGACGATTGTGTCTTGGCTTCGGCTGCAGGGATACACTGATAAATGCATCCCATCACATGCAGAGATTCAGCAGGTCAGTATTGCATTTCTTGTACTAGAAAGGCCCTCAACAGATGGCATATCCCCGATATATGCCTCTAACACCACTCCTTTAGATAGGGGTGGACGTGATGCCTGGTTGTCGTCAATCAACCTGATAAATATTGTGGGCCCAGTCCCTTGGGGTGGGGTGAGGTGGACTGGACTGTGCTTGTTTATGGTCTGACCATGATAAATCATTGTGGCAGATTCTGCAGCTCTGCATTCAATAGTTTTTTTGTGTGGGAATATGATACGTTTCACAAGTTTACGTTCTTGGGAGCCCCGGCCATTTTGGTGAGGGGATGGTCCACCCGTTAATTTATCGATGGGTCGCCGTGCCGGGGGTACCGCGGAGGCAGTCCCACCGCCGCCTCTGTGGGAGCAGTCCCCTAGTCACCCCATATTAGTGTTGACTAGGGGACTTGCTGTGCTTTATGTGTGTATATCGTTTTGTGTCTATTATTGTCTATGCATGTGTGTTTTGTGTTGTTTCCGTTGTTTGATTTGTCTTTTGTGGATTTTCCTTCTGTACTTTGATACTGTTGGTTGGGTCTTTTGACCTGTAAAAACCGTCTCCCATATAACCTATACTGTGTTGGAAGGGACGTAAAACACTGCACAATCCAATCCAGTCTGGGTCGCCGTGCCACATTTAATCATTATCTTAACACTGCACTCATAATATTCACATATTTGATGATGAGTTAAAGAGGAAAAAAGTCATGTGGAGGAAAATGTGAAAATTGTTGCTTTTGTGTTTCTTGGTTACAAGTAGACCGACTGATTTAACCGATTTATGACAAGCCACTGCCACAGTGATGTCATCTCCATCATGCACATATCACCAGATCAGAAAAGGTTTACTTTAGCTGGAATAAGTTTAACGTATGATGTGTAATAACATGAATGAAGTCATTGCTAAATGCTGACTGTACTTCATTGTCTAGAATATGCAGTATTAAGCCATTGTTCAATGTATCGTGTTGTATGTGCTTTAACAGAATTCAATTTTGGATAATTTTCTGATTTATTATTCTTGGCTTTATTATTTCATTTTCTTTATAAAAAAAGTAATTTGATATGATATTGACAGGTATTGGTAACGGTGGGTGACAAGCCTGAAAATTTTGTGGGTTCCAAACAGTGGATCGGATCGACTGAAGTTAGCTATGTACTGGATCATCTGTATGGAGTAAGGTTGAGCCAAGTGTTAGCTGTTTTGTTTTATATTTGTATTGATTATGGTACAACTGATTGCTGACTAAGTAGCTGACAGTTTACGACAAACAGACATTTATTCATGTATCAAATATTGATGCAAATTTGCATGCCGAAGATCTTTGCATGTCAAGTGTGCAATATTAACAGGTGTCTTTTTGCTTCCACTGATGATAACGTCCTGTGCCTTGATGTTAGGCAGTTATTGATTTTGATGGGTTATCGTCCAAAATTATTGCAAAAGTGTGGATCATTTTCTTAAATTTTGGGAGGATGAGCCTTGCGAAAGGAAGTAATTCGATTTTTGTTTTGGATAATTATAAGCACAGCATACGCGCACGGTAATCTGCGACAGCAAAGCCGTTAAACAATGTGCACACTAATCCACGCTTTGTGATTTGCACACACTGCTTCTAGGCCTCATTTTCGTACAGTGGCGGAAAGCCTAACACCAAATAACTTGTGTGATTTTTAATTCAGTTTTGCAGTGGGGTGGGGTCTGGGGGCTTTTCCTCGCCAGTATAATATTACTATAACCGAAAACAGACTTGTTGTTTTGTGTTGATTTTGAGTTTAGTTTTTGATTTTGAAATGGGGTTAGGTCTGCAGAGGGGCAAGCACCTCCCCAGTATAAATTAGATTACATTAAGATAACACTTTCCGTGCATTACTTATACCAGACTTTGACATGAAAACTACAGTGTACTAATTGTTAAGGCCAACAGTTTTCCGTGGGCCGCGGAATTTCGAGCCGAGCCACAGAATTTGCCCTTTGCTGTGGAATTTCACGGAATTTGAGAAAAGGCCGGTGATTAGTACGATCGTAGGCATGATGAGTGATGAGTGACTCATCAGTCACTCATTTCAGTCGACTCGCGTCATAAATCATGAGTTTCTTTGTACTTTTGAAAAGAAAGAAAAGATTTTCTTTTTATGCTGCTAACATAACGTAAGGCCGATACGCACTGCCGTGCTGATGGCTATAGCATAATCGGCCTTTAGTACAACGCCAGCCTTCAATAACTGAAGTGTCTTAACTGCTCTCTCAGTTTTCAGTCATAAATGGGAGGCCGTGGCGAGTCACGGAATTTGAACGATTTTGCCATGGTGAGCTGCGGAATTTCGCATGCTGGCCCCCGCGAAATTTGGCAAAATTTTCCACGGAAAACTGTGGGCCCTACTAATTGTTACATAGACTTGCAGTTGTTCTCTTGCTCAGCAAGCATCAGTCGTAATGCATCAATGACAGTAATGCCAGCAACTTAGGTTATTTAGCCATGTTTCCACTGCTGTCAGCGGCTGCAAAAAAGTGGCAGAATCTATTCTGAGCATATAGCGAATATCAGTTTATGAGGTTTCATTCACCATACTCACCATACGTGTCCATGCTTTTGGTTTTGCTTTGAACTCACTGGTGTTGAGACATTAAAATTGTGTGCATTGAAGGACATGTGCTGCAGTGGGAGCAGTCTGTTGTGGAAAGTCTGTACACAGGATACTTGTGCCGAAAATGTCGTTGTGGGAAATTATTTCAAAAACTGACAAATCCTGACATTTCTAAGTTCTAACGAGTTGTTGGTGGCTATTTGCTGTGTGTGCTTTTTTGTTTTGCTGGTAAAACTTCGTGTAAGTTGTAGGTGACGGGACTTTGTCATGTACTGCTTTTGAGTCACTCTTTGACTTGAGTGCGACATGTGCGGCAGTCTTTCAGTTTGTTCATTAGTACTGTAGTGACCGTGAAATGTCTGACTAGTCTGCGTCCGTCGTGAGATATGCTTTGAATGTGTTTAATGGTTCCCAGTTGTCGTATTGCTAGGTGTCGTGTAAGATCCTTCATGTGTCGTCCGGTGGAGAAATGGCAACCAAGGCACGAGAATTGGCGAGACACTTTGAAACTCATGGAACGCCAGTCATGATTGGTCGGTTATGTCATTGTTCTGATTTCTTCTTTGACAATTACACAGAAGATGTTGTGCCGTGTGGACTCAGGATCTTTGTAGAATAAGCCCACCTCGTTTCCTGGACGAGTATCATATGAGGCGACTAAACCAGGGTAGTTTTTTTCTGCTGTATTTTGCGTTGTTTGCTTTTTCTGGGTTGTAGTTAGTTTTTGTAGTGTCTGTTTTGAATTTGTCTTGTGTCACTTATTTTAAGTAAGTAAGTGGAGGTTGTTATGCCCTCCCTGCTCGGCACCGGACTGGGAGTGCATTACAAGAGTCTAAAAACAGTTAATCAGTCATTAAAGCACAAAGTAAACAGGTGGGTTTTGAGCTTGCGTCTGAACGAATGCAAGCTGTCAGCTTCACGAACTGTTGCTGGTAGACTGTTGCATACAACTGGACCGGCCACAGAGAAGGCTCTATCGCCAAATTTCGTTCTTGTCCAGCATATACCGACGTGAATGGCACTGTATAGCCTAATTGTGTTGATGTACCTTTAAGAAACTACTCACTCACACATAGAAGATAATCCTTCATGTTTACGCTAGTGGTGCATCTGTCTAATGCTGTGTTGTCATGTGAAGGTGGTGGCGTCCTTGCACACACTATACTCGGTGTTGACTGGAACGAGGCAACTGGATACGTCAAATTTCTGATTTTGGATCCTCACTACACTGGGACTGAAGATCTGCGGATAATTCAAGACAAGGTTTGACAAACAGAATTATTTTGCCTGTTATTGGAGTAATATAATTAACGACAACATTTGTTGTGGGTGGCAACTCTTGTTGGATACAGATTCACGTCATACATTTTTATGCTGTGAAATTTGTGTCTGTTTAGGGATGGTGCGGGTGGAAAAATGAGGATTTCTGGGATAAAACTGCCTACTACAACATGTGCATGCCACAGCGACCGGACGTTTTCTGATCCACTGTCTGTCCTCGGCTGTCTCGACTCCTCGAATGACGACTAGCTGCTGATGGCTGTTTGATCAGCACGTCAGCTGTGTACAACAGAGTTGCAGCATTGTTCTTGTTAAGTGATTGATAGCTGTCGGTGAATTACTTGAGTATCAAGTCATGACATCCGTGTCACTTCAGATTCAGATGCATTTGCTGACATTGTATACCTTATAGATGTTTTTATTATTAGACGACATTGCTGAAAGTAATTTTGCCTATTGGTATCGATGTTACTGTTCTGTGGTCTGTTTGTCTGTCAAGTTTGTGCATTGTGCTCAAACGGCAGAAAATGTCGACACAATGTCTTTTGCATACGACAGCCCTATGTCTCTCCCAGATCGCGATAAAATTTGGCTTACATCAGTCGACCCCTTCCTTCCTAAATTTTGCCTCAAAGTGACCCACCCCTGTTGATTTGAGCGTCTGAGACATTCAGTGGCAAATTGTGGCTGAATGGTAGACAGTGCAATGATCACAATGGCGAGATTGTATTAAATCACCATCGCTCTTTCGAATGGTACCATTGCTGACCCCCTTCCACCAAAATGGGTCCCAAATGCATCTGCAGGGCCAACTTTGCGACGCATGCTGCCACCTGGCGAATACGATAGAAGATATCGACAAAGATTTCAGTGTCATTATGAGCCGAGCCGATGTCGCCTTTTGCCAAAGTACATTGGCCCTTGTTTTATGCAGTAATAATAGTTATTCTTATTGCTGGCCATTCTGCCCAGCATGCGTGAGCTACTCCTAGCACCTTCTGTTGAGCAGCTGTGAACAAAGATTCCTGCATTGCCGCTACTGTATTGGAACTGATGGTTCCTGTTAATTCTGGGAAAATCCCTAATCCCGCATGGATACTTGCTTCTTGTGAGGGGTTATTGTGCCACATTTTATAGCCTTAATCCAAACACTCTAAACAAACACAGACAGAATTTTAAAATATATAATGTACAAATTATATCATTTTATCGTCTTCGGATCTTAAGGATCCTGTTTCACTGTTGATGTAATATTAGCATGTCCTGTTACTGGAGTCTGCTGCACTTGATGTGTGTTGAACAGTGTGCTTATATGGTAGAAATATTCAACTTCATTCTATTATGTCTGCTGTTATCACAGTCCATTCCTCTAAGGCCTCTGCTTTCCCCCAGAATATACTGTAATACTGAATAGGTATGCCAGATGGCATATGTAGCTTCTAAACCCAGCTTTAGTTTGCACTTATATTGGTACTTATCTGGCATTATTGTTTGGGTTTTTCTGTTCTTTGCTGTATTTTTGTTCGGTTTTGTCGGTATCAGCCAAGTGATTGATTGAGAAGGCTGTGTGTTTTGTACCAGTCAAGAGATTGGCTGAGATGATCATCTCTCAGGTAACACCTGCATAATGTGTTGAGTATACTGTAACTAACTAGTCATCCCTATAGGATGCCTCATGTGTTAAAAGGTTGAAGGCTAAATAATATACTGTAGCTGTTCATGTGCACACCTCAGAGCTACAAGATGTCAGTCAGTGTCACCTGCCATATGAGATCACCCAGTGTTACCTGCCAGCCGACACATGTGAATGGGCCCCACTTAACCCCAGCCAGAAAGGCTGGTACTCGATTAACTTACCATGGAGGGATGGAAGGCTGAGTTGACCTATTTGGCTGGTTACATACTGAGATGTTTAACCTGCCCACAGATTGGCAGTCATCCAAGTATTAACCGGGCCCAACATCGAGCAAGTTGAGCAACTGCGTTGATCAAGACCAAAGCTCTGCCACTAAGACAGGCAACCACCTGTTATCAGTAAGTTGTCTCTGTATTTGGATGGCTCATGTCTATCGCTAACCCAAGGAACGCAAAGCTTGATTCCTTTGTCATAAACTTTGTCATTAACTTACCATGGAGGGATGGAATGATGTTCTTTGCTGACAACAAAGAACATAACCGTCATAAACACTAATGGTTATTGTTTTTCCAATGCACGTGTAATGACTGAGGAATAGACTGTGTGTTGGTCATGTCAGTCTTACTTATAAAACTAACACTTTCGTCTTTTATTCTATTAACAGCAGGCTCGAACTTTTAGTTCGCGAGTGCTCTGCTGTAGCAACCCTCATCATCAGTCGACGTGTGACGTGTCTGTGGTCGTGGTGCTGTATGTCTGACAAGAGTTTTTCAAATGCTTCGATGGCACTTCTTGTCAGCATAAGATGATATTTTAACACAACGTTATCCTTTGTTCACGGATAGTTGATCCGGGCCTTGTGGCATTATTATGTAGTGTCACCTGCTTTGCAGCTTGTACTAGCGTGGGGTAGGCTCGCCCGAATCGGCGGCGTTAAATTAGCAGCATAAGACAGGATATCGCTCTCTGGGACGGATCGTCCGATTGACTTCGTTTTTGATTCTAGGGTAGGGATTTCGGAGACAGCAGGTTGAAAGGCTCTACTTCCAGTTACACCAATTTCAAGATGGGGCCGCTCTTGGAAATTTTAAATGACAATATCTTTGGAACGTGTTGTGCGATTAATTGTCTTTGATTCTGGGTGCCTATTGTCAGCAGCGAGCGAACCACATCGCCTATCGGCTTATATCTATTAATCACTTTCTCCTTAATTAGCCTATATTGTTTCTGCTTCCGGTTAATACCACTTTCAAGATGGCGGGTGACAGACTTCTTGGAAATTTTAAATGACTATCTTTGGAACGGTATTAAACAAACAATATAACCACCGTTAACCGATAGGGCCTAGTATTGCTCCACAGCATGATACGTTCCTACTTACGTCTACAGGGCCTTACTAGTTTAACTGCAGTGTATTTTACGTGGATGGTCAGTGACTCAGTATCAGACCTTAGTGGTCAGTCACTTAGGCTAGACTGGCAGCCAGCCAGCACAGTAGAGTGAAGGATGAAGTAACTTTTATTGAGATTTCGGAGAAAGTACGCTAGGAAAACCCATGAAGACGAACTTGGCTGAACGTAGTTATCACTTATCAGAGTCAGTTTTTATTAGCTGAGCTAATTGCTTGGACGCTTCTATAGGCCTATCGAAAGAAACAATTAGGCCTACTCTGTTGTTTCGGGTAGGCCTACCGGACGTTTGTTTTCTAGTAGGCTAGGCCTGTATATATAGTGAAGTAGGCCTACAATGAACAGGTAGGCCCAGCCTATTTTAGACATTAAAGGCTGGATGCTGCATCCTGGTAAGGCCTATTTGAATTTTTTGAGGTGGCCACAGATTATTTTCGTTAAGTGCAATACAGAATTTTCCATCCAAAGTTTCACATGATTAATTGTTGCGCTAAATCAGAACAAGTTCGCTCGTTAGTTTATTTGCCATACGAGCATGATTTTGGCGTGCAGTACCAGCCAATGTCGTATGTCGGCATCTGTGACGTAGTCGTCGTGGAAACGGGATGCTGCTTTGTGACGCGAGAAGAGACGCAGAAAGATAGAATGGCTAACGGTTGACAGCATATTGCGTGCAGCTGAAGCTGCGGTTGACTTCATAATAACCGACATCATTTCTCCGACTTCCAACGTCACCTGTGAAAATGGACTTTCGAATAGATGAATCCGACGACTCATTGGTTCGCATTATACGTTCGTAAGGTATACGTAAACTTGGCTCAGTCTGTATGGAGTAGACGCGTGGAAGACGAACTATAGAAGTAACATTGCCATGTTTCTACGATAAGCGTAGGCCACTAGGCCTGATTATTGACAGTCCTCGAAGGCTCAGAAATGATAAGGTTTGAAACAGTCGAACAGTCGCTCAGTGTAAAGTCAGTGTAAATAATATTGCTTGATGGCGGCATAGTTTTACTTTTAATCGCACGTAAACATGTCACATGCGTAGCTACGCAGAGCGCAGCGCGATTCTGTCCGTCTCTGTCTGAATCACGCTGGCATTGTGTCGAAACGGCTAGACATCATCGAAATAATTTCGCTGCCTGGTAACCTCGTCGTTCTAGTTTTCCTGGACGCCAGGGATCATCCCTAACTGCATGGGGCCGTAAATTCACAAAAATTTGGCAGTTTTTGACAGGCGGTGTTAGGCTAGCAACGATCATCGATCGGGTTTTTGTTGATGACTGAATCTTTCACAGACTAACTGCGACCGTCTTCTGCTATACACCGAGGTCGGACGCTTTGTACCAACCATGCTACTTTGTCTCAGACGACGGTAACCGTATACGCATTTCAAATTTTTGTTCACTGCCGACAAAAACAACTAGTCTGTTGCACCGGCGTACACGCGATCATTTTACGGCAACCGTGTTCTTGTTTCGATGATGCTATTAGAATCGAATTTAACTGTTGGCGAAACTGGTAAGATGTTGGTATTTCAGCTGATGGAAGATAAAAAAGAATTGATTTCACTACTGGACAAGGTTGGCGGTTTAACTATTTTAACTATTAACGTTAGCCTATACTCTGTAGCGCACTTGCTTACTAAGAACGAAGTCCATGATTATCAAGGTTACAGAACAATATCAAATGCATCCAAGTAGCAAAAACTGAAATGCGGAAACAGTGGTCGAATTATAGCAAAATTTATGAGGGGGCCGGAAAATATGGCGAGCGATAACGAGCCTAGAAAATTTTTTTTCGAGGCCCCTCAGAAGTCACATTTCAGGAAGCAAAAAACATGTAAGGCTACTAATGAGTAATGACTCAGCTGGAGTTGAAGTTGGCCAATAGCAACAGCGGCAGCTGCAGAACTACATGGAGAGCACAATACTCGTCGCCTTTTCTGACAGCACCTGTCGAGAACGTTTTCTTCCGCAGTGTGTTGGTGATGAAGCCACACCGCGCATGCAGCACGCATGACAGACAGTCTTTTGTCAGCCCTCGTCTATCTATCTTAGTCTTAAGTAACTAATTGAACTGCGTTGAACTATTGATGTGACTGACGAGTCAAACAGGAGTGTGTATGGAACTGGCTGGCACTCAGTGTGGAGAACCTTGCGGAAGACGCTGACGATGATTTTTATGATTTTTTCAGTCTTGTCCTACATAACGAAAATCATGTTTTACATCCGCTGTTACCCGAACGAAACGACCATGGTTAAAATTATGAACTGCGACGCCGACGCCATGAACGTGGGCTATTCTTACGTCCCAAACGCAATTTTACATACAGACAGTTACATAAATATAGGCCCATCATAGGTACTAACTTTTCCACCAGCCAACTTTCTATTGTTTAATTGCGATTTGTCAGTTTATAATACCCGGTAAACGGATATGTTATATTGTGTAGGCCTAATTTGTATTGATGAAAACACACAAGTGTGCACTGCAACTATAGTTTTTAGGCGACATCGTTGATTTCGCCTA
>Ga0056114_1001857_pt1 | contig 10159 bp, 7 predicted proteins | sample WorMetHERISLAND1_FD_77005 | JGI IMG/M metagenome (GOLD analysis project Ga0056114, IMG submission 77005) | Marine gutless worms symbiont microbial communities from Max Planck institute for Marine Microbiology, Germany - Olavius loisae HERON... ... | reverse complement strand
TATGTGATCACAATTCACCAACGTTACAGACAGACAGACAGACAGACAGACGGACGGACAGACAGACGACATGCGATCGCAATACCGCGCTTTGCACTAAAGTGCATCGCGCGGTAAAAATCACCGAAACAGCGGACAGGCCATTTGACGTGTGTTCGCCTTCTGCATTTATTCTGTTGCAGAATATAGTGCTATAGTAATAACTGTAATAGGCTGAATAGGAAAAACAACAAGGATGCTAGTTATCGCAAACGAATCGCGCGTCGCTGATGGAGTCATTTTGGTGGGATAAGTTTTTGTCATTCTATAATAAAAATTCGGAATACATATCGCATTCCGTTGCCAAGGTGGACCAACTAAACTGGCCACTCGTGAGCACACGTTAACCCTTTGACGCCCACTGTTCCCGTATGGGTACAGCTATAAAGCAGCATCTTATCCCACGCCAGGCCGGGTTAAGCCGTCATTTGTAATTTTTGACATCCGGGCACTCTGACGCTCAGGTATGAGCGTCAAAGTGCTCGGATGTCAAAAATTACAAATGACGGCTTAACCCGTTCTGGCACAGAATGCTTTGTAGCTGTACCCATATGGTAACAGTGGGCGTCAAGGGGTTAAACATTTTTGCATTGGGCCGTTGACGTCTGAGATAAACAAAGTCGGCGGCATGTTTACGCTAGCGATCGTCGTCGTCGGTTTATAGCACTCGACCGTTGCTGACCACGCGGTCAGTCATGCGAGGAGCGAAGCACGGAAGCAGTATAGAATCGTTAAATATCTCTACGCACGGTCGGTGATGATGCATGTCTGTATTTCTTAGCGGCGTTTAGTTGGCAGAAAACTATTTCCACGGTGTGTTTAGCCGCTCTGGCATAATACCGGAGTGTTTCGGACAGACGGGCGGAATTACTGTAGCAGTATCGCGCTCTGCGCAGCTTTGCACGCAGACGCGCGATGGGTCCTCTCCTCTTCTGGACCATCTTGCGTCAATTGTTCAATAGTACTGAGTTATTACGGCGCCACGTCACTTACGTCAATACTGCCACGTGGACATTCACGCTGCATTGCTGCCGTTGATTAATGCAGTGATGTTAAACGAGGCCAAAACCCCGAGGCCGAGGCCAAGGCCGAGGCCAAGGCCAATTTCTGGAGGTTGAAGGTGACCGAGGCCAAAAATAATTATGAAAAAGTACCAAATAATGATTAACAACATGCGATATTGCGATTTTTAAGAATATTGCCGGAAAAATTAACAAAATTCCCGAATTTTACACGATTTTTGCCCGAAAAATGCCCGATTACATAATAAGACAACGAGATCAAGGCCAGGCCGAGGCCAATGTCTGAGACCGAGGCCAAAATTTTAGCCTCGAGGCCACTTTGGCCTCGAGGACTTAACATCACTGGATTAATGTTAGAACTGTTGTCTTGTTTTCTGCTGGACATCATCATAGTCGATCGTAATCTGTGCGACATGATGAATAAATGCAGCATACAACAGGCAGGCAATGACAGGGAGATTCATATAGAACACTAACAACTATCCTCATTGACAAGAAATTATTAATTAATCGAGCCTGTACTTAAGACAAATAACTATAACAGTAAACTCAGTGAAAATGAGCCCCCTAAATCATCAGTAAAGTCCTTCACATGCTTGCAAGTTTCCGGCTGTAACCTAGGTGGATGTAAATAAAGGTCTAAGCAAAAACTATAGGTTAAAACCAGTAACTGCGGTAGCGTGTCATTTGGTTCTTGGTTTGATGCGATCGTCGCGAAGAGTGCGAATGATACAGTCGTCGGCCGCACGACACTTGCTCGTCCCTAACGTGTAAGCATCGGCTGCATGCAGCCAGTAATCAACTAGCTCGCAGACGTGTATTACGGCAGCCCGTCCCATTCATCAGATCACCCAAACCCGCTCAACGCAACGACGATTCTCTGTGACATCAAGCTACGCCATCTCTACGTAAATGGTTCGGTTTGTCGCTCGCTGCGCGCCGATATCGACCGTCTTGGCAGTCAGCCGATGTGCGTACTAGATGTCCGGAACTATAATGAAGACATCCAGACGCATCGAGCTAAACTTGAACGAGCGGAACCGGACTTTGTTGGTCCCAGACCGATCTTGTTAAAAGACTGTCAGACCATGATATTGCTCCGATAACGCCACATTTCAGACGCCTACAGGTACAGTCCGATTACGTTCAGCCGAGTGGACTCTCTGGTGTGCGCTTCGATATATCGGAGAGTCCGACGGCACGTTGCGTGAACGGTGCGTGTTTGCGTTGCGTGTCGTTGTTAGCAGCGTCTGGTGCGCAGCTCAACGGGTTTTCGCGTGCACAGAGTCAAATGGTATCTTTTCCCGGAGTTTTCTGGAAAAATTTCCCAACGGCTGGGAATAATATTTAAGCGAAATTTTACACACTTGTTATATGTTCATATCTACGCCAGGAGACAAATGTATTCATTTTTCTCGAAATTGGACAAAAGTAAGTTATTGTAATCATAAATTTTTGGATTGCTTGCCAGACTGTCCTTTTTGTTATTAGATTTTATTCCTATTGTTATTATAATTTTTTAACCCTCGGTAGCAATTCCAGGGGAGGAAAAAATTAAGCTCAGCAAGATGTATAACTCTATAGGTCATCCTCCGGGCGGCTGTCAGCAGAAAAACTCTCCCGCAGCAAAACAGAGTTAAATCGCTGCACAAGAACAGAAACGCGTTGAAACAAAAAGCTAATCTCGCGACTATCTCCAGACAATGCCGAGATTCTGTGACCCAGCTCGGCCACAAATGACGAAATCGCTTCTTCCACAGTCCCCAGCGACTCCACAACAACTGGCTGGAAAAGATGGGTTCCTTGCAGAGTCGCATACTTATTATCATTAATTTTAATATTATTTGTACTATTTTGTATCTGTATTTCTGCCGTATTCTGTACTACTTTATGTTGTTTGTTTCTTGCTGCTTTAATAGCGAAATAAAATTAATATAAATCTTGATTCCATCCCTGTTCCCGACCCCGGCACGCTCGTACCGCGTTACTGTGTGTCACTCTGTAGTCCAGACGTCTGTGTCTGTCTCGTCTTGATTCGGCAATCATTGGGTTCGACAGACGGTTGCGATTGGACTGCTGACTGACGCAGAGGATGCGGTCCTGAGCTCCGCCGTGGGAACTGACCATCAAACTCCGCCGTCGCTGCAGTGTGCGGTGCGCGCCAGGAAAAACGAATCGCGACGGCGTCAGACTGCAGTGCACCGGCGGCGACAAATTGAATCGACACCGACAACTGTACAGCACCCGACCGACGCCCGTTGACGATTAATCTGCCCCGTACCGCCATCGTCCGTATCCCCTCCCCCAAACTCGTCCCTCCTTACGGGTCCCTAGTGCGCTAAGTGATCTGATTCATCGCGGTACACGGACGTAGTTAGCGGCGACTCGCGGGGGGAGGAGTAAATTTGACGTCGAATCAGCAATCTCTCGACGTTTCTGGATGCGGAATTGCTTTACTGGCGACGGAAAGCGTACGTTTGCAATGGGCGTGGTCTGTTTCCTCGGTGACATGCGCTCATCACACGCTGGTTTAAAGCCTACTGTCGACGACAATATTAGACCGGGCCTACGTTGTACGCAAATTTGAACTTCACCTCGTTTTTACATACATACATACTTACTTACTTACTTGCAATACCAAAATACTACAACAAATTGGCTTGTAGTCGTAGCAAACTCGGATGATAGTCGACATCAGACGTTCTAGTTCTATGACTGAATGTGATTTCACACACCAGAAACAATCTGCACTGTGTTAATGCCACCACTTGAGGTTCGGACTTAATTGTGTTTATTTTGTTACAAGCGACTACAAAAAGTGTGTCACCCTGATTGGTCGAGACGATAAGCTCCGCCCAGTAAGTAAGTAAGTAAGTAAGATGATAATGTTCGCCCATTCTTATGGCTAGGCTATCACGAACATGCTACAGCGAGTTAACGCCATAAGCCCTGGTAAATAATTCAGTCTTGACACGGCTGTAGAAAGAAGATGGTGATGACGGCATGTCGCGGATGGCTGCTGGTAGAGAGTTCCAAGATGCAGGACCGCAGACAACGAAACTGCTTATCCAGAAGTAGCGGAACTAGGTAGCAGTTTAAGCCAAAGTCTGATATTTGAGCAGTCCACGGTACCAGTCCGAGATAAACAACTGTGACTATAACCAGTGCAACAGTGCAAAACAAAGAAAAATAGCAGAGCAGCGAAAACACGTCTACACGCACAACACAACATTCCGTGTTGATGATAACAATGCTGTTTGTCGTGGCCATACATTCGTATCAGGGCTGTTAACGAGGCCAAGGAAGAGTGAGGCCGAGGCCAGAGATATCACATAAGTTATAAAAAACACCGTATATGAACGCTTGCGCTCCAACATAAGATGTATCAATACCAAGAAATCACACCCATTATTACGGCAGTCAGCCGCAGTCACAATAGTATCAGTGCACTATCCAAAAGTTAACTTCAATAGAAGCAATAAAGCAAGCAAGAATTTTCTTACCAGAGAAGACCGTAACGTAAATGACGTGATTGCGATGACTGCAACTATAGGCCTTGAGAACAACCTTCGTGAGAACGAGGACAAGGCCGAGGCCGGATGCCGAAAATTTTGGCCTTGAGGCCACGTTGGCCCCTCATTTGTATTGAGTACAACGAACAGTGTGCAGATATTGGGCCCTGGGAACGCGTTTTTCTTATACTGCAAATTTTTTTTCTGGCTCTCGCGTCTCCCTGGTCAGAAATCTGTTCTTGTTCTTGCTCTTGTCCTGACGTTGTTCCTGATCGAATTTTCTATCGAACATTTTACCACTTTAATTGGAAGATATCTTCCCAGAGCGAGGATGCCCAGAAGTTTATCATACTTCCGTCGATGACCGGTATCTACCCAAATGCCAAGTTTCATCGAAATACACGCAGAACTTGCACACAAACAGACATAAAGACAAACAGACAGACATACATGAAAAACATTTTGCATCTATGGCTTCTGCAACTCTCACCGACGATATTCCAGTTCTCATTCGTACTTCGAATCGTGTTGTTTGATAGCGCGTTCATTTTCAATATTCCATTCTTAGTTTTAGTTTTGTAGCAAAATTTTCTTTCTCGTTTTTCGTTATCGTTGTTTAATTTTTTCGTGCTCAGCGCTAAAACTAAGCATCTGCCGAAGGACTATATACACGTTGGTACATTAAAGGCGTTGTACCTGTTCGTTTACTAGTGCTATCTATCTTCCAGTCCTGCATTTTCTACAGTTGCATATTGGTCCAGCATTCTCCGGTCTCGCGTTTACAGTTGTCCCTTATTTAGCGCGGTAGCCTGTATATACAACTAGCCTGGCGTTGAGCAGTTGTGCAATGTTTCACGTCGGTTGGACAATCCATCCCATTCACGTGAATGTAAGCTTATGCTTGCAGCGGGAGGCGTTGGCTAGCGCTGTATCAGTGCAGGTCTGGTGTTGATCAGTAGGCTTAGCCGTTTTTCGACATTGTTGTATTAGTATTTAAAGTTACTCCAGTTTTGTTACATTTATTCTGATAGCGTTCTCATTGAAATATCCTCGCTCTTCTTGGCGCTAATATAATTATTTCACGGTCTTCCCGCAAAGTCCTCGGTTACAAAAACAACACTGCGTCCCGTCCCGCCCCGTCCTGGTCTCGAATGACATGCGGTTGTTGTATCGCATCGCGGCCGTTCAGTCGTCTCGTATCGCGCTAATTACTAGAAGATTTAAAGCCGCCGGCCGGAGAACATACCTCAAAGAGATCCGGCATGACCTACGATCGCTTACGACTCGCAGCGATTGCTCGTAGATCTTACTTCGCCGTGATACAAAAATACTGATTGGATATCGATTGGTCTATACTGTATGCTTCAGGCGGCTAATTCACGTGCGTTTTTATCTCGGACAATTTTGCTCGTGAATCTACAACTGTCGCAACGTAGAACAAGAAGCTTAACCATCGCCGACAACCCGTTCCTACTTCCATGCTTGTAAGTAAGTAAGTAAGTAAGTAAACTTATGACGCGCGGCTTTAACAGTTAGTCACAATGCGCCGCGATCTCAGCATCAGAACAAAAATGTCTTCGGTAGCCGGCTTAAATCGTTGAAAGCTAGTGTCAGCTTGTCGCAGTTCAGTTGGAGCGAACTTGAGCTCGCGTTCTGCGGTTTTCCGCGAAAGCAAACTGCAAGTACCAACTGACGGTTGCGCAAATCGTGCGGTTTGTCACCGGTTGCCAAAATTGTCATTACCTGTCAGTTTGGGATCAGTGAAACACGCGTGGATTGTAGACGATTCAGCCGGGATTACAGCGACTGTTGTAGCTCATGTCGAACAGTAGTTTGTAAAATTTCAATCTTATTCATTTTCACAGTTTTTGCCGCGCGATGCACTACAGAGCGCCGTGACGTTATGATAATCTTTTATTTCACCACGAATGGTAGCATTACAACAGAAACAGAATAGGTAATCACTAATCAACAACAACAACACAAGACTTAACTAAAAAGAATGCTACGTTTTTAACGCTATGTTCGTTTCTCTGTCTTCTGCCCGTTCGTTTCCCGTATTTTTGAGGGTACACCATCGTCAAAACGATATGTGTAGAGATCTGATCATTTTGGTTTAGCTGACCGTGGATATGCTTGTTTTGACCAGCTTACCACGAAAGTTGAAAAACAAGCCTGGATTTCAGATGTCATACAACGGCTTCGACTACGGGAAATAGAAAAACCTATAGACACTCTGCAGTGTCGTGTTTGTCCACCTATATATACTTTATAAAATGAAAGTCGAGCGTTAAACAAGAAAAGTCATTAACTATGGAATCAAGCAATCAACCAGTAACGTCTGGACTTCAGCGCTGTTTACATGTAGTTTGTATTATATTGTACCACACCGACCTACTACTGCTGATAAGTAATTAAGTAAGTAAGTAAAGTGTATACGATTTTTAACCCTTTGACGCCCACTATTGTCGCATGTGTACAGCTATAAAGCATCCTGTGCCAGATTGGGTTGAGCCGTCATTTGTAATTTTTGACATCCGGGCACTCTGACGCTCAGCCATGAGCGTCAGAGTGCCCGGATGTCATATATAGCTGTACCCATATGGCAGCAGTGGGCGTCAAAGGGATAACAGCCTCTAACGACCTACAGTGGTATATAATAGTCGAATAAACCCACGTAACGACAGCGTTGGTGAAGTGGTGATAAGCGAAGGCGTTTGAGGTGGCTGCGTGGTAGGGACGAGAACGTGTCATAAAAACTGCACTGGAGCCGGACGAAGCGACTTGGCGCGTGAAGTGACCAAGATGACGACCCACGAGCGTACGCTCACGCTGTTGCGCTCGACTGCAGGGGTTAATGACGACCGAGTGGGAGACATGTTGGTGCTTTTGTCTGATGCGTGGAGTCGGTCGTCTCGGTTCTCGTATGAAAGGAAAGTGGAACGTAACATGTACGTGATGATTATTGCAATGTTCACAAACGAAAAACTACTATTTAGTCGCACAGTGCAACTGTGGTTATGAACTGCGACGCCGGTGCCATGAGCGTATTCCTACGTCCGACGATGACAAACGCAATTTAGACAGTTAAGGCCGCAACCCACTAGGCGAACTAGTTGGAAACTAGTTGGCAACTGGTTGTAAACTAGTTGGAAACCCGGTTTGCCAACCCGGGATGGCAACTAGTTTCCAACTAGTTCGCCTAGTGAGTTGCGGCCTTTACATAAATATAGCTACTGACTTTTCCACCAGCCTATTGTTTAATTGCGTTTTGTCAATATGTAATAAACGAATATGTTATGATACGTTATGGATGTGAGTGTTCATTATTGGCTCGCGCACTGCAAGCTTTGAGCAACCCTAATTGTCAGTCGTCGTGTCTGTCTGTGTGTCGGCAACTTTGATGCTGAATCTCTCGGAAACTAAAAGATTTGTGTGGTTCGTGTCCAATGGGACCCTATAGAAAAGTGCCTACGGCGCGTGGATTGGTGACGTCATCAATGACGTCACGTGACTATGACATCATAAACGTGACGTCATAATATTCAAGTCGTCGCATTCGGAAAGTATGACCAGGATCAACTATCCCTGTGGACCCTTATGCACACACTATATCGTAGAATATTGTGTTAAAAATCAGCTTATTCGGCTAAGAACTCTGGCATTTGACGTAACTCTGCCCCAAGTGATAGTTTCTGTCGCAGTTTGATGGGAACCAGTGAGTCGCTTATTAAAGCTTAGTGCGCGAGCCAATTCGTCTACCAGCTTGTACAAATATCTGTTTGCTGGGGTTTCCTTTGCTATAGTGCACCATTCTGTTTGCTGTAACCACAATGATCATTAGTTTTTTTCTACGACGGTTAAGAATTTTGCCAAAGTTGATATTCCCGAACAGTTGCATTGCTAAGTGTATTGGTATACAAACAAACCAGGTGGCCACTGCGACATGCAGCACTCTCAGATTATTTTACATTAAATACTCACCCAATTCTCATTTCCGCATTTTTGTTTACTTAGGCAGTTTTGATGACACATACCCGGTGCGCATATTCTTTCCGAATTTGCGTATGTGTACAATGGGCCGAAGATCATGCTGGTTTGAAGTAAATCGATCCACTTTTGACGAAGATGTGCGCGGAAATAAAAAAAAAAACGATTTTTACATTTTCGTTCCCAGTGACATTAGATCTCAAAGTTGCTTCCCCAGTTACTCTTGTCCAGCGCTATGTTTCCACTTACCAAGTCTGTTTCTATTATGAGATGCAGATGACCAAAATCTATACAGCATCGTCTTTGACGTGTCTGTCCATCTTTTCGACTGTCTTCGTGCATTCCTAGTTGCCTAATTGTATTGCTTTTGTCGGCAGTTGTCTTTCGTCCATCCTGGTGACAATAGGACAACAGCTACTAGTAAAGCCATGGAATCCTATATAGCAGCATATAGTAGCGTGTTTATCAAGCAATATAAAAGAATGATATTGTAAGCAATTTAGAGAGAGCCAAGAGATTTCGGAGAGTTGGTTAAGTGAAGAATATTTCAGATCGTCATGAAAGGAGTCAGAATGGACTATGGAATGGAGTCGGTGAAGAGAAAACAGTCCTGTGTGAAGAGGAGTTTGCTTGATTGAAAGTTTGGTGAAAACAGGAAGTGTGTTGTAATTAACCTCCAAAAAATTGAACAACCTATAGGTGTATTGCACTGAAAAGCGCATAGCTGCAATGCTGCTACAGCGGACCGATGGCCTGGTTTGTCAAGCATCTCAGACAGGCTGAGTTTCCAGTTGCTATTATACAAAGTTCCATGAGTAAAGCCGTTGCAACGTTTATTATCATTATCGCGCGTCCGCATGCGAACAGTCAATTGCGAGCAAAAAACGAATAATGACGCTATTCGCTTTATTCTTCGGAGTCGTAACTAGCCCCTAGTCTTAGTTAAGTATAGCATCTAATCTATGCCATTTCAACCCAGTTCGTGTAGCAGTATTTGAATTTCCTACGAATGTATCGAAATTAGATGCCTGCAAAATGCTGCGTGTTTTACAGCACACAAAGCTGTTCTTTGTCTGCTCTGTACTCGCCCTTCGTCTAGCCATGGACCTCTAGATCATTAGCAGCTAATGATCTAGAGGTCCATGGTCTAGCGCAGGATCGGAGCCGTATTTCGGATCCCGGCCAAGTTGTTCATCACTCAGTCCGCATCATCTTGTTACGGCACCTGCAGCGGCTGGTAGTGTGACGCTGTATACACATCGGTGGGGTGACCCAGGGGGTATGGACGCATCTTTGCCCATCACTCACAATGTTAAATGCAAACCGTATTGCAAATTTTCTATCCTGTGGTTCATCAAAAAAGTGTCCTATACGTCGACTCTGTTGGCCTAAATGTTAGAATTTTATTACAGCACCGACAAAATTATGTTCATAGTTACTGTTTCTGTAATACACAGTTGGTTTGTTCCTCAACCAATCACAACTCGGCGCGCTGTCATCTACCCAACCCCCTCCCCCCGCCAAGTGTAAACAAAGTCACGACATAAAGGGACAGAAGGGCGGGGCCTGACAGCCCCGATAGCGTCGCCGGTTGGT
>Ga0056114_1001856_pt1 | contig 10159 bp, 5 predicted proteins | sample WorMetHERISLAND1_FD_77005 | JGI IMG/M metagenome (GOLD analysis project Ga0056114, IMG submission 77005) | Marine gutless worms symbiont microbial communities from Max Planck institute for Marine Microbiology, Germany - Olavius loisae HERON... ... | reverse complement strand
TTTAACTTTTGACTTAGCCTTTCGCTCAGCGATTCGCTGAGCGAAACCTTAAGCTGAACGCTAAAGTCCGGACTTAGACCAAAGTTCAACTTAACTTCGGTCTAAGTATGTACTTAGACCGCATATTTGGCCTAAATCTTTCGCTCAGCGAAATCACTACTTTTTGACTTAAGTCTGTACTTAGACCGAACTTTAGCTCAGCGAAAGGCTCAGCGAAAGGCTAAGTCAAAAGTTAAAGTCGCCCAATGTGAGATGTGATAGTTAACATGGGCTAACAATCAGCTTAATCTACCATGCATAACCAAAAAATAATGATGTAAAGAAAAACTAAAACACAAAATCAGATGGATAGTAAGACTGGTCTAAGTACAGTTCTGTGAAAGGCAGATCTGTTGCCTTTTCATTACAGAAGCATATTACAGGGCTGGAGTGCTTGATATAACCACGGTTCAGACGTGATATTGTGCACTGTGTGTAGGTTACATTTGCTGTATTGTGTTTGTTGGTGAGTGCATATCATACTCATTGGATGACAGTTACAAGCCATGAACATTGAAGATGTGGCATAGTGGTTGATTAATAGATAGATGTCTAGATGCTGTACTGTTAACAGTCAATGATTTCCCCCAATTTCAGGAATTCTGCACTCTGGTTTTATTTTTGCTACCCTGATGAGACTTGAAACTACCAAACTTGAACAGATTCCAGATGATGCTGATATTTTGTGAGGCGTGGCAAGTTTCGTCAGAAAATAAACATTGCCGTGACCTTCAAATGGCCTGGTGATTATCTGAAAAAAAATTGAATTCGGTCAGATTAAGAAGTTTTCAGTGTCGGCTTGAGTGAGATCTGGGTTGGTTTGGGCAGGTCTTGTAATGCAGAGTGATGCATGCATAGAATGTTGAACAAACACAACGCTTGAACGGTGTGTTGCAGCACCTTGCTATCGGCTGCTCACTGCAAGATCGGACTTCCGTCATTGTCAACACACTGCAGGTTTACAGCGGTTCACACGGCCGAGCGATCATCTTCTGTGAGACCAAGAGAGAGGCAGACCTGCTGGCGACGTCAAGTGCCATGACGGCTGATGCACATGTTCTGCACGGTGATATCCCTCAAGCCAAACGAGAAATTGTCTTGAAGGTTTGCACTGGACTTGCTGTATGTTGCTCCTCTGTCAGAAAATTATCTGTGGAGAGCCACGTCAGTAAACATGCATCTACCATAATGTCTCGATTATAATGCACACTTGTGTATAATGTGCAGGTAGACTTTTGACACCTGGTCAGGGGTAAAATTGAGGTACACTTGTATAATATGTAGGGCACTTTGCATCCAATAAAATTTTGTCTAAGTAAAACTTGTGGAGTAGTCTTTTGTATATCTATCTGTCTATCGGTTATGCCATCGTAGGCCTTTGGATGTGCATTGGACTGACATCAAAAGTTGCCTCAATGCTGGTGGTGTCCTTTCAGCTAAACTAATGTAAGACTAGGGATGCACCGATAATCGGTATCGGCCGATTACTACGTTGGTATTGGCCGATTGTTATTTACTATGTATTATGATGGCGTTGGATAGTGAAATTATATATTTTTTTAAAAATTTGAAGGGACGACACAAAAATGCAAACTCGGCAAACATGTTGGTAGCATTGTGTTTTGTGTAGTTATGCACTAATCTATTATATTATGCAATAAAATATTTGATCTATCAATACAGTCATTGGTATTAAGGTAAGACTGTCAGGTTTATGTATTAATCGGTAATCGGCCGATTGTTAGACACCGATTGCCATTGTCTTATCGGTGCATCTCTATGTAAGACCATTGTGGACCAATGTATACCCGATAGATTTTGCCATCATAATACACCTGGTTAATTGCACAGGTTTCTGCTAAGCACATTAAGCACACTTTTATCTTGTGCCTGTGTGACAGGGTTTCCGAGAAGGTCGTTATCAGGTGCTGATAGCTACTGATGTCGCAGCTCGTGGACTTGACATTCCAGAGATCGACCTTGTCATCCAGTGCTCTCCTCCGAAGGCGAGTGACTCTACACAAGTGCTTACTATAAACATCTTGAAATCGATGTTGACTTAGTGTTTTCTGTCCGTTTCGTTATTTTAATCACTCAGTTACGTTTGCGTGCCTCGGTCGCCGATCTTAGGCAAAAGTTGGGAGTTTATTTTGGTCTGTTTATACAAGGCAGCCTTGTTACACCAGGATGTGTGATTTTTGTTATAGAAAATGTGTATTTATATTTGCTGGTATTTTTCACATTTTTGTCAAATGTTTTTCTCCTTTGGATCATTAAACTATTTTTCTGAAGGCTGTTTGCAATACAGAGTGTGTGTAATAGTGCTGTGCCTATCGGTGTTTGTCTTTGTGGCAAACTCTTGAATTGGTGATGTAACAAGTTGCTGAATTGGCTCTGACCAGTTCCTGCCACCTTTGCCAGATCCATTGATACGGACAAGTGATGAATACCTTGTTTTATCATTGACCATTGTCTGGGCTTAAATACCGCAGTGACGTGTCCCAGTACTATGATACACAGTGACTACAGCACCGCAGCAAGTGTTCAACGCTGCCGTGTGCTTGGTCTTCAGAGTGGACCTAACACTGTTACTTACGCTTACTGCCAATCAGCTGCATATGTTTGAGTAAACTGTGCTGAATTGAAGCCGCTTTCAAGTGAAAATCGTCCCAACTCTCTACCCACACATTCTGGGCCAAAAATGAAACCGGAAATTCCTTAGCAAAACAGAAACTGAAACCAAAAATAAGCAATCCAGTTATTACTGAATGTGAGTCACGTAATGCTTGTTAACAATGTGTACTGTATAAACAGGATGTGGACTCTTATATCCATCGATCGGGTCGCACTGGTCGAGCGGGTCGTCCTGGTATGTCGGTCGTTCTCTATCAGTCGTCTGAGTCGGCCAGTCTCAACACCGTCGAGAAAGTTGCTGTAAGTTCTGATAGTAATAATAGCTGTTATTGGTTTATGTTCAGTTCAGTGTTCTGACCCATCTGACAGATGGACAGACCGACAGTCAAGCCTGTATCTAATACCTGTTACCATGCTTAGCAGAACTGTAGCGCAGTAAAAACATTTTGAGGTCTGTTTGGGGGGAAGGTTTGAAGTTTTTGCAGTGTGCACACTTGTTCAGTTGTACAGTATGCCACAAGGTGTCGCCATCACTTGGTGTCGGATTTCAAACTGTGAATTCTGATTTTTTGCTAGCATGTTTTTGCCAGTTTTATATTGTGATACTACTAATGTAGCAAGTAGGTGAACGGCCAGGTAGCCGCTGTGACATGCGACCCTCATGGATAATTACTGAAAAACAAAGCATTTCCGCTGGTAAAATGTATTTGATGATATGAAACTGTAGAATGGGTCGGTGTTCATTTTGGTCTTAGTTAGACATAAATTGTGATCTGCTTTTTACGAAGATATGCACAAAAATGATTTTCGTTTTTGGTGACCTTGACCTTTGATCTTTAGACCTGAAAATTTTCTCTATTAGTTACCGTTGTCCAGCGCTAGTTTCCACTAAATTAGAAGTTTCTACTGTTTTCCTGTTTCTCAGAAAATTGGAGGCACCAGGCAGACAGATAGATAGATGGACAGGGTGCGACACTTAATGCAGCTCCCTAGTGAGGGCCGCGTGACAACGAGCATTTCACAGAGTGCCACTGCATCATTCCTGTTGGCTTTGTAGTGTATTTGATGTGATGCTTTCGATTTCTAGTTTTGTAATCACATACATACTGTTATTGTTGAAATTCACAATAATTATTTTCAATTTCATACTATAGATATAAGCACTTGTTTTTGTGTAACATGTTCTCTCAAAGGTTAAGATATTTATATTAGATATTCAGCGATATATGGCGAATAATAACTTTGTAATTAGTATTATTTGTTTCATTTTTAGCGTGCGACAGCATATATGCTTAGTGTGCTATATGCTATCGCCTGTCCGTCCCTCCGTCCGTCTGTCACACGGGTGTATCGTAGAAAAAAAACGGTTAAAGTTAGGATTATGAAATTTTCACCATACGTTAGCCCCATCCCTCCAGTTTTTGTGGGTAAGTTTCGTCCATAGATTCTAAGGGGTTCCCCCGAGTGGGGGCGTCAAACAAGGGAGGGGTGGGTAAAGTGAGCAGTTTTCTATCTTTAAGTGTGAATATCTCGAAAACGGTAGCATATACGGCTAAAGTTACAATTAATGACTAATAGGAAGTTGCATATGGTCTTTCCATTGACACCAAGATCGATGGCCTTGAACTGCTGTAAGGTCAAATTCTCTTGGAATATCGCGACATTTCTTGTGTTTCGGAGGCAGTAACAGATAAACGAATATAGACCCATATTTTCAGCAACGGAATTGTAGCCCCTCTAAATGCACTTTTCGGTGATGTATAAATTGTGTTCGTATCCCAAGGCGTTCCTCATCTAGGGGGCGTCAAACAACAGTGAGATGGCAAAAACAAGTCTTCATACACACACAGCTGTCGCGTGCTTACCTGGTGTTAGCTAGGCTTTCTTGTAGGTTTACTGATTATTTCGCAGCTAAAAATGCCACTGCCACGGAATTTTTCTGCCAAAGCACTGCACGCATTATCACATTTTAGTGCAGACTGACTGAAGCATGATAATGTTATGTATTCGAATTAATGTTGTAGGGCATCAGATTCAAACGAATTGCGCCTCCAAATGCCGAACGTTTGGCCTCTGCTGCAGCAGAAGATGCGATAAAGTATCTGTTCATGATTTGTTGAGCTTAGATCTAATGTTTTTATAATCAGCATATAGTGCAAGTTGACTGAAAATGTTTCCGTGATGTACGATACAGGCATATCATTTTCTGACATTGGCAGAGATAGCTTCACATGTTTATTACCTGCGCGACGCTATGCTAGCGTGGGTCTTTGCGACAGCAATGTGTATGTCCGTCCATCCGTCCGCCTGTCTGTCTGTCACAAGCCGGTATTGTGTCAAAACGAAGAAACTTCACTATCTGGTAGCCCCACAATTCTAGTTTTCTGATGCCAAATTTCATCCCGACATTCTAAGGGGTTCCTCAAGTGGGGGCGTCAAACAAGGGAGGGGTGGGTAAAATCAGCAGTTTTCTATCTTTAAGCCTGAATATCTCGAAAACGGTAGCAGATACGGCTAAAGTTACAATTCGTGACTAATTGGAAGTCACATATGGGCTTTGCATTGACACCAAGATTGATGACCGTGGATGACCTTGAACTGCTGTAAGGTCAAATTTTCTTGGAATTTCGCGACATTTCTCGTATTTTGGAGGCAATAACAGCTAAATGATTGAAGATAGACCCGTATTGTCAGCTACGGAATTGTAGCCCATTAAATGCTCTTTTCAGTGATGTATAGGTTAAGTTGATATCGAAGGGCGTTCACCCACTATGGGGCGTCAAACAAGTGTGGGGTGGGGAAACACGCTATTTTCGAGCAAAATGCGTCAGTATCACTTGCCAGATGGTGCTGACGGCTGCTGCATTACTTCAAACAAGTCGTTAACTTGTCTGCAACTTGTTTTCACGTCGAATTGGAGCAATTTTCGGCATGCTTTCACGTCGCGCGGGTTTGTCAGCGTCAGCTGGGCTTTCTTGTTTTTCAATTTAGTGAAGCATCCAGCACATTACGGGGTCTACAGAGTTTTACTTACTTGTGTGAGTAGTAGATCGTTGCTATGAGTCGTGTAGTGGCTAATTCTGTGTTGTTAGATCTCTGAGCGCTGTGCCGAGTGCAGCGGCTGAAAGGTTCATGAAGATGGCGGAAGACTTCGCCGAGAGTCGCGGTGCCGTTCCAGCACTCGCGGCAGCCATCGCTGTCATCACAGGCCATGACAAGCCGAGGTCACTGCTGACTGCTACACCGGTGAGGCTTGTCAGACGGTGATTCGTTGACACTGTGTAAATTATACCTGGTGGATATGGTGACTGTTTTACTTGCATGATGCTATGTATAACCTCGGTATTTGCAGTTGCACACTCTCTGTCCTTCCATCTGTCACATCCGTGTTGTGTTGAAATGGCTTGATGAAATTATTTCACCACGTGATAGGCTCAACGTCCTAGTTTTTGTAACTGTTTGCCGTCATGAAACCTAACGGGAGCCTTAAACACAGATGGGGTGTTGAAATTTACCTCATTGGAGTATTTCCCTTTTTTGCTTAAGGTGTGATAAATATTGTCGATAACGTTCCACAAATCTTGTAAAGTCACTCGTACAGGCAGCGGACGTGGACCATGCAATACACATCGCTATGCAATCATCCACTAGTTGGCTGCATTAGTTGTTGGTTACTGTCCATCTGTATGTCTCATCAATTTCTGAGCCATACACACTCCGTATATTTCCTACCATTTTCAGTTTGCTGTTACAGCGGTTGGTTGCAGATCCTGCCTGTCGCCACATGTCGTCTTTCTCTGCTATATGATACTTCTTCTTGTGTGGCATGCACCACTAGGGGTGCGTAGCACCAAACGCAGACATCAGTCTCCATAGTGGACGATTCTGAGCCACAGTTATCGCCTTATCCAGGGAGAGATTGTTAGACCTCAGGTCTTGCTGGATAGTCTTCATCCATGTAGTTAAAGGACGTCCTGGTGGTCTCCTCCAGTTCTCCGAATGGGAAGCAGTTATGATACTCCTGGCATCTGTCTCGTCTGGCATTCTTGCAATATGGCCGAACAGGGAAAGACGCCGTGCTTGGACAATAGGAGACAGGCGTGGTTGCCCGGTTGTCCGTCTCTCCTCGTCATTCCGCACGTAATGATACGATATGATAGAATAGTTTAACTTGCTGTACTAACTACAGATCACATATAGAAGCCTTGTTGTGCTTGGCTGTACCGTGTGATACTGCATCATGCAAGTTGTCATTGATGCTCTGTGTATATTTGCAGTCTTCAGCCCATGTAGACCTGAGAGTCAGTGAAGGCGGTCTCCTATGTTTGTATGCCATGTTGTTTTAGATTTACTTTCCCTCTGCTGGGTATGATGCAGCAAGTTTATTGATGAAATCTAGTTAACGACACTCAATGATCGTATGTTTTCTGCCTCAGCTGTAAGAACTACGTAAATTAACCCTTTTACTTAGCTTTTTATATCACTCGCTTTTAACATCCTCTATATGCTATTGCATATGAGGTAACTATTATATCTTTTTCACAACATCCAACTTGAATGGCACTGTATAGCCTAATTGTGCTGATGTGCCGTTAAGAAACTACTCACTCACCCTTTGACACCCAGTATGGCGATATGGGTACAGCTATAGAGCATCCTGTGCCAGACCGGGTTAAGCCGTCATTTGTAATTTTTGACACCCGGGTACTCTGATGCTCAGCCCTGAGCATCAGAGTGCCCAGATGTCAAAAATTACAAATGACGGCTTAACCCGGTCTGGCACAGGATGCTCTATAGCTGTACCCACATGGCAACAGTGGGCATGAAAGGGTTAAACGTCTGCTGAAGAATTTGTTTCGTGGTTTGTTGTAGGGTTATACAACGTACTTGTTTAGTCCGAGCGAGAACTTGTACCGTCGTGCTTATGCCTGGCGATCAATTGAACGACATATTTCAGCTGAAACTAAGAACCAGATAACGGGGCTTCGGTTGTGTGCGGACCACAGGGTACAGTTGTTGTACAATACATTGTGTGCTCTAACTGTGTGATTGTGTTGATATATTGGTACTGTGTTGATGGATTAGTGTGCGTGACAGTGCTTGGATGTCAAAAATTACAACTGACGGATTAAGCCGATCTCACGCATGACAACAGTGGCTGTCAAAGGGTTAATAAGCGGCTTGATCCCGTAGACCAGTGGTTTCGACAGAAAAATCTGCGAGTGTGTTACTGTGACCAACATGTGTATCAGTTACAGTAGAGATCAAGTTCCTGCCTCAGATGCGGTAAGGCTAAGACTCTTTGGTCACATGACCAGAGCAGATGCATGAGATGATCATGCCAGAGCTCTTTAAGCTTGTCTGGACCAGCCGCCAACAGACTGTAAATGCCCCCTGGACACGGCTGTGAACACATGAATGAGACGTGAAACCTTCACCCTGGTGCTGCACTACACACCTTGTCAAACTCTACTGGACGAAACTCACGGAACGGCTACGCTGTCAGGGGCATGATGACAATTGATGGTAACTGTGTGTCTAAAACACGACCACTGTTGCATCCATCTGCTGACTACGTTGCCGTGATGGTGATGCTGTAATGCCATGTTAGTTTACTAGAAATCCAGTGTGAACCTGTAATGATGGCCATGACCAAATGTGCTCCAGTGATCGAGGTCATTCTAGTAGTCCTGATGTCCATAATGTCTTACAACTCGTTGCTACAGTCTTGCAGTGTCTCCATGTTTGAGAGGCCAGAGCTGGCAACTGGCTGCCAACAAGTTTCGGTCGCATCTCAAAACGCTCATATTCACGGCATATTTGTAGCAAATTGCCAGCCGTGCCATACCTCTGGTTATACCTTCTGCTTTTGGGTGCATTATAAATCCATCACAGGCTTAGTTGTCATGCTGAAAGACAAACCACTTGTAAAAGGGACAAAGCAAAGCAAAGGCTGCAAGAAAAATCCTGCAGGGGGTCTGTAAGATCACCGGACACTTCACTGTGCTCCTGTCGTAAAAACATTGCAGGTTATAACTCGGTTACATAAATTTTTACTGATGTTACTAGTTAGCTGTGTAATCGATGGTTGCTGTTTAGGGATGTGTATTTGACATTCCAAGCGAACTGGACACCGAGATTGGCGACACATCAGTCTTCAGCCGAATCACTGACTTGCCCGAGCTTGAGGACTTGCAGTTCACCGAGAAGAGACGCTTTGATGACCGACGTTTTGACGACCGACAGGGACCCTCTCGATGGAGGTCGACTGACGGTGGCGGGTGGGGGCGTTACCCAGCTGAGAGGCAGTATGGGCGTCAGAAGCCGGCGTTTGGCCAGCGGTTCAGTGACAGCTCGTACCGGAACAGGCAGACGCCGAGACAGCAGAGGAACAGTCTATGGGATTCAGACGAAGAGTGATGATGACTGTGTAACACTGACTGATGGTGACTCGTGAAACTGTGCATCAGCGGCGCTGTTTAGTGCTTACTGTAGTAACGTCTGTGCTCTAACATTTGTTTGACCAATTTAACCCTTTGATGTCCACTTCTGCCACATGGGTACTGCTATAAAGCATTCTGTGCCAGACTGGGCTAAGACGGACATTTGTAATTTTTGACATCTGGGCACTCTGGCGCTCGGGGCCGAGCGCCAGAGTGTCCAGATGTCAAAAATTACAAATGACCGTCTTAGCCCAGTCTGGCACAGAATGCTTTATAGCTGTACCCATGTGTCAACAGTGGGTGTCAAATAGTTAACAAGCGTTTATGTCATACAGCCTGTAGATACAGCTGTCGATCATTGTACTTTATGTTCAAAGTGCGAAGTATAATAAGAAATTTAATGACAATTATTGTTAGTGTTAAATAGTGACTTGTAATGACTTTGTCCAACTGTTCGGATGCAACAGTGCTGTCAGAATTAATGTGTGAATTATGAAACGAGGGCGTGCAAGCATAGACCCCAAAGTGACTCAAAAATTTTGCTCATTCATAGGTACATCTCACTCTTTTTGGCATGCGTATATGCTTAGTGCGCTATATGCTATCTCCAGTCAGTCCGTCTGTCAGACGGGTGTATCATAGAAAAACGGTTGAAGTTAGAATTATGAAATTTTCACCATACAGTAGCCCCATCCCTGTAGTATTGCGGGGTAAGTTTCATCCAGAAATTCTTAGGGGTTCCCCCGAGCGTGCGTGTCAAACAAGGGAGGGGTGGGTAAAGTCAGCAGTTTTCTATCTTTAAACCTAAATATCTCGAAAACGGTAGCAGATATGGTACAATTAATGGCTAATAGGAAGTCACGTATGGGCTTTCCATTAACACCAAGATCGATGACCTTGGATGACCTTGAACTGCTGTAAGGTCAAATTATCTTGGAATTTCGCGATATTTCTCGTATTTCGGAGGCAATAACAGCTAAACGAATGAAGATAGACCCGTATTGTCAGCAACGGAATTGTAGCTCACTAAATGTACTTTTCAG
>Ga0056114_1001855_pt1 | contig 10160 bp, 6 predicted proteins | sample WorMetHERISLAND1_FD_77005 | JGI IMG/M metagenome (GOLD analysis project Ga0056114, IMG submission 77005) | Marine gutless worms symbiont microbial communities from Max Planck institute for Marine Microbiology, Germany - Olavius loisae HERON... ... | reverse complement strand
TACGCAACATGGCTTTAACGTAGCCGGTCATGTAAGACGGATCGCGACTAGTTACAGTAATAGTACACTCGGGATAAAATGCGTCTAACAACTGATAGGCTACATTATAGAACTGATCAAACTAAGACTGAGCGTCACTGCCTACATCTTCACGAGCTAAACCAAAATCCAGATCGGCTGCATACTGTAGAAACGCAGCGTGCTGTGATGTTCTGCGTCGGTAGACTAGCTTGGTCGTGGTCTTGACCTGTGGGCACTGGCTCTGATCAGCATATGCGACTACAACTTTGTGGTCACTCCTGACAATTGAAGTCACAGATCTCACAGTGATGTAAATTGGGGAGGAAACATATACGATCCAGTATACTATCACCACGAGTTGACTGTTTAACAATAGACAGTAAACCGGTTCTTTCACAAATAACTGTATCTTTCAGTTGGCTGAAATCGCCGCATAGTACAATAGTTGCTGCAGGAAATTGACGTTCAATCTGTTCTAAGCTGTGCTCTAGTTGATTTAACAAGGTTTCAGGTTTGTAGACAGGCTTGGGTGGATGATATAAAGCGCCGACAAATACCTCACCAGTACGGATCCACAGAAGTTCGAATATGTCGTCGTCGGTTTTCGGAAGCTGCAGGAGCGTGTGTACCGCAGCAAGATTCGTGACGTCGACCAGCTGAAGTCGCGCCTGATCGAATAGTGGGAACATTTCCACCAGGTGGTTATCGATAAAGCGGTCAAGCGTGGCGTCCACGTCATCGAGCTTGCGTTCGAGCACACGGTGGACATTTTGCCATTCGCACGGACGCACACTTGACAGTCAGTCACGCCTGTGCCTATGGGACACTTATGCTTTTGAGTGACCTTACTAAACTTGCTGTAGCTGTTGCAGATGTTGACCGATTTTGCTGAAATTCGGCGACTTGTTTGCAATTTAACGACTCTGTGTCGATGTAGAATTTCGTTAAAATCCGACGTTGTTTGCCAGAGTTATGGCAACGTACACAGGGTTACAGTTTTTTTCGTGGACACAGTGTAGAGTCAATGTGCTAATTCGTAAATTTTTCAAGTGTTCAAATGTGGTCAGTATCAGATTATTTCGAGCCTATTGTATATGTCTGTAGCCTATGGTGCTGCACGGTGGACACACTTTACTGCTGATAGTCTAATAAATTTAAACGCTGTTATCATAAATCTATCAAAGTGCTTTGGCTACAGTAAATAGCATAGTTTCACTGCTGTCCTGATTGACTTGAAGCTCTCCGGCTTTGATACTGTTATCTATAGCCTTCGCTATACGTACAACACAGCCGAACCCGGCAGTGAAGTATGTTTACTTCCTCTTGGTTTACTACCTATAGTTCCAGTTCCTCGTTCGCTGCATGGCGATTAGGAAGTGGGCCTATATCTAGTATACGCAACAATCAGTGGGAATTCCTTGCATCTTTCACCTTTAGTCATCTCTGATAAATCAATAACGACTGTAGAATAAAACTAGGCCTAAATAGTTTTACTGTCACTGAAGAACTGTAGATTTAAAAATTTGAACTTGTAGTCTATAACTCTCATCGCTGTCGCCAGAAGTAATTAGTGAAAAAATGTAAAAGAACTGGAAAAATACAATTTGTACATATACAGGTCAATTCCACGCGGATCTTTGACCTTTGACCTTAGAAACTCGAAGTCAGTGGAGTTGGGGAACCGTTCATTTCTATACTACCTTGCCGAGTTTGAAGCTATTGCGATCACGATTCACGATGTTTCATCACGCTGTCATTAGATATACCTGCATACGTACATACATCGGCTAGCCTATGGTGATGGGGACTTGGAGTGCGTTTCCCGGGAATTCTCAAAGTGACGGAGAGTAGCAGTGAACCTACTCCAATGATTATCTGGATTTGCATTTGGACAATTTAGTGATAACAGGAGCGATCAATAAGTCAATCAATATCGAAATATTTCTATAACGCCATATGTCGCAAGCGAATCAGAGGCGATAACAGGAGCATGCTTGTCAAATCGTCTTGTATACTTTTTTTATTGTTTTGGCCACCTATGGATACTGTGGTCATAAACAGTCTACCTGTAGTTCGCCTTGTTTTTTTAAACAAGGAAGCCTAGCTAACGCTAAGGTAAACGCACGACAGCAGGCCCAGCCAAGAAATATACGGCAAATCAACGCAATGAACATAATGTTGAAATACCTAGATTCAGTGAGTTATAACTCTGTCGCTAGCTTCATTCGTTTAGCTGTTCTTGGCTCCCAAAACTGCGAAATCCCGCGAAATACTCCGAAAATTCGAACTTATAGCAGTTCAAGGTTATCGATCTTGGTGTCAATCGAAAGTGCATGTGCGATTTCCTATTAGGCCTATTAGTAACTTTGGACGTATAGCACGCTAACGTTTTCGAGATATTGACGTTTGAAGCCACCCCTCCTTTATTTCACGCCCCGCTCGGGGGTCCGTTAGAATTTCTGGATGAAACTTATCGTGTAAAAACTGGAGGGATGGGGCTACCCTGTGGTGAAAATTGCAATTCTAACTTCAACCGCCTTTGACTGACTCACCGTTTGACAGACAGACGGACAGACGGATGGGCAGGCGATAGCATATAGCACGCTAAGCATAGGATATGCTATATGCTGTCGAGTGCGCTAAAAGTTTATTTTTACCGCATGTTGCTATGGACTGTATACAGAGCGCGGTTATGCTATGGTAACTTGGTAAGTCGTCCGTCTTTAACGTAAGTTTAGAATTTTTTAAAATAATTACATGAAAATTACCGCCAGGTCTTCGCTACCGGTTGGCAAAGAAGCACCGATCTTCTCCGAGATGATCATCAGATATTCCAGGTGGAATATGGGTGGTGGGGTATGAAAACTGGATGTCGGAGCGAAAAATCGGCAATATTTTTGAAACGGAACAGGACGAAGACAGTTATTATTAAGCGCCTTTGTAAAGTTGCATATGGGCTTTCATTTTGCATTTGGACAATTTAGTGATAACAGGAACGATCGTCCTTGAATGACCTTGAGTAGCTGTTCTAGGTCACATAAACTATTCCAAGGCCATTTTCTTGCAAATGGTGCTCCAGATAGTAAGAATATCCGCTCCTTTACAGGAAATGTGGGTCGCTAACGCATTAGTGATACCAGATTTTAGATCGGAAGTGAAAAATTGGCATTTCTGCGCATGTGCAATAAATTATTTCCAAACTGTGCAAAATATGGCAGTTATACTAAAAAGATAGCATGCGGCTTCCGACGTTTTTCTTGCGACAAGCATGGCTTTTTTGTTGTTAAGGGTATACGTATACTATCACAGTGACTGCAATGCATTGGTAATACGTTTGGAATTTGGAATTTGGGTGTTGCCAATCTTTGTATGTGACACACTTAAAGCTAATGTGGAAGCAGGTCGATCGATCGTCTTACGTCTTTTCAGCCTTACAGTAGTTTTATTACAGTCTGCAATTGTTATCAACTAGTCAGCAGTATCCCGTTGTGTGTTTGTGGCGAATGTAAGTCTACTTGGAAGTGTGAAATTGTTTTGTGGTGTTTGGTTACCGTCGCAGATAGGAAGACAAGTTCAACGACTGCGACGCCGAGGGCGACTCTGCCGGCGCCTTTGACTGTGCCGGGACCTCGTTCGTCGACGCTCGGTCCTCGTCCTGCCAGTCGCCATCAGAGCGGCGACAGCACCTCCGATACGTACATTCCTCTAGACGAATGCTACAGCGGCAGCTCACCGCGACCCGTGACTCACTACCCGCAGTCAGCTAATGCATCGCCATCTCCTCAGGTCTGACATTAATCCTCGTAGATAGGCTATAGTATCGCGAGCATGTCTATAAATCATACTGAACTCAGGCGGGCAAACACTCGACACTTGCAAATTATGCACGAAGAAAAGAATCCACGACGTAGCCTAATGCCCCTGGACGTTAATGCCACGTATAGAAAATGCCCTGAGGACAGAATACCTCAGAGGCTCAGAAATATGAATTTTAAGACAGAGAATGTCCGGAGAGCATTAAATCCTGAATTTTCAGATAACAGGTGTGCTGTAAATTGAAGCATTTATCGAACGTAAAATCCAATTTAATGTTTATTGTTATTTTTTGCCCGTTTTACACATCTAGAGCCTATGGAGTATGTGGTCTGGGCGACCGAAATCTCTACAGAAAGCAAATTAAGTTACACAGCTTATCAAATACTTCTTACAGCATGTTAAAAATTGGGTTCTTTTGCAAAAGGATCATCGACGAAGCCTCCCCATAGAGATACGCCGCTTGGCCGACTGTTAAGGATATGTGACTTGAACGGTCTCAGTGTGCGGTACCAGACGTCTGACGCATTCGTAGCGGAGGTTTCGTGTGACTGGTTTGAATTTGATAGTGACGAAAGACGATGAATTCTAACTGTTGTCTAGTCAGTGTAATTAAAATAGGAGTGTTGTTGAAGTATCCGGTGGCTGGGCTGCTAATACGCTAATGATGGGGGGAGGGGTCGACAATCTGTTTGCTACTAGAGTGATGGCTGAGGATCTTCGATGTTGATGCATAGCAGGCCACTGTGTCTCAGATACGGTCTGTGTCTGAGGAAGGTATAGACTGTTTATATTAAGGTCGGTGTAGCGGGATATTACGTATCGCTGTTGACATATGTCGACGCTAATTCTACCCCTTGATCTAAGTGACACCGACTCAGCCCGCCACGAATCGTCCTCAGTGCGATTCACATCAGATGTTTGTTTATGTGGCGTCATCCGAACACTGTTTATGCCAGTTAGTAGCGCAGTATCACTGAAAATGTCTTTAGTTGTGCGCCAGTTTCAGACATTTTGCTGGAATAAAAATTAAAACAGTTACAAGCATGAGGTACATTAGAGATTTCAGCGGCAAATAAGTAACTCAGAAAGTGGAAAAAGTGCAAAGTTAGCGCATTTTATACTCTGTGATCATTTTAAAAATTTTCTCTACATATAGGCCTAATTAATATAACATTAATATATTTTTTCTGCCCCGGAATTGTTTGTTGTCTGGAAACTGGACCTAGTTTCGCCCTTGGACGGTCTCCATGTAGGCCTATGGACAACAAATATCAAGCGGTTCACGGGAGTGAAAAGTCCAAGCACGGAGGAACGTCCTGGAGCGTAAAGTCCACAAAGGGTGAAATCAAATATCCAAGGAGCGAAACGTCCGTAAACCTGGCGGTGAGGTATACGTTACTGGTGTATGATGGTGTGTACATGTAGGCTTAGGTATGTATGTATGTAATGTGTATAGTTAGTTGTTATGTTGGTGACGTAGGTGCGAACACGATGCGTCCGGTCTGTTCAGCCACCCAAAGCGTTGGCACTTGGTAGTGATGTATACCTACTCGATATCGTTCCTCCGTCGCCGTGTCACCCTCCAGATGTCTTACAGTTTCGATCGCGCTCGGCAGACCATCACCACCATGACTCGGTTAATCATCGTGACACAGTTGTCCGGTCTCCGGGCGTCGCCAGGGTCCAATGCCCGCCCCTGGGCGACCTAGCGGCACCGACACTGCCTGCTCGCCGCCCGATGACGCCTCACTCTCCTCCGCCGCCTCCGCCATCTCAGACAGCCTCCAACTCCATGCCACGTGACGTGTACTACAACGGAGTAACGAACAATGCTGATCCTCGCTGGGTTGAATCTGCCGTGACTGTCAGCAGCAGACATGTTTGTAAGCCGCAGAATGGCCGCCATGGGCCACTGAGTCCGTCCGTCTACTCAGCCGGCAACGTCTTCAGTCAGTCGCCGACTGTTCCAACACGTCGAAGAGACATCGACTTTGACGGCGGCCAGAGGTCAGCGTCTGGAACTACACGTTGCAGCGAGGACGAGTACGTACAGAGTCATCCTGTTCCACGTCATCCAGCATCTCCAGTCTCACCAGCCGGCATCGACGATCATCATCTTGCAGGACTCCATGGTCCTCGCTGTCAACTGGCGTACTCAACTTCTCGCCGCCAGCACCGCATCACACAACCAACAAGGTGCGCTCAGTTTTCACTCTTTCACCTGTCAGTCACTCGGTGGAATTATCATTAACAGTCACTGTGTCAAGCCACTGTGGTGTAGCAACAAGAGGCCTCATCAGGGTCCGCGCAATGCTTCCAGTTGCAGTTCGTGCTGCTCTGTAGATAACAATAGTTGATGAAATTGTCGTCGCGCATCTGCAGCCGTGGTGGTCAAGTGTTGCGCATTGTATACGTCGTGGCCGTCATTCAACTCAAGGTCATCGTGAAGTGCGCTATCTAATATGTCATCTTCTTCTTAGTATGTATGGTGCATGGTGGTCTTTCGTGTTCGTGTTTATATATTAATTGTATCTTGTTACTGACTTAAAAGCTTGCGTGATCGTGATTCGTGAATGACCTTGGACAGTCTTTCTGGCCGAAGCACGATAACGGAAATAACACGTAACTTCGAACCGTTGTGAAACTAGCATACACGTCCGGTTGTACGGGCCACACGTGATGCAGGAAGAAGCAATACGATAGACTACGATACGGTACGATAGTTTAACGTGCGCTAAAAGCTGAGGGTGTTTGGCTTAGTCTACCACAAGTTATCTGTGTGATGTAGGCCTATTAGCTTTTTGGACACAGATTACTATAATGTTGATCAAACGTATCGATGATGAATTTACAATGTGACATACCGACGCCGTATTCGCTGTAGCGTCGCGCGGTAATTTGTTTTTCAGGTATGCTATTTGATACAACTTTTTTGTGATAGTGTAAGTTGTAACATCACAAAATGCCGTATTGCATATGCATTATTTGGTCTCCATATTCCTGATGTGTAGACAGATAATGTCTTTCCGTCAGATGAATAGATGTTGCAATGTACTCCGCTACTACTCTGCGGAACTGTAGCTCATAGTCTACGAGTGACGTAATGTCTCAGTCCGTGTAATCCAGCGACGATCACATGATGACACGATGATAGCTGGGTGTGGTCCGTTGTATGTGTTTGATTAGAGCCGCATGATACAGCCGCTATTTGCGTGCTCAAAATGCCGTTAAACCCTAACAACCAAAGCACGTCAAGTCGTGATGCCAGTGCCACAATTCATTTTCATTTTGTTCATAGCTCAAGTGTTCTTCAGTAATCGAATCAGCAATAGAGAACGTCTCGCCCAAGCCGGGAGTTCAACTAGAATACTGACTATAATGTTATAAATTGTATTGCTTAATCTGATTGCTTCTAGGCCTAGTCTAACCCATCTACTTATCCACTAGATCCGAAGACGTCTGGCGGAATGGGCAATTGTACATGTAGGCCTACCATTAGCTGCAGTCAACGCAGACATGGTATTATACATACGTAGACAAGAAAGCCTAGCTAACGCTAAGGTAAGCGCGCGACAGCAGTGCGTGTATGACGGCCCCTAGCGAAGACATCTACGGCAAATCAAAGCAAGGAACATAACGTTGAAAAGTACGTTTAGCAGTTGTTGCCTCCAAATCTGCGAAATCCTGCGAAATTCTCCGAAAATTCGAACTTATAGCAGTTCAGAATCACCCAAGGTTATCGATCTTGGTGCCAATCGAAAGCTCATGTGCAACTTCCTATTAGTCATGAATAGTGACTATGAACGCATCTCTTACTGTTTTCGAGATATTGACGCATTTATGTCGAAAACTATTGGTGGTACGCTGTTGCGTCTGTTGTCTGTCTGTCTGTCTGTGACGTTATGTATTGTGGCTAAACGGTGCGTCCTACAGCAAAAGTTACTATTGAGAGCCTATAGGAAGTCGTATATGAGAAATCGATTGGTACCAAAATAAATGACCCTGACCTTTGTTTAGAGGTCGTATCAAGGTCACGTCAACCGTTGCGTTACATTTGACGTTGAATATCTCGGAAACCGTCAGAGTTAGAGGTTTGCTTCCAAAGGACTGCCAATAGGAAATGGCATATGGGCTATCGAATGGTCACGTGACCGATGACGTCACGTGACCTTGGAAGGTCAAACTCGTGACCCCATTACGCTTAGAGCGCAATATCTCGAAAACTACTTGAGAGACTTCAAATTTGGTATGCCGCATTCTATCGGGGATGCCTAACAGGCGCACAAATAATTTCCCTGAAAGTGGGCGTGGCCTAGGTCACGTGACCCTACAATTTCTGGCAGTACGGTCGGCTATCCTAGCGACAGCTTGGCTTCTTGTTCAATACTATCTCCCTTCACATCAGCATGTTTGCGACATCGGTCAAAAGGTATTTCATACCAGTCAGATAGAGTTCTTGAGGCATGCTGTCCAGATGCGACTCCGTGGCCTGCTTGAGCTCATCGTCGCAAAACCGCTTACCACGAAGATGCTTCTTCAGATGTGGAAACGAAACAGGTATAAGTCGCTGGGTGCCAGGTCTGTTGAGTAAGGTGGATGAGACAGCTGTTCAACTCTGATCCGATGTGCTGGACTACGGCTTGAGCAACTTGTGACATGTGCGCTGGTGCATTGTCGTGCAGCAGCAGTGGACATCGGGTCAGCATCCCCCACCGTTTCTCTTTAACAGTTTTTTAGCAGTTCACTGTAGTAGCCTAGTAGGGTCCAGTCATGGTTGTCTTATGTGAAAGGTAATCCACCAGCAGCACGCATTTGCAATCCCAGAAAATTATGGCCATGACTTTTTCAGCCGCGGCTGAATGTGAAACTTCCTGAGTGGTAGTGAGTTAGCGTGATTCCAGTGCATTGATTCCTGTTTGGCGATTGGCGTCAAGATCCCAATGGTGGATCCATGTTTCATCGCCAGTTACAATGCGGGACAAAACGTTGTCTGAGTTGGCACTTTAAATAGCTAACACACTACAGTTCTGAACACGTTTCTGCCCGAAATGACTTCTGAACAGGCGTCAGCAAACGTGGAACCATCTTGCATAGACTTTGCTTGAACCTAGATGATCAAGCAAAATATTCAGGACGTTGCCACACGAAATACCCACATCCCTGACTATCTGCAGGACCTTCAGTTGTCGATCTGCCATCACCAGCATTGTGACAGCATGGCAACAATCATCCGTGGTCACCTCAACCATAGTTCGAGAATGCGCATTTTACGAATTTTAAAAAATTCGTAAAATTCGCGAATTTTTACGCATTTTAAAACGGCCAACGAATTTTAAAATTTCCGCACTTTTACGAATTGTCAGCTCTGGGCCTGAGGCACGTCTGGCGCATATAGAAAATACTAGATAACTCCCCCTCGCTCTTTCTCTCTGTCTTAGGCTTCGTACATACTGGCGACAAAATCGACTTCGAATCGGTCGATTTTGTTGAAGTCGACTGAATCGACCAAACGGTCGACAGAATCGACCGCGTTGACCGCGCGGTCGACGAAATCGAAGTCGATTTTGTCACCAATGTGTACGAGGCTTTACAGTGTTTTAATTCATGCCAGACATTGGGCCTACCTCCAACCAGGCACAGAATAACGGGCAGGCAGGCAAAACAAATCATGACCATAATTGAGTGGTCCATTTCCGGGCGGAAGGCAACTTCGACCCCCAAAATCACTATTACGCATTTTTACGAATTTTTATGCATTCTAAAAAATTGTTAAAATTCGCGAATTTTTACGCATTTTAAAACCGCCAGTTACGAATTCTCGAACTATGACCTCAACTGCATGGCCATCCAGCATGGGGATTATCTTCCAGTGATCTTTGGCCACGTTTAAATTCAGCGACCAATCTGGTAACAGTTGCACAAGATGGGGCACTGTCCCCGTAAGCACTATTGTCAAACATTCATAAATGTTGTTGGCAGACTGCTTTTCTATTGTTAAAAATTTCATCACTGCGTGATTGATATTCATATTTCGCAATGTCCCGCATTTTATGCTCGTGACGACAATAATGCGTATACCATAGAATAGTTAATGAGATAATAAAAATAAATTTTCACACAGTGGAACTAAAATGTTCAAGGAGCATCAGTGACAACTAAAATTTTTCTCTATACAATTATATCATAATGAATTGCAAAAACTTTGATCGCCTCTGGTATGTAAGTAAGTAATAATAATATTCGCTACACATAACAATGATGATTAGCGACTGAAATAGTTCGATTCTAGGCCTATCAGTACGGTAATACAACGTCAATGCAAT
>Ga0056114_1001854_pt1 | contig 10161 bp, 3 predicted proteins | sample WorMetHERISLAND1_FD_77005 | JGI IMG/M metagenome (GOLD analysis project Ga0056114, IMG submission 77005) | Marine gutless worms symbiont microbial communities from Max Planck institute for Marine Microbiology, Germany - Olavius loisae HERON... ... | reverse complement strand
TTAATTACTATAAATACCGGATTTCCTACTTGACTGGAACTTGTTATAACTTCGAAATGGAGGAATTTTTTTCATCGTTTTTGCGTCGCGCGGGTATGCCAGCATCAGCTGGGCTTTCTTGTTTATATGTGTATTATATGTGCCTTCAGTACTTTGATACTGTTGGTTGGGTCTTTTGACCTGTAAAAACCGTCTCCCATATAAATAACCTATACTGCGTTGGCGGGGACGTAAAACACTGCTCAATCAATCAATCAATCAATCATGGTATGATAAAGCTATTTTTTCATGCTGTGTAACTGTATTAGTTTGTTTAAAATAACAGTCCAACAGTATTTATGTACTTTTGTCTTAATATGTTACCTATAATCTTTCAAAGCAATTTTACTGTTGTGTGCACTTTTGCCACTAGTGCTGTGACGTGTTTCACATTCTACAACTTGGTCAGATTTTGGTTGCTATTGTGCGAAAAACCGTGGTTTCAGTTTTGAAAAACAGTGCAAAATGGCAGTATTTGAGCATTTTTGTGAAAACAATGCAGTTTTAAAAGTACCAGCTTACAAAAGCAGAGAAAATTATAGACAGAACCAAAAGTGGCAGTATTGTCAGTGTTTTCAGAACTACCTCACATAAAAGTTTTTTTTGTCAAATGCCACCCAAACTATCGCCATTTTTGGCTTATTTGTTTTTCTTCGGTAGTAGCTTTGCAAATTAGCTAAAAATCTGAATAAATAGCGAATTCGTTACAGTGAAACCTTAAGAAATGTGGTTTCAGTTCGGTACCTTTTCTCAGAAATATGCCATTTGTGGTTTTGGCTATCAAAAATTAAACCACCCCAGCACTAGTTTAAACCATAGATGCAGTGTTTCTAGCATGTGCTTAATTATGATGTGTATTGTTGGTGTATTTCTGTTTAGGTGCATTCCAATCAAGTAAAGTCTGATGTACAGGCAAGCAATCATATAGTGCTGCGTCTGGCACGCGACTCGGCCACTACTGATCAGGATGACAGTTGGCACGTTTTAAGTTCGTCAGATCATGACGGGTTTTGTGCGTTCGAACAAACAGTCAGAACTGGTAAATGTAAGAAGGTTTCTAGGCGGAAACCAAAAATTGTAGTAACTATCCGCAAACCTCGCAATGCAGCCAAGCGAGTCAACAAAGAAAGAGCCAGGAAGAAGAAAAAGATAGCGAACTGCATCAATGCTTCAGCTATTCTGAACAGTGTCGCTGTCTGTTCTAGTGGTGGCTCAAATAAAGCTAGACAGAAGGTCTCTAACCAAACCGATGTGTTAGCTGCCGATTGCTGTAATTTTTGTGGTTCCTCGAACGGTAGGAAATTGGGATCAGTCGTTAGAAGGTCAACAACTGCTCTCAAACGCAAGAATAATCGTGCATTGAAAGAGAACTTGCTGGAAGACAATATCAGGAACAGGATTACCAAGACCGACATCAGCAGTGTTGATATGGATCGTTCTGAAAGGGACATGGTTTCTGAAACTAATGTATCTGAGAAAGACAGCAGTCATCAGCAGATGGATATCCATCGTGAAGGAAGCGTGTTAAATGGCATGTTTGGTCTTGCCGCGGAACCGGTGAAGAAACAGAAGCGTCGAAAGGTCATGCCAAAATCACAGTCGAGTAAACAGCGTCGTTGCAAAGTAGAAGAGACAGTGAAGAGTGAGACAGAGGTCAGAACAGAGGTCAGAGAGACGGTTGCTATGACAACCGTCTTTGAATGTGATAAATTGAACGCCGGTGTTGGTTGTGGGATTATAACGAGTAGGCGATCGAGACCTGTGAAGAACAGACTAAAAGATAACTGTTATATCTACGGTCAAATGGTGAAGACGAGACGTCCAAGAAAGACAGCGAGGAAGCAGCCAGCCACCGAGACTTTCATAGACCCTTTTGTAGACACCTGTTCAGAGTCTTTCAAAGTTACTGATAGTCTGTTACCGAATGTCGATGACATTGCAGATCATGCAGCCGTGACTGATGACGATATATCGAAGTGTCACGGACTTGAAAGCAGCGAGTTATCATGTACCACGAACAAGAGTTGTGTACATACAGCAGAAAATGTGCAGCATGGTTCTGACAGTAATTCGCACGTACTAGGTCCATCGGACCATGTTACAGAAGGTGAGTCTGGGATTGATGTGTGTGAAAATGTCGGCTTGTCAACGGAAAATTTGTCTATTGAACTTGATGTTCTAAACGGTACCCAAATTCCATTCGGAGAAAATGCTGCAAAGATTACTAATAGTAAAGAGATTGCTACAGTGACAGTGGATGATTGTAAAAATGACATTATTCTGAGCTGTGATACAGTTGCCGACACGTGTGGTCTGACTGAAGAAAGTACGAGTCCTTCATTGGACTGCATTCAGTCATATATCGGCTGTGGTTCTGTCGATAACGGGCAGTTGTCACACCCGTCGCCTGAGAACAGTTGCTTAGAATTCGTCGATGATTTGAGTAAGACCATGGTGGATATCGATTCTGCTGAAACACTCGATATCAAACCTGCTCCAAGCACTGAACTTAACAGCAGTGCTTGCGGAGCTGACAGTGGCAGAGAGGCGGTTGATGTCCAGCACAATGACACCGAAATGTGTGACCTATTCCAGATTTACTCCGACGAATTGAACTGCTGTACACTTGAACTGAGTGAGAATGATGCCATTAGTGTTGATAGTCACTTGCTAGTTGCAGATGCCAATTTTGCAGATCCCGATGTGTTTAGAACTGGCAGTGAACCGGATCGTTTGCTGGCGGAGATTGTGGGTGACGTAGAGTTTGACATGGGTTCATTAGAGCATACAGCTTCGGAAGACGTCGTGACAAATTTAGTGTCCGCCAACTGCGATGCCATTGTTGAGGATGATACTGGTATGACTGCACTGTGTAACGATGTAGTTGATTCCAGTGACATTCCTTTCCTGAGTGAGCTGTCTTTTGCGGGTGTAGGCGAAATTGTTGAAACATTTATGCCAGATGAGTATGGAATCGTCGCTGATGAAACAAATGCCTATTCTACTGATACTAAACTGGTGACTGATGTAGGCCAGGGTATGAGTGCGAATGAAGGTTGCGGTGGAATTTCCGATGCTCTGCCAACATCAGATGTCTGTATAATTCCCGGTGACTATCACGGTGTTTCTTGTGCTGAGGATATTGCCGCCACACAAACTTCAAGCGAAGTTGTATGTTTGAGCATTCTGCCAGCCGTCGACATCAGCGCCAACTCCAAAGAGTTTGATTTGTCAGTGAAAGAAACATTAACAGAACATCACCATCAGTACAACACCCGCAGAAGTCACAAAGCTCGTCGGAAGACTCTCAGTGAGACCGCAGGAACGGATTTTAGTTATAATTCGACTGAATTTTCCTCCGATTTGTTGAACATGATGGTTTCTGGTACAGAGAGGTCTGAAGAGCTGACTGTTGGTACTGATGGTAGCATTATTGCAACAGATCCTCATGGTCATGACCAGTGTCCGGTTGTGTCCAATGTTACTTCTTCAGGTTCCAGTTTATCAGCAAAAGTCAAAGTAGCTGGTCATCGCCGTAGACCGAACACACATCAAAGTCATCGAGCCCGTCGGAAGACAGTCTGTGAAACTGATGGAAGGGATTTGATTTATAATCCGTCTCAATTTTCTGCCGATTTGTTGAACATGACAGTTTCTGGTACAGAGAGATCTGAAGAGCTGACCATCGGTAATAATGATAGCATTATTGCCACAGATCACGTTATAAACCAGAGTGTCCAGTGTCCGGTTATGTCCAATGATACTTTGGGGTCCAGTTTACCAGCAAAAGTCAAAGTAGCTGGTCGTCGCCGTAGACCGAACACACAACAAAGTCGTCGAGCCCGTCGGAAGACAGTCTGTGAGACCGTGAGAAGGGATTTCAATTATAATCCGTCTCAATTTTCTGCTGATTTGTTGAACGTGACAGTTTCTGGTGCAGAGAGGTCTGAAGAGCTGACCATCGGTAATAATGATAGCGTTATTGCTACAGATCCTCATGGTCACGTCCAGTTCCCGGTTATGTCCAACGATACTTCTTTGGGGTCCAGTTTACCAGCAAAAGTCAAAGTAGCTGGTCGTCGCCGTAGACCGAACACACATCAGAGTTGTCGAGCCCATCGGAAGACTGTCAGTGAAACTGGTGGAAGGGATTTGAGTGATAATTCGGCTGAATTTTCTGCTGATTTGTTCAGCACGGCAGTTTCTGGTAATGAGAGATCTGAAGAGCTGACCATCGGTAATGATGATAGCATAAGTGCAACGGATTCTCATTGTCATGTTCTAAACAAGAGCAGCCAGTTGCCACTGGTGATGCCCAACGATACTTCTTCAGGATCCAGTTTATCAACAGAACTCCCAAAAGGCAAAGTAGCTGGTCGTCGTTGTGGAGCGAATACATATCGAAGTCATCGAGCCCGTCGGAAGACGGTCAGTGGGACATTGGGAAGGCATTTGAATTATAATCCGGCTGTATTTTCTGCCGATTTGTTGAACACGACAATTTCTGGTAATGAGAGGTCTGAAGAGCTGACCGTTGGTAATGATGATAGCATTATTGCCACAGATCTTCATGGTCATGTCCAGTTCCCGGTTATGTCCAACGATGCTTCTTTGGGTTCCAATTTACCAGCAAAAGTCAAAGTAGCTGGTCGTCGCCGTAGACCGAACACACATCAGAGCCATCAAGTCCGTCGGAAGACAGTCTTTGAGACTGATGGAAGGGATTTGAATTATAATTCGGCTGAATTTTCCGCCGATTTGTTGAACGTGACAGTTTCTGGTAATGAGAAGTCTGAAGAGCTGACCATTGATGATAGTATTATTGCCACAGATCACGTTATAAACCAGAGCGTCCAGTGTCCAGTTATGTCCAACGATACTTCTTCGGGGTCCAGTTTACCAGCAAATGGCAAGGTAGCTGGTCGTCACCGCAGAACAAATACACATCGAAGTCATCGAGCCCGTCGGAAGACAGTCAGTGGTAATGTCGAAGATAAGTCACCGGCAGATGACTCGGTCGAAGTGATACAGAATTCTGACGTGGAAACTGATTCAGCTGCTTCCGAGAGAAAGAGACATCACGATCCAGACTCCAGGTTGTTTTATCGTCTGTTCTGTTACCTGTTGTTGCTATTGACTTTGATGGTGTATTAATACAAATGATTTTATTGTTGTTAAGCTAAAACGAAAAATAGGGATGTGACGGATTCCAAATCGGAATCCGGCGGAATCCGGCACTTTTTCAGAAATCCGACGGATACTTAAAATCCGATCATGTCGGATTCGAAATTGCTAACTGCTAACTACATTCAGTTGACTGAATGGTTCCAAAATAATTAAATGTATTGTATCTCTACCATAGTGGATGTTACATGTTACAGCAGAAGTAAGGTTGAATAACAGTACATTAATTGATAGAGGTCTGTTGTGTTTTCTTTACTTGTTTGAAAACAATCACAATTATTTCAATTGTTCACTGCTAGATCGTTTGCAACTGCTTAATTTTAAGTAAATAAGTTGAATCACAGTAGCCATAATAGCTGGTAATTTTGATCGTGCGACAAATTCGCATCCGAATTCGATGGATTTTGCACATGAAATCCGCACCCGACGGATGTGGATATTGGCTGGCTCCGTCACATCCATAACCAAAAATTATAATTTGGGGGACTATCACAAAACAAAACAAACAACAATTTACTGACAGGTTTGTTGTAATTGGATTTGATATTTATTATTTAGTTGGATGTTTTGTTAATATACCAGATTTAATACAGAAGAACAGTACCATTTTAAATGTCATCAGAAGCGACAGTTTTTGCCTGATTTTTGAGTTGCACTGAAAATACATGAAACTTTTACTTAGAATTTTGATACTGTTCTGGTACCATTTTTAACTGTCCGATATTGGTGTACTGCATTTTTTTGCGAAATTGTGATCAAAATTGAGTTTTTGAAAGTGTAAATAAACACTGCAGTCAGAACACTATCGATTAGTATGCATAATGAATGAAGTACCGGTATTTTCGTTATGCCTTTTATTTTTATGGTATTTGATATGATGCTCTTTCAGTGGTTATGCCATATCTCACTGGAAGCATAATTTGTGTTTGCAGAAGGCAGTATTTTTTCTTCATACAGTCAAGATAGGCAAACATTACGTATGCTGATTACTCATATTAGCACCTGTGTAGTATACATGTGATATTGTATATATAGGGCCTAAAACGACTCCTGGTAGTGCTTTATGGCCTAGTGGATAGAATGATTGATTGGCACATAATCGTTTTGGGCTCCACGGACACTACAGTAGTTCATTTCCCGTATATGACCAAGTTTTTCCATTTTAATTACCAGTAACGCAAGCATCTTGTTCAGTTGGTTTATGACATGTATTTTAAAAAATATTTTATGTATTTTCTCGTGTATTTTTGTTGCGTTTTCATTGTAAGATGGGCCAAATTAGCTCGGCTGTATGCAGAAAAATTTCATTATTCACAAATTTTGCTAGTCGAAATGTTGCTGTCTGTAGTGTCTGTAAAGCCTATATTCTATTAATTTACAGTCCATAGCCAATGCCTTTGGCAGCACTGTATCTTATCAATACTGTAATCATTGACGTACTAGAGAATATGAAGATGCTGAAGATATCATGCGTCTGTTTCAGTTGTACGGTAATAACTTGAGGATATGATGTTAACGATTGCAGTGCTGGCTGTAACGGTGTTGGTGAATTGATGTCTGCAAAACGTATTCATCGAGCATCCAGTCATCTTGATACAAACTGTGAGTGTACGTTTGTCTCTATTGTCTCAGTTGTGTACCTGTAACTGAACTAATTCTTATATGCATTATGTGTATCGCTATTTCTGTGATTGATAAACGTAATCAATGTTGCTAACAGTGTTGTTATCAAGGGCTTAAGGACAAGAACCCAAACTTACGGGTCAAAGACCAGAGTTTCAAGGATTAAGACAAAAAGTTGGAAAGTCTGAGTAAACCACACAATGACTGAGTCTTGCCTACCTTTGGGGCGGCGGTTGTCTTAGACGACAACCAGCGCTAAGACCACCAGGTGGGCCCAATGCGCTTACAATGACTGAGCACTGAGAATACTTTTTGTAACTGGATAGAATCAATGTTTTACAACATTACAATACTTTATTACCAGTTCAGTCAAAAATGCAGCGCTGTGTTGAAAAAACTGAGGATACTGTTCTGTCAATTTGTCAGTTCACTTAGTTGAACACGTAAACATGCCAGTGGTATTGAAAATGTGTTCTGTCAGTTGAAGAAACAGATTTTTCTTAGACTGTAGTGGCATCAAGCGAGTTCATGTTATTTTTCATGTATATCATATAATATACTTAACAGATGAAAGCAGTCATCGAAAATTTTTGAGAACCAAAAATCCATAAGTGTAAGATCTTTTATTAGCCAAACATTTCATAAACTATGATATGGTACTAGTCATTGGTTGATGGACCACACACAAAGTACAGCCTGCTTATTATTGGTATGTGTTGTAATAATATGATCAATAATTGAAAAAATGTTTGCATGTTTTCTTTGCTCAGCCAAATGTACCTCGGATCAGTTGTCGAGTATATGTAGCAAGATAAAGCACTCGCTGAGTGTTGATCACATGGTCTGTATGCCTTGCTGTGTTTATATAATATTGTATATTGTATTATATAATATTGTAGCCACATTATATGTGGCTTGATTTTAATGATGAAATGATTAAAGTATTGCTTGCGTCTTGAGCCCATGGGCTCATTAACTCTGACTGCTGAACATGGAAGCAAGTGGCCATGGTTAAATTAAACCGATCACGGGGTTTTTAGCTTTGTTTATCGTTCTTATCTGGTAGTAAACTTGCACCTTAATGAACCTTTGTTTATACCAGCATAAATGTGTTACTATTTGACGTTGCTATAACCTTATCACCATCAGTTCATCGATGGGTTGTGATGATTTTTATATGAGTTAATGTTCGCTTTGCTGTTGTGTTATCGTGCTTACAAAATTGGGATGGTGAAGAGATCAGTGGAGAGATGGTGGAGGTGGCATATATACTGTGTTTCAAACGTAAACTGTTCCCTTAAGACAGGATAGTATTAATTTATCAAAAGTTAGTGCTCCATGGATATTTTTATGCAGTTTACTGCCGTTCAGTTGCGAATCAATTGCGTTTTAAAGTCTGGTATGGTATGTGTACCAACTACACTAGTTTCCGTCGCAAACGAGCGCCATAGCAAACAACAGCCGGGTCGGGCTGACTTTGAGCAGACCATTGTGGACAAGGCCATTGACCAGTGGAGAAAATGACTCGAGGCGTATGACAAGGCTAAGAAACACATTAAACTGTAACTGTGATTCTGCATGTTGTTTGTTATTTGGAATGACTCAAAATCTGTAAATGTACGGCAACACTGTGATAAACGTGTTAAAGTGTAGTCAGCTGTGCAGCCCATCTTCGGTATTGTTGTGGTAGCTTTAATGCACAAAGTTGTCCTGTAATGTCGCAGTTTAGTTGCAGCATGCATGCAGATTGCGTGTACCAACTTAATTGACATCAAAGCAGTTTACTGGAAGTTATGACAAATAGTTTCAGGGGTCCTGGGGTTTCTTGAAACACGGTGCATGTTGTCTGTTTGTTAGTGTATATCATACAGATACTATACTGATCGATTTCACCCAGAGTAATTTAATCTGCATGTTTATTTTCCTACAGGACATCAGCAGTTGTCTGGTTGCTATGTCGATGTTGGAAAAACTTCCTGTTACCTCGCAGATTCTGGCAAAAAATGCCGACATTCTTGTCACCATCAAGAAGGTTGGAATTTTTCTGATGAGTGAAGATTAGAAGATTAATTAAGAATATACTTAACACGTTTGCTGCCAGGCCAATTTTTCCCTGGGTGCCACCCCTCGGTAGTATTTAGTTTTACCGAGGTGCCAGCTGGTTATCTGCTGTGGTGCCGGTGTACGGCTGAGTTACATGTACTGAATGTCAAGTATACTTGTCAGTGGCACTTACCGATGCATATTAATTGACGAGATAATAACTCGTCAGTGTTAAAGAGGGGGTACCGTGGCGGCAGCCCCACTGCCGTTCAGGCCTGGCAACCCTGCCCTCTGTGGAAGCCGTCCCCTAGTCACCCCATATTATTGTAGACTAGGGGACTTGCTGTGTTTTGTGTTTATGCCTGCTTATTGTATGTTTGATTTGTCTGTGTACTATTTGTTCCTTCAGTACTTTGATGCTGTTGGTAGGGTCTTTTGACCTGTAAAAACCGTCTCCCATATAACCTATACTGTGTTGGCAGGGATGTAAAAACACTGCTCAATCCAATCCAGTGTTAAAGAATTATGAGAACTGCAGTTAAACATGTCGGTCGTGTTGAACAAATAAATCACATTTGAGGAACCAGTTTTGTGTGCAAATCAAATCTGCTGTTTTGGTTAACTAACGCTAACCCTAACCTTATCTGCTGACTGTGTACAGACCTACTAACCATACGCCTGATCCTAACTGACCCATGAGCGAAGTGTGAAGTATTTTGAAGTGAAAAAAATATTAAAAGGATTCAAACTCATGACGCTGTATTGCAGTCTAGTGATCTACCAACACAGCCACTGCAGCAGCTTGCAAACCGTACACTGGTAGTCGAGGGGGTACCGCGGCGGCAGTCCTATTGCCGTTCAGGCCTAGCGAACCTGCCGTCTGTGGGAGCTGTCCCCTCGTCACCCCATATTACCGTAGACTAGGGGACTTGTTGTGCTTATTTTGTGTAGTATCCTTTTTGTCTCGATTATTGTCTGCATATGTGTTTTTTGTTCTCTTCGTTGTTTGATTTGTACTTTGTAGCATTTCCTTCAGTACTTTGATACTGTTGGTTGGGTCTTTTGACCTGTAAAAACCGTCTCCCATATAACCTATACTGTGTTGGCGGAGACGTAAAACACTGCTCAATCAGTCAGTTCATCAACACTGCTATGCCTGACAAGTGTACAATACATGCCGGAACACACTCATCTGACCGGCTGTGCAGCACGTCGCCGTGGTTCAAGTGGTTTCGAGGTGGCCAGCTCCATGTCAAACTAAACCTGAAACCT
>Ga0056114_1001853_pt1 | contig 10161 bp, 6 predicted proteins | sample WorMetHERISLAND1_FD_77005 | JGI IMG/M metagenome (GOLD analysis project Ga0056114, IMG submission 77005) | Marine gutless worms symbiont microbial communities from Max Planck institute for Marine Microbiology, Germany - Olavius loisae HERON... ... | reverse complement strand
GGAATTTCACTCAAGACAGTGGCAATTTATGGCGCCATAAATTTTGCAGCAATAAATTTATTGCTTCAAAAAATGGAGCAATTTTATGGCGCCATAATATGGTACCATTTAATGGCGCCATTTAATGGCATGTGTGTACCCGGCATTAAGCTTCAATTTCCAGGACTTTCCGGGTCCTGGAATTTTCAAGAAAAAAATCCAGGACTTTGCAGGAGGCGCGGGAACCATCCGACTAACTATGACATTTAGAGAGCCAATGATAACCCACTCACTCGTCATCATGTCGTACTCAACGACGAAGGTGTTTGCACGTGACAGTGTCGTAGCCAACCAGTTGTACAGACCCTCGCATAGATACCTACACATGAACAGTTGTAGATTGGCTACTATTGCAATGAAATACAACGTCATCATAACAGTATGCTGGCAATTCACCATCAGACGGTTCTTTCAAACGTAATTTTAAAACATTTTATCTTTCTGCAGCATTTTTATTTTTAACCTCTTAATTCCCGGGATCTTGTCACCAGTGACTGACTGTGCCTCTGATTCTGCCAATCTGACAGATATTGTGTGCATTACAAATATTTGTAGTGTACTGTATTGGCAGCCATCTATATATAATTGTCTATGTCACCATGTACTGTATCCCACAGACAGTAGTTATCTAACACACAGACTCTGATGTTGTCTGTGCAACCCTGTCATGGTCACCTGGTCGGTCGGTGGCACTACTGGTAGCACGTCAGACCAACAATCAACCAACGATCGGAAGGTTGTGGGTTCGAGGCCTACTAAAGTAGTGTGTACCACAGTGTTGACAGATAACCGCATGGGGTGAACTGCCCGCTGTGGCCTTCTTCCGAGCTGTAGGAAGTTGGAGTTTAGACTGTCAGCGTTGATGGACTCGGATCTGGTATGGGTAAATGGTAAGAGCGGTAGACAAAGCTGACGCTTTCCAGTGCTCTATAATATCGGAAGCCATTTACCATTTTACCATTTACCTGCCACCGATAAATCACCACCAAAACTTCGTCCATATCGTCATCAGCTACGAGTGCATACAGTGTAGTGCTACTAGGGGTTTGTCAAGTGGTTGATTCTGCGACCAGCCGACTGTTTTTCCACGAAGAACTTCTGTGGCTTTAAGTTTTAACTTTGTTATTGTTGTTATTATGTGATTACTGTTAACCACAGTTTACTGCAGGACCAGGCAGTCAAAGAAATGTTAGACGACTCAGACGTACTAACCAGAAGACGTACTGGTACTCGTGAGGAAGAAACAACTCCAGTTCTAGCCCGGCAAGACAGTGTCTGATCATCGTGTGAAGAGTATGGTAGAGGGTCCATGTACTGAGGCAGGCATGGTATGGCCACGACGCATCGTGCTTCAACATCAGCGAATGAATACAGGCGTCAGCACGCTCTGCCTGCAAGTAGCAATTAACCCTCTGACGCCGCTGTTGCCATAAGGGTGCAGTTATAAAGCATCATGTGCCAGACCTGGTTAAGCTCAGCCCTGAGCATCAGAGTGCCTGGATGTCAAAATTTACACGATCTGGTACAGGATGTTTTATAGCTACACCCATATGGCAACAGTGGGCGTCAAAGGGTTAAGTAACTCTATACCTATTCACATCAGCCAATCCCAAACATACTGTTCCTTTAGAAGTCATCTTAAGACGTACTACTTTCACTCAGCCTATCCTGTCCCCTAGTGAACCACGTAATGCGCCCTGATTCTCTTCTGAAAGTTTGGCGCTATATTAATCCCTTACTTACTTAACTAAGTAAGTGGATTTATAACACGGATGAAACAGACGGTATAAAAGGCTCTGTTATTTAACCTCGTCCTGTAGAGCAGCGAACTCCTCCAGTAGTCTCGCCCACTTGTCCCTCTGCCTGGCGCGGTTGTGACCACTGATCTGAATAGTCATCATTAACGGTCGGACAGCGTGACTCAGAAACACATCGACACACTCCTTCGCCGAGGGGTTGTTGTACAGAACGTTCCTGAAACAGATCGAACTAACGAGCACGGAACTCAGTCAAGACACAATTATTAGAAAACTGTGAACCAATCGGAACCGTCACTAAAGTTTCATATCCACCATGCCAGTTTTCCGCAATAACCGAGCTCACAGTCCGCAGAGCACGGTGTTCACTTTTGGTAGATAGCTTCAAAATTTTTGTTAGACTCAGAACCCAGCAGTCAGCAAAGTCGTCCTAGCAAAAATTAGAAAATAAATGTTCAACCTGAAACTTATCAACGAGCAATCAATCAATCAATTGCTTGACTGTCAAATAATTACAGGAAAAAAACCTTAAAATCTGAACAGAACAGTGCTTTCTGAAAAAACCCAAACTCATTCCAAACCAAGGCACTTGAAAGCTGAAATCTGAGTATAAACAGAAACAAAACGAATTATTTCGCACATCACTACAAAAGGAATTATTCTGCACATCACTACCAAACTGTAATGTAAAGGCTTAAGTGTTTGCTGCTGACAATCAAATATTACAACCAAAACCAGGGCGGCCACAAAGTATAAGATAAAATTTTGTCGGAGTTTTCCAGGCTTTTCAACAGCCATAAACTTACTTGTCAATAGGTTACTGCAACAAAAAGTAATGTAATACTGACTTTCATTCAAGAATCACTCCATAAAAACGCCACCAAATAGGTCAGTCCCACACTATGACCATGTCCGAACCGCACGGCACTGTTCTATTTTGTTTGATACAATTTTTCCCCAACACTGCATAGAATTCCCTGGAATGATGTTGTTTGCCAGTTTCAGCACAAATGTTTTTTTTGTTTCCAACTAGCAGCAAAAACCACTAAAACCTGAAAAAAACAAGATTCAGGCGTACTTTGGCATCAACGCCGGTGCAGTACAGAACGTCCTAAGTGCCTCCTTGAGCGCTTCAACGGAAGGTCGCGATCCAAAATGGCGGCCACCAATTGGAACACAGACAAGCTGTGAAACAAAACACAGTTAAACTGTACGTATAAACTAGAGCTGTGTCAAGTACTCAAACATCAAGTATGAGTACAAGTACCAAGTACTAGTTAGTACTAGCTCTAGTATAAACTTCATCACATTATTAAATATAAGACAGTCATAAGCGTCAGAGTGCCCAACTGTCGAAAATTATAAATAATGGCTTAAACTGGTCCGGCACAGGATGCTTTATAGCTGTACCCATATCGCAAACGTGAGCATCAACGGGTTAAACACTCCAGTGAGAGAAGAAACGAACAGAGCACAAAACGTTTATCAAATGGAACGAAATAGTTGACTTGACGGTTTAATAACGGTGGTGGTGTGGCATAGTGGTAAACGCGTTGGCCTCAATCAACGTAGCTGCTTTATGTCGGGCCCAGTTAATACTTGGATGGGTGGTAAACCATCTCTGTGTGTAGCCAGCCACCTAGGTCAACTCAGCCTTTCATCCCTCCAGTGTAGGTAAATAGACTATCAGCTTACTTGGATGGGGTTAAGGCGGGGTGTGTTCACTTGTGTCGAGTGACAGGTAACTGCGTGATCACTTACGGCAGATGATGTCCAGTAGCTCTAAGCTCCCGTAGAGCTATACGCTTCTTTAACATTTAGCCTTTTGATTAAAACTGATTTATCACAACATCAAATACCGAAAAGGTTAAAAGATAATGAACGATAAATGAAGATGCAATGGAGGATATGTGACACTTGCCTGAAGGAGAGATCGAGATAGAATGCATGGAGACTGTCGACTGAATTCAGTGCAGAACTCCTGCCAGTAAAACATTGCAGTAAAGCAAGTGAACTGCATGCTCGACATCAGTCATTTGCAATCAGCCCACAGATGTATTGACCACAATAATGACATGATGGCGAAACTCTATAGAAAGTCATCACCAGGCTATTCAAGGGATGCATCTCCAAGCCCCTACGACCACTCCCTCCCCCAAACTGTGGACTCACAGTCCCACTCAAAACTTGAATCGCAAATTGTGGCCACACTGTACCAGATACAATGGTGATTTGTATTGACAGCTTACAGGAACATACCATAGCCCCACCCAACAGTACCATCGTCAACCCCCTAGGAGCATCTCTTCCCCAATAAGGGGCAGACAACAATTAAATTCAACACTGCTATAGGTTATGAGAAAAAATTAACATGCCGATCATCAGCTGTGCTGTGAGGTTTCCCTACCTTAATGTTTATTGTTTGAATATCTCTTTCCCACAGTTTTCATAGTACGTTTTCCGGGTTACGTCAGATCTCTCTAAACCTTTGGGATTTCTGTTCAAAAAAATATACAAATTAAAAAACACTGCATAAACAGTTACAGTTCAGTAGCAAATGAACCACTTTAAATGATAATCAAAACAATCAGCAATTTCTCTACCGTACTCTGCATCTTGGGGGGATGAACAATAAATGGCTGCATGCCACATGACTTTAGGACCAAATTACACTGGATATAAGTCTGAACTGTGGAGCTTACAATGAGCGCATGCAGGTTGTCCGACAGCGGGACTATCCCAGTGAACTGACTGAGTCGATGAATGAGACCGGTGAAGTAGTCGACGGTGTCTTCACGGCTGCGTATCTTGGTGTAGCGAGGAAACGTCGGCGGCAACAGACGTTGATTAATCAACGGCTCAAAACCCATCATACGACGCTCGTCTACAGCAGCGTCTGTGATTAGCCGTCTGCAATAGCGCTGTTCATAACTGCAGCGATGTTTCTAAAAATAGGTTTGAGCTAGACAGCAAAATCGGACAAAAGTTTGGACATGCCAGTGACGCTAATGGACGAGTGAAGATTAATGGGCATTTCTTTTTTCGTTGCAAAGCTAAACAACTAATGTCAAAATCACAACAAAAGCTGCCAGTTAAATCCACGTTAAGAATACAGTAGTGCCCATGATACTGCACTCTCTACAGTGGGTGGCTAGAGCCGTTGGCTTGGACAGTCGCTTCGTAAATTCACGATCATCATACTCCTTGTATGGGTTAGTTCTTGGTTTAGTTAGACGATTCTGAGGCGCATTTGCATTGTTTAAAATTGTTTTTATTACATTTAATGTAATAAAAACAATTTATCCGTCATTTTATTAAGTTGAGTGGAGACTGGAGTGGCGAATTTCGCCACTCAAAATTTGAGTGAACTCATCTTGACTTGAGAGTGGACTTCGTGTTCTTGCAACGATTTTTACGCTGAGTGTACTCAAACTGGCCAGTTAAGTAGACTCAACTGTTGAGTGGCGTTCTTGCAATACGGACTTATTACAGGAGTCAACTGCTCATGCTAATGATCCCTCTGCTCTATGTGAAAACTGAATTGGATGGTTTTACGTCCCCACCAACACAATATAGGTTATATGGGAGACGGTTTTTACAGGTCAAAAGACCAACCAACATTGATGGTGACCATGAGACTTGCTTCATTAGACCGACTCGGAGTAGACAAAAAAAATTACACATATATGTCAACAAATCACTGCAAGAGTAAACCTGTCAAGTCAGTCGGTGTAAAATGTACCACAAAATAATGACAGACGGTTCAACTACAGCGACTGAGAGTCAATACCTTCGTCATCATGATCAGAGGCGGAAGATGTGCCTAGATGTAGAGTCCTTTTCATCTGCTGAACGAGATCTTTCATCTGACCGACGTACTTGAGACCTTCCTCAATACCTTGACACTAGAAGTGAACCAACATGGCACCGATTAGCATCATTGTTTAGACAGACTAAAGACATAAACAGACCGACAACAGTGCCAAGAGATGTGCATATGTCGCTAGTATGAAAAACATACGGCCTGTGATAAATTGTTCCATGCATCGAAAAGGTTTGTCTGTGGGAAGAATGCACCGATGCCGGTAGAGCGAACTGCGTGAAGAGAAAGAAAAATTACTACTGTCTGCAGTGACAGTAGTAGAAATGAGCTAAATATGAAAGAATATTAAACTATTTGACATAAAATGGCACACTGCATAAGCACACTACTGGTTCATAGCAGTAATAGCAGAATAAAAATGACAATAATAATGACAACGAAATAAAACAACAAGCAACATCACAATTCCTTATACACGGCTGAGGGTGATGCCTGCTTATATCGCATTATCTTGCAACTTTGTTGGAGAAAATAAAACACTGAAGTTACTACACGTAATAATAGTATTAATAGTATTTAGTACTAGTACTACTACTACTAGTATTACGCAAATAACCAGCCACTGCTTTAGTTTTCTTTCAAATTCATTCCACAGAGGTCTGTGAATAGCCCATACTAGGAAGTGAAACGCACAATCTCATAGACAGACAGACAGACAGACACACGGACGGAGGCACCTTGTCTTTGCTGAAAGCATTGATTGTGAGCAGCAGAAGACGAGTGAACTTGAGCCGCGAGTTCAATGCTGTATACAACTCATGCTGTACACCAACAAACAGTATCATCGCCACGAGACTACGACCTCTATAAGTAAGTAACCAAGTAAGCACGCAACTCGTTAATCTGTTCTCTATGGTCAGCTGTCATCAACAACTGGACCAGTGCATCGTCCACTCAACAGATACAAGGCTGAACTGTAGTCTATCTATGCTATCAGTCTAAGGCCCATGACACATGCTCAAGAAACCGGCGCCATAAATCAACTCCACTTTCTGGTCCCGATTTATCGTTCCGTGTGTGTTCGGAATGCAAATTTCTGGTGCAGAAAATAAACACATCTGAAATTATTACACAAATAACAACACTGCATACTGTTTAACTAGATTCCGTAATTGAATCGCAATGCACAAAATGGCACACTGCATAAGCACAATACTGTGCCTGTTATGTTTAATAAAGAACAGAAGAAAGGAGAACAACTTTGCAACTCGCGAAAACGTCAACAATTATCATCGACCAATCACAAGTCATAATTTCAGTCACGTGCACGTCACTTTCTGGCTTGGAATAGAACAGTGTTCTAATCGGCGCCGGAATCTGGTACCAGAAGAATCCGGTCCGAGATTTGCATGACACACGTACCAGAAATCGGCGCCAGAAACAAATGAAGTCGATATATGGCGCCAGTTTCTGGAGCGTGCGTCATGGGCCTGGGAATCAGTGGTCACGAACCGTTCTGCATAGCAACTCCTATCTCTCTATGGTGTCTCACGTCAAAACCATGCATTATGTAGCCTTCTAGTGGAACACTTTTTGTATAATTCTGCTGTCGTAGGCAAAAACTTTACAAACAAAACTGACTGGTTACAGTTAATCAACTGCGAAGGTGACGACTTACTTCCAGCTGTGTAGCTTCGTCGCGTTCACTTCCCGACTTTAGCCTTGTCATCTGATCACACAAACTAATGTATCAACATAACAAAACTAGTGCCAAAGAATGTGACAACCCACATCTGCTACTACTAGTAGTATACACAGTGTCATCATATCATCACAATTAACAAGTAGCAAAGAGTCCAGTAGTTCCACAAACACCGCGACGCTGACCTTGATAACTCGGCCGAGTTCTTCTTCAAGTTCTTTAACCGGTGACATGACGGCGGCGTCGGTCTCGTCACCCGCCATCTTGAACCCGTACGTCAGAGTGTGAAAGTCCTCCTGCATACATTAGCATACAATGAATAACTGCATACATCTGCATATCATTTACTGGGTGGTGAAATCTACAGTGTAGATAATTCACCATTTCCAGTTCAATAACGGATGTTCAATTTCAGTTTTTTTTACACTTTACAGTTTTTTTACTTTGATTAATAGTTCACAATTTATCCATTAATGGGACACTTGAACTCCCAATGTCATTAGCATACGAGTAGTACATTATAGTAATGTTTTCTGAAGTCAAAATGGCAGTGTAGACTGCCAACAAATGGTCAAAACATCTCGAGACGACAAACTACTACAATATATTGAGAAAAGAAAACTAAAATAGCAACTAGAAGAAAAATCTAAATATGCAACACAAAAAGTAGACATTATAGAGCTCTTGTGAGAGCAACTGATTAAAACATGCACAACAGTTAATTGTCCATGGAAGTCAGTTTTCCGTCAATTCTTACTAGTGATTGGTGCAAAATCTGTGAGCTAGATGCCAGCTTCCTCGCACCAAACAGAACAAGACTCTCTAGGTGTTCTCATAATGTAATACACAGGCTTCTGAATCTGAGTAAAAGACTTCACTGCACTGTAAACTTTTCAAAAAAGAGACAAAAAATCAATTAATGCAAAATACTGTGCAACAAATCTGTGCATTCAAGAATATGTCACAAAGATACGTAAATATACACGAATGCATTGACAGCGACGTAACCTCTTCAAAGACGCACGCTCGGTTAATTCTATCACGTATGCTGTCGACTAGTTTGAGGAAGGATGTACAGAATGCCTTCAGCGTTCGGTCTTGGACCAGGGACGTATCATGAAGGTACAGGTTGATGAAGACCGTCTGGGCCAGTGAGTGACCCTCTAACCATGTCACCTAGAAATACAGACAGCAGGGCCCACGTTCTCGAAACTTCTTAGGAAAATCTTAGAGAGATTTCTCATCTTAGGACAATCTCTGACAATATCTGGGAAAACACTAACGAGACATAATTTCACTACTTACTAATTCATGATTTAATAACAACGTCACATAATAACTTTCAACAAGACGTGAAAATAAAACTGTGATTTACAATTATTATTGCATCATTATTTCCTAATTTGAGATTAGTGCTTTGCCAAATATTTTCCTACAATTTTCCTAAGATAAGAAATCTTCCTAAGATATTCCTAAGAAGTTTCGAGAATGTGGACCCAGGATCCCAGACTCAAGACACAGAGACAGTCACGAGACGGCAGGCTATTTCTAATGTCTCAGTTTTGAAAGTTACTATCAAGAGTCTTGTGATTATGACTGTGGTCATTATTTCTGTGTCAAGACTGAAACAGTTTGTAACACTATGGTTCACCTTCAAACGCAGCAATCAAACTATGTCATTTTATTGACGCATAAAGTTCTGTGGGGTCTTACCAGTAACCACACAACTAAACACACGTAAATTAGGCAACTTGTTCACACTGGAGGCCTTGCTAGATCAACCTTTGTCTTGAGACTCAGACCCATGGTTACAGTCTTCGTCTGAGAACCCAATTATCTTGATCTTGGTCACGAAGGTATTATATTTCTTGGCACTGTTCTTGACACTAAAAGGTTAAAGGAACACATAGCTCTTTGTGAAGAAACCCCATCCAAGAGCTATGCGACGTCACCTGGGCTCAAACAGTGTTACCTGCCATCCAACACAAGTGAACATGACCAACCTTAATACCAGCCAGGCAAGCTGGTACTCAATTTACCCACCCCAGAGGGATGGATGGCTGAGTTGACCTAGGCTGCAAACCGAGATGGTTTACACGACCGAAGATGGTCACCCATCCAAGTACTAACCGGGCCCAAGGTAGACTAACTATGTTGATCAAGACTAATGCATTACCGCTAAGCCATGCCACCACACTACTGTGTTGGTTCCATGACTGACAAAATATAGAGGCATCAACAGCATAGGCTTATTGCCTCTAGTCTACAGTAGACAAGTTATAATGACTGATGCAACTACATCAATGGCATGTCTAAGCGTACTTGTCGGCAATTACATACACGAACATTGCAATGAAATGTTAGCTAAATCACACATCACATCATAAGTGAAATATTCTGTCGTAGAACAGTCAACATATACTCACAAGGCATGCGAATGTTTCGTCCATAATTCCGATCAGATCCTGATTGGTGAAACCTTCTGCAATAACGGTCCCTGCCTGAAAGACAGCAAAAACACAGCAATGAACTCGTTTTTAATAAAGCTTTGACTTAAACATAGACAAATGCCACAATACTAGTTCTAGCTGACAATGTTACTGCTCAGATATAAAAGACGACTTAACAATTTATCCATTTATCTGTCTGATAGCGTTCAGACAGTCATGCATTCCAGCAGTCGACCTGGTCTCAGATCCTCCAACACAGCTGTCTATGCCAAGCCGAGGTGCAGAACCAAGTTCGGAGAGCGCGGCTTCTCTCATGCTGGACCTACTGCATGGAACAGTCTTCCACACCATCTCCATCATATCAGTGACACTGGTCTTTTCAAGCGCCGC
>Ga0056114_1001852_pt1 | contig 10163 bp, 3 predicted proteins | sample WorMetHERISLAND1_FD_77005 | JGI IMG/M metagenome (GOLD analysis project Ga0056114, IMG submission 77005) | Marine gutless worms symbiont microbial communities from Max Planck institute for Marine Microbiology, Germany - Olavius loisae HERON... ... | reverse complement strand
AGAAGAGGATGATTGTGTCAAGCGGATCTTGGAGGCAAACGTAGGTGGACAACGGAGCAGAGAAAGACAGAGAAAGAGATGGATCGACGTCGTCAAGCACAACATGGAGGACCTGCAGCTCAATGTGGAGGATGCCAAGAATCGAGCTGAATGGAGAAAGAGAACCCGTGTGGCTGACCCCTCACCTGAGGGATCCACAGCCTGAAGGAGAGAGAGAAACAGTGATAACAGATGACTTAGTGTCAGTATAATAGATATGAGAGTGGTAGTATTCAAGGAATAAGGTGGTTATTTGATGAAGAGTTATATTGCAGCACTTGACTGTTGTTCTGTTACAGGTATGTTATGAGTACGTTGGAGCTACTTGTAGTCCACGACTACATGATTGTTTACTTCCATGGTGCTATGTCGTCACGCCGTAAACTGCCTGGCATTCGGTGGTTTAAACGCTGCTATGACATGATTGATAGGAGGTGAGACATTGCTCTGTGTACACTGCTTGAGCATGGATTTAACTTTGTGATAACTTAAGCCGACTATTTTCTGTTTATTCATTCTGCCATTACCTGTAATCTTGCTTAATCCTTAGATGCACACTGTTGCCATATGAGTACACTTATAAAGCATCCTGTGCCAGCCCGGGTTAAGCCATCATTTGTAATTTTTGACATGCCTAGATGCCGAAAATTACAAATGACTGCGGAAAAATTACAAATGACGGCTTAACCCGGTCTGGCATAGGATGCTTTATAGCTGTACCCATAGGGCAACAGTGGGCATCTAGGGTTAATTTGTGACCTGTAGCTGTGTCCATGAAATATGGACGCATGTCATAGTTGCTGCCGTGGTATTGATAACAGAGAGTGGCCATCTTGACCGGCAGTCTGTGGCAGAGCAGTTGATCTGCCTGGCATGATCTTTTGTTGACGGAGTTAGTGAGTGAGTAAGAGTCCTTATACCTGGCGCACTTAAGTAAAAAGTCACAATGCACCGCAGCCTAAACGAATAAAAACGTCTTAAGTTATCGTCTGTAATGTCCGAATGTAGTGCCTCTCCTCCGGATCTCTGTCGGTAGGTTATTCCATAGCCGTGGTCCGGCTACAGAGAAACTCCTGTCGCCAATCTGTGACTGTGTCCGTGGGACGACACACGTGTAGACGTCGGAAGACCAGAGATGTCGACGTCCCACGTCCATGACGAGTTGACAGTCGTCCGACAGGTACGGCGGAGCGAGACCATGCGATGACTTGTAAACAAGCACCGCCAATTCTCTGTTTCACAGGCAACCAGTGGAGCTGTCTCAGCACCTGAGTGATATGATCACGTCGGGAAGCACCAGTGACGAGCCGTGCCGCCGCGTTTTGTACAAGGAGTGGGCGTGTCTTGAGCCAGGCGGCTCTCTTCAGCCAAATATAGAATACTACACTCAGAGAAAGAATTCGCTAAACCGGGCTGAATATATATGTGTATGGTACAAGGCCAATCATTTCTCGTATGGGGATCTATACTCATTTCAAATTTGGTTTGCAGTTATGCTTTGGCATAATGCTACAGGTTACAGATAGAAGCTGTACTATTCCTACAAAGAACGTGTGATGCTTTGTTACGCCTTGTGCTCTTTGCCATGTTCCATGCGCCAGTAAGAGTCAGGGCTTGTACAGTTCTGTACTTAGGCTGAGGCTGCAGATTTAACTCCAAAAGGACCCTAATGTATGCTATGGACAAAGACACTTGTGGCACGGCTGTGGCTTGTTCGTGTTCAGCCCAGTAAGTGGAGACTGTTTCTCAGTTAGCCTGTCATCACTATCCCGATGTACTATATTCCTGGAATACCTAGGAGACTCGGCAATAACTCGGCTTTGTTGTTTATGTGTTTGTGGGCTGATTGTGATTATTTTCTTTACAAGCTTGGTATAAGCCACTGAACAACCGAAGGTTCTTCACTGTTACTTACACTCTCAAAATGTTATGCAGTAATACTAGATTTCGTTATTATTTGTTCATTTATTTTGTAATTTTTATGAAGGATGCGGAAGAACCTACGCGGACTGCTGGTTGTACATCCGACGTTATTTCTCAAGACGATTTTGCTAATGATGAAGCCGTTCGTTAGGTAAACAAACTGTCTAGTGTCTGTCTGACACTGTATGCTGGAGTGTCTGTATATATGACTGAGGCGAGTGTTATGGTGCAATATCCTAGGTTTGACTTCCTCAACTTATTCCTTTAGGAAGTAATTGAACTGTAGTTCATGAATCGTTGTTAGTATTTAGTTGTGGTGATAAAAAGTAATGATATTTTTACTTCTTACATAGTTTCAGTTGACACAGTCACTCATAGGATGTTTGTTTTTCTTCGTTGACCGTGGGTCAAATAAGTAAGTAGGTAAGTAGGACATTTCTATAGCACACTAAGGTCGAGAAGTCATCAGACGCTGGAGTCTCAAAATCCCGACCAGTTAAACAAAAACATACTTAATGCTCAATTAAATTGGAGTATGGTAAAATCAGATTGGCAGATGTCTAACAGATTCAATGAAAGAGAATTGTAGACGTGGTTCAGTGACAGAGAATGGAGGGATGACATGGAACAACCTAGCACCAGAGATCCGGACGAGAGACATTACCTCCGAACATTATGGTCGATTACTTAAGGCGTTTTTGTTTGTTTAGGCTGCGGCGTATTGTGACTTATGCTTAAGTGCGCCCAATATAAGCACTTGTACTCACTCACTCACATTACAGCAGCCTTGAATAACACATCGATTACACCCTGCAATGTTTTTATTGATAATAACGGAGTGATGTGGCACTTGGCAGCTGTTTTGTAGTTCCAAGTTCTCGGCGAAGGTGCAGTATGTCAACAGCCTTGCTGAGCTGACACGAGCCGTTCCAACAGAATACATGTTTATACCTGACGAAGTATTACAGTAAGTTGCATCACTACTCATAAATTATTCGTCTTACTAACGTCACTTTTAATTTCCATATAAACGCTGGAATATAGTTGACAACTGCGACTAATTGTCAGAACTGTTGTCAGACAGTTAACCCTTTCATGCCCATTGTTGCCATGTGGGTACAGCTATAAAGCATCCTTGCCAGACTGGGTTAAGCCATCGTTTGTAATTTTTTGACATCTGGGCACTCTGACGTTAGGGCTGAGCGTCAGAGTGCCTGGATGTCAGAAATTACAAATGACTGCTTAACCCGGTCCGGTCTGGCACGGGATGCTTTATAGCTGGACCCATATGACAAAATGTTTGTTTCATTTGCTGTAAAGGTTTGACAGGCAATTGAACGGCCTGAGTGATCCTGTGACAGCCGTGTGATGTCTACAATGTGAGACAGGTTACTGTTGGTCTGGTGTTCAAACTGCATGGTTTTATTGCTGTGGTTGCTGTGCTGCGTCGTGCTGTTTGTGGTTTTTCATCCCATCCCTTTAGTTTTTTCTTGCAGTGTGCTTTTCCCGCCTGCATAAGTGTTTTTCAGCGATGTGTGGGACTTTGTCCACAGCTTCCAATGTAAGACGTGCGGTGTGTGGTCGAGCATTGTCATGCAGCAGAACGATTCCTTGTCTGATCGGTCACAGTTTGTACTAAGTTCTTTGTATCACAGTTTTAAGATGCTCGAGTAAACTGCTGTAAGAAGCTTCATTTACAATTTTGCTGTGTTCCTGAAATTCAACCAGCAAAACATGTTCCATATACCATGTTCCGTGTTTCATGTTCCAAAAAATTCGTTGCCAAAATGTCCGTGCTGTAAACTTCGTTGGCATAGGATAATCCTTGTATTTCCACTGCATAAAAGCTCACTTTGTCTCTGGTTGATAGTAATAAATCCAGGTTTCGTCACCAGTCATGACTCTCCAGCATCACCTCCATCTCCATATCATAGCACTGCAAGCTGTTGAAGCACGTCATCATGCGTATGGCCTGCTGTTCTGACTTTAGCCAATTTGGCACTCGACAAGAAGACACCTTCCAAAACTTGAGCTGTTGGCACGCACTTCTGTGAACTGTGTTTGCACAGAAACCAGTTTGCTGACAATATTTTACTTATTTTGAGGATGACCATAAAACGTAAAAAAAAATCTGTTCCATTTGCTTGCCATTTCGATTTGTATGAGGTAATTAGGAAACTCAAAATTAAACGTTTATATTTCTTATTATTATCTCTTTATTGAAAATTTGTTATTAACCGATCACTTTAAAAAACAGAAATTTTAACATGAAATCACTGAATTTAAGCAAAACAACATTATATATCTGGATGGTTTTGAATGAGAGTATCAGTCATTTTGCATATATTGATCTTAATAATATCAGAATGATATTCTTTTTTAACCAAATTATGAATAAAACCACATTTCACTTCTGTTAAAAGTGGATAAAATACTTATAACCCCTGGTTAGTTGTCGCAGAAATTGGCATTCATTGCTTGCTGTGTGCATTCGTTGTAACTGGGTTTGCATGGTGTTTTATCGGAGTGTTGCTAAGGTATTATGACATGTGGTTGGTTACACGGGTTATCTCATATCTGTTGTTATTGTGAACAGTAACACTTTGACAATGTCTGCTCACTTCACAGTTTGCATTCACTAGTAATAACAATGGTGATTTCATAGTCATTTGTCCACTAGCGGAGTCCCACGTCAGTGGAGCCATCTGCAAAGTAGATGCAGTGGCAGAGAGTGCCCGGCAATGACTATAAGTTTACCGAATTAGACGGTTGCTAAATTTTTTGACCATTGTGATAAAAAATTTGGGTGTGTTCAGTTCTTGATCACATCAGATGGGACCACATTCTCGAAACTTCTTAGGAAATATTAGGAAGATTTCTTATCTTAGGACAATCTTTGACAATATCTGGGAAAACACTAACCAGACATAATTTCACTCTACTTACTAATTCACGATTTAACAACGACGTCACGCAGGCCTAATAACATCCAACATGACGCAAAAATAAGTGTTAATTACGATAATTATTGTGTTATTATTTGCTAATTCGAGATTATTGCTTTGCTGAATTTTTCCAATGATTTTCCAGAGAAGTTTCGAGAATGTGGTCCCTGATTTCTAAAGTTGGCGACTGGATTGGTAGACATGCCAGGTAGACCTGGTTATAATCATATGTGGCTTTACTGCTACAGTTAGTGAGGGCCGGGAGCTGTAGAATAGGCCCGATCCATTTCCTAGCTGAATGGTGTAAAATGTCCTTAAATCAAGCTTTAGGAATAGTTTGATCTGGTTTAGTCTGTAGTGGACATATGTTAGTAATTTTTCGGCCTACTTGTTTAGGTTTTCGTGCGTTGTTATTGGTTGCATTTTTGTGTGTATTATGTGTTTTGCACGAGTCGAGAGATTGACTGGGAAGATTTTTCCAAAATGTCCTATAATGTGTGGAGCAGGATATTAGTCCGTTGGCGGGAGCCGTCCCCTAGTCACCCCATATTAGTGTAGACTAGGGGACTTGCTGTGTTTTGTGTTTATTGTTTGATTATTGTGTGTTTGATTTGTCTGTGTATTATGTGTACCTTCAGTATTTTGATACTGTTGGTTAGGTCTTTTGACCTGTAAAAACCGTCTCCCATATAACCTATACTGTGTTGGCGGGGACGTAAAACACTGCTCCATCCATCCATCCATCCGTTGGCGCCCCCTATTGCCATGTGTGTACAGCTATAAAGCTTCCTATGCCAGACCAGGTTAAGCCGTCATTTGTAAATTTTTAACATCCCGGCACTCTGACGCTGTGAGCGTCAGAGTGTCCGGATGTCAAAAATTACAAATGACAGCTTAACCCTGTCTAGCACAGGATGCCTTATAGCTGTACCCATATGGCAACGAAGGGGATCAAAGGGTTAAACCCTACTCAACTCGGTGCACACAATGGGTTCATTGTTGTGCATTGATGTTGACTTTAGTATGACCAGCTCATCACTGGCCAGCAGCAGGAGGTTACCTCGTTGAACGACATGTTTGTATTTTGCGGTGGTGAATGTGATGTTGTTTTAGCGCCGATCGAGTGCTCAATCCGTCCGGTGAAGTGCCGTCAAAGAAGTTCGTCAACCACTGACGTCGTCTTTGCCATTCAGTGATTTCAGTGGACGCTTCAGTGTTACGGATACCATGCCAGTATTATATTGTTGTTATTGTCTGCAAGGACGTGATGCAGTGGTGTGAAGCAATATACAGCTGGGGAACATCAGTGAAATCTCAGAACAGTCGCTAGAGTCAACAAAATCGTATAGTCACTTTTAGAAGTCATCGTTCTATGTACATACAACTCCTACAGTATCTTCAGTTCTTGTATTCATGAAATGCATGTTTATAAAATATATTTTAATTGTAGAGAATTTTTACACGTATTAATTATATTTGCTGATAATGGTGTATTTTGTTTCACGTTGATAAAGAAACTACTTACTTAACTTTTACATAATCTGGTTGCTATTGTTTGAGCTTCCTGTCACGTGGGATTATTACTGGATGACCTTTGAATTACTTAAATTACTTAATCCAGCGTTATTCGTTTAAAAGAACAAATCGAAAAATGTGGTAATGTGAATTTGCTTTATTGTAAAACAATGCAGAAAAAATGGCTATCTTGTTTGTGTTTGAATAGGCAGTTCTTCGTTTTCACATCAGAAATTCATTATATTCAATAACTGTTTATTTATGGGCAAATACTATGAGCGCATAGCATATGTTGATATTTCGTATGTGTCCATAATCAAAAATTCCGTTTTATGTCTGGTGTTTTGTGTTATTAATGTTGACCGTCTTACATATTTGTCAGCCCGTTTTCATGACACACTATGTGCCTGCTAATTATCTGTGATCTGACCATTCAGTATTGTGTTAACAGTAAGGCTCATAACATGTTGCCAAAAACCTGGAAACCTGGTGAGCTCCAAATTACTCGTAGCCGAATAACTGTCATATCTAGGTGACTGTCATAATCATAATTGATTGAAATGCTTTCATCTATATGGCACAGACTTTTATAGACAGTTGTTTAGGCGTTTTACTGTCTGTTTGTCCCAGTCACATGCCCTGTGTCCGCTCAGTAGTGTTATATAATAAGTCCGTCTCGTTTTCTGGCCGAGCGTCGCAAGAGGCGACTGAACCAGGATAGTTTTGTTCTGCTGTATTTTGCATTGTTTACTTTTTTGAGTTGTATTTAGTTTATGTATTTTCCAGTATTGTTACAATACAGTCAAGTGATTGGCTGTGAAGACCGCCTCCAAAATGACCTAGATTGTGTTGGGTGGGTTGTCAAACTCTACTCCGTCCTAACTGTGCTGATGTACCGTTAAGAATCTACTCACTCACATTCTTCAACTCTCTTGTCACATGCTGGTATTATGTCAGAATGGCTAAATATATCGTAACAAGTCTTTCATAGCTTGGTACCCCATCGATCTAGTTTTCACAGAACCGAATGGCATTGCAAGATCTGACAGAATTCTTTCGGTATTGAGTTAAACATGCCACTTTAGCCATACTTCTGAAGGTAACTAATGCAAATCTACTTTTGAATCGTATTAATATGTGCCTTGTTAATCGCTATATTCTATTCGCAGTGGTCTTACAGTTCTGAAATGTTCATGTAGTCATTGCAAGTATAGATTGTCCTTTGGTTCTGTGCAGTTTTTCTTGGCAAATATTACTTTACAGTATATTTACGTGCAAAAGATGGGTAAATGATGGTGCTCTCTTCATTATTGTAATGAAATGTGTCTTCAATGTATCTAGTCCAAGTCAATATGCAACTTAGTTAGTCATATTTGATACTGCACTAAACTGACATTACAAAGATCTCTTCCATAACATTCATCCTAAACACATAATCTCTTTTTATACACGTCATCGGCCTTACTAATAAACTTCAAACTCCATCAGGCATGATATAGCCACTACTTGTATGCTCAAAATGCCATTAAAGCCTAACCATCCATCCTTCCATCCATCACTCACTCACTCACTCACTAGTCGACCATCATCGATGACGGTTGGCGACAGCAGATGACCACTCTATTGTCTTTCTTCTCCACTGCTCCCTGTCTTGTGACATCTTCAGCTGAATGTAGCTACAACCACTCCACTCTTCTATGTCGTCCATCTACTGTCTTTTGGGTCTTCCTTGGTGACGTAAACCATCTACACTGCCCTCCAAGACTGTCAGTGCCAAATTTCCTGCACTTCCCCTGGTAATGTGTCTGAAGTACTGTAGTTTCATCCGAACCACCTTCCCCATCCATTAACTCCCTTTCCAGACCAATCTCTTTTAATATTGATATATTGGTATGGTGCTCTTTCCAAGAAATTCCAAGCGTCTTTCTCCAGCACCACATCTCAAAAGACTCGATTCTATTTCTATCAGATTTCCATACAATGCTAATATCATTGATTATGTTGTAAATTTCTTTCACAGTGGTTGCTGCAGTATATATCTCCATCAAATGTCTATCGTATTAGTTGAGCAAGTCAAGATTTCAGCATATCTATGCGTTGCTGCCGACAGGTACGGTAACCTGAAGTTTGGAGATGGGATTAGTTAACCATGCAGTCTTGAATTCAAACATACATTTTAAATATATTTATTATGTCCAACTTGAAGCAGTGGTGTGGAGCACATACAGCTGGGGAACATCAGTGACTTATGAAATCTCAGAACTGTCGATGGAGTCAACAAAATCGTATACCTAGTCGCTTTCAGAAATTATCGCTCTATGTACCAGATAAATCAACGGTAAACTGCTTCTTGGCATAATTTTCATGCTAAACTATTAACATAGTTTATAAGGTTGGTGGTATTTACTACACACTGCACGTGTGAAAGGCGGTGATTTTTAGTTACTCGCTAGTAATGTGATGGTTGAAAGGTGAACTTCCATGTGTGTTGCTGTGTGTGGCAAATGTGGCTGCCAAGAGTAATGTGTAAGGTGCATTTCTTATTGACAGACTGCACATACCTGGTGATGTCTCCTCTAGTGACACTTGAGCTGGAAAAACCATGTTTGGTGTACTGTCCTCAACCATTGGACATATGCAGAGTACTTGTCAGAATATATCTGTTATATCAACACAGCAGTTTCAACTGTATGTGTTTTGCTTTTATTTTTCCATCGTAATTTATAAACTATCCTACTGGTATTCATCGAACAAGCCAGTTGCATAACAGCATCCAAACTTGGTGAAGATGGGTTGAGTAAGTCGACCCTGTTTGTGATTAAAATTACACCAGCAATCATAGTCTGTGTAATATGTGCACATTTCTGTTACTGTCCATAAAAAACATAATGGCAGTCTGTGACTTCATCATAGACACTTGTGCTACTTGCGTGCTTAAAATGCCGTTAAACCCTAACCGTCCATCCATCCTTATATTGTAATTCTCTATTTTAGTTTTTAAAGATGTTTTGCTTGAATTTTATGCAAGTTTTTGTTTTTATCGTTTTTAAAATCGTTCAGTTCATGTCACCCTTTGTTGCAGGCCACTTCTTCTGTTGTCCTTGATATTTTTGTTGGTACAACATAAATTTGCACTTTCTGTATCATATTAACCTGCTGTAAAATGTTTTGTCATGCAGTGGCAACTGAGTAACATATTGGGCATTCTGTATAGTATGTGCATGTTAATGTGGTTCGCTGTTGTGTTTGCAATATTTAATACTTATGGTCGGTGAAACTTGCAAGAAAATCATTAACACCTTGTATTCACTTTGTAATTAAATCTTGGCATTTAATTCGCATTGTTGCATGCTTCATTATCTAATGAAATCAGATCATTCGACAGTTAATACTAGAGACCTGCGAAGCTTCGTGATTCGATTCGATTTCGAATCGTCCGTCCGATTCGAGATTCGATTCGTATTGATGGTCCGATTCGAAATTTTCGAATCGTCCGCACTGTCAATCGTCATTCGTAAAGAGACGATTTGAGGTGGTTAAATTTGCGTTTAAAGTCGACTTTGGGAGTAAGATAAGCGTACAACAGCATTGTTTGACGCGTTTTATGACTGAATTGAAATAAACAAGTACTCGTTACAAGTTCCGTAGTCCGTACATCACTCTTGTTCGTCACAAATACAAAATACCGATGGATTAAATATTCGCTGTAAGTGTAACAGGCTGCAGTCCGTTAGGCTGTGT
>Ga0056114_1001851_pt1 | contig 10164 bp, 9 predicted proteins | sample WorMetHERISLAND1_FD_77005 | JGI IMG/M metagenome (GOLD analysis project Ga0056114, IMG submission 77005) | Marine gutless worms symbiont microbial communities from Max Planck institute for Marine Microbiology, Germany - Olavius loisae HERON... ... | reverse complement strand
TTCACACGAACATTGCAAATAGATGGCTTTTCATGATACAAAGAAAAATAATCGCTAACATTCTCTATTCATAAAGTTATTTTGACATGTTTAGGGGGGCCGTTTTTTTCCGGTCACGGTGTACATTTATACACTGATATAGTCTACTTTTCTTCAGTTCACTTTTTATTTTAGAAGTGACGAGGCTATAGGCAAATAGCTGCAACAGGCTGCAAACCTGTTAAGCTGCAGCCATCCAAAAAAGCTGGTGTAGCCAAATTTAAGCCTTGCCGTAAAAAATTTGGCTAATTTGCTGGAAAAATTGGCTTAAACGTTGTTGAAATTTTTGCTCTGTTGAATTCTTTTTTGTACATTTTCTCCACGATAAACTTGGCAGAATTCCTGCAAAACGTCGTTTATTTGACTCTTTATGCACCGAACACCGACATGGTGTCACAACATTTTCACAACGACCCAGGTGTGACATCCGACCTTTATGATTAACCAACCGATATTGAATGGTTTTGCAACGTCACTACGTCGGCTACTGGGCGGGTTTTCTGTCCATGGCGGACTTTAGGCTGATTAAGCAGACTGATCCGTTGAATGACTGAATGAGTAGTTATTTTCTTTATGATGAATACCTGACAACATACACAAGTCAGAACTGTTGTTTTGTATCGGCCTTTGGCTGCAAAGATCTTCAAATGACTTGTAATGTGTCAGGTGGGACATATAAAACCATACTCAGCTTAACAACTCACTCGCAATGTATGCTGTGTTGTGATACAGGGCAAGCATATATTTAGAAGGTGGAGTGTTGTTTATAACGACTCGTATCCTCGTCGTTGATATGCTTGTTGAACGCATTCCTATACACCTTGTGTCTGGCATCCTTGTCTACAAAGCACACAAGTATGCTTGTTTTTTATCTGTGTATAATGTTCGTGAAGACATTTGATCTTAGGCATGTATTTTGTGAAGTTGTATGCGTTTTACTGAGTTGTGCCACATCCAGTTACCTCTAGTGTAATGTGCCACCGGCGCATTGCCCCTTAGTGATAGCTGAGCTTCTTGGTCCTGCGTATTTGTTGGCATTGAATATTGACATTGACATTTTGTTGACATTGAACGTCCATTGTTTACACTGTATGGCATGGTAACCACTCGTGGCAATGATGAACCAATAATTGATTTTTGGAATTCCCAAGCAGTGTTGTCTAATTTTTAGACATGTCTATCTGCAGTATGGCTCAGTACATTTGTTTTCCAGTTCATTTAGCAGATGTAGCCATGTATCATCCCCTCGTCCAATGTAGGATAGATTGGCAAATCTGTATGTATATTATTGCTGTATTAATTTATATTAATACTACGTGTCTGTGTCCAGAGTTATCGATTCATGCCAAGAAGCTTTTATCTTGCGGCTGTATCGTCAGAAAAATAAGGTATCTTGTACACAGTGTGTTTGATGATGATAAACTTGCCACCATTTTGTTTTTGCATTAACTTTGTTAACAGTCGTGTTCAAAGGATTTCTATAATTTTTGTTCAATATACTCTTATATGTAACTAATTTTCAGCAAACCTGTTTTTTATTCCTACTATACCTTGTAAAAATGAGAATGAAATGACAATGTTTCAAAAAGCTGTATTCTTTTATTATTGCAATAAATTTGCTGATACCAAGCTAATTCTTTTTGATGGAAATGACACGAGTGATGTGTGTCATCTGAAAATGCTTACTCAATAATTTTACATATCTTACATTTGACAACCAGTTTAAGGTTTAGTGGATAGCAGTAACTCTTTGATGTAGATATATTGCTGGGTGTCGAATATTGCATTTTGATTGAAAATTTGTGCAAATACCAGGTAAAGTTGCTAGCGTATTTGTTAGTGAAATTTCATGACAAAACCAACCAAAAACCACCACTGACTGAAATTGTTACTGTGTATGCATATCAACTAATAATTAACATTTTATTAGTGTAGTCTGTTGATCTGGCAAATGTATGTCGACTTTTTACGTAAACCAGCTTTTACTGAACTGTTAAGATCTGATAGCTTCGTTCACAGTAATAATGAGAAATTTTTACGAAAATGACTCATCATTTTGCTTCGTAAAATTATCAAAAGTCTGTAGAATGAATCGGTGGCATTATAACAGATTGTAAGTTGTTATTGTGTTGGGCAGTTTTGAAGTCAGACATTGTTTGCACAGTTACAACATGATATGCTGTTTGTTAGTGTCAACATGTTTCATGATGTTGCAGACTGGATTTGTGAAAGCATTCTCTGATAACTCGGTGGCCTTCACTTCTGGCTTCTGCCAAGTTGAACGGGTCATGAAGAGCCTCTTTGTACGCAAGCTGTATCTTTGGCCACGTTTCCAGGCATCTGTTGTAGCTCTGCTCGACATGCATAAGGTCAGTCTCAAACATTACTTCATACGTCACCGGTTTATTGCTCATCAACCACATATTCTACAGTAGATATATGTGATTTGATTTGGTCCTGATTTTGAAATTGCAACAAGAGATGACAGTGATGATGGTAATGGAAGAAATTGTAACTAGAGTAAGAATGTGTTCTATGGAACTTATTGCTACAGTAATCATTGACATCATATTTTGGAGGCCTGGCTAAAGGACCGTTTAGCACGAGAATGAATGTAATTACAACATTTCCTAGTTTTGATTGTATATCACAGGTTTTCATATGTTTGATAAGATGACAGTAACATGACCTCTTCTGTTCAGATTGACGTCGTTGAGCTGCAGTTACAACTGACTGAGCCGATGCTTGCCTGTCAGACTGCACTGCTGGATCTCATTGATGCGTGCATAAAAGAGTTGAAACGTGGCAATCGTCTGGTTTGTGCTTATCACGTCTATTACATTAATTAGCATTTATATCTGCTTTTGTCACAGTTTTTTTGTTATTCTTCCTTTTATCTTTGTTAAACATATTCCTTTTTAATTCTTTTCCATTTAATGGCACTGAAATGGCCTTCTCTGTGCTGATATGTCGTTGACAAATTACTCGCTCACTCAGTTACTCACTGTTAAAATACTTGCTAGTCTGACACGTACATAACAAAGAAGGTCTTGATAGATATATTTGCTGTAGGCTGTTGTAGTCTGATAAATAGTCGATGAGTTGTTTATATTAGTTTGTTGCATTTCTTGCACTCTGAATACACTTGTGGACAATCATAACAGCGGACAGTTACGACTGAATGCTACGCGACCTGATGATGATGATGATGATGATAAATACAATAATGCACAAAGATACTGTTATGGTCATCGATGTGTTTCTGAGTCCTGCCAGAAATGTTTGGAGTCAACAACTGAATCTTCTGGTAGAGAATTTCAGACTGTTGGTCAGGTAACAGAAAAAGTATCATATTTCCATAGCAATGTGTGTAATCACGGTTGTGGCTGTTGTAGCTGGATACAGATGATGTATCGGTGGAGAATGCAGTGACAAAGAACTTTGACAAAGTGATACGCATGCTTGTCGACCCAGTTTGGCATCAACTCAGCGGAAAAACCAAACAGCTGATTGCTGACCTGAAAACTCTACGAGAGATGCTGCGGTAAATATTATTAATATTTGTTCTCTGCATTGCATCATTGGTTTGGCCCTGTGTGAGTCTGCAGACTGCAGAATAGTCCAGATCTGTTTCCTGGCCAGATGACGTAAAAGGCCCCGGCACCCAAACCGTTTTCTTTAGTTTGTGCAAATTTGGTTAGTTTTTCTCTTATGGTTGTTTTTCTTTTGCATTGCTCTTTAGCACCAGTAAAGTGATTGACTCAGTAGATTGTCTTTGCAGTAACCTTACTCATTTGTTGAAGACATTACTGAGAGCCATAAAGGTAATGGATTCAATTAACAATGTTCTGAGTGTTACTGATACATAGTTGTGATGTAACTGATGTTTTGTTGCAGCCGTCTGACTGAATATGACTGCGTCAGTTTCTACAATCTTGTCAACTCTGTCAGGTGATAATGCTGTTAGATTGCTAACGGTCCATTTTGTATCCTTGTTAACCTACGAATTTACATTTTCCGCATGATATTGGTGAAATGTACACTCTCATGACGTTGGTGAAATTTAGTGCACAAATTCTGTGTTTTCTGTATAGCATCGTTATTTTATGAAGTCAGAATTTTTGTAATATAAGGACTGTGCAACATGTTATCTTGTTAACAACTCTGTCATGAAGTCACTGCCAGACTGGTTGCTGTATTCGTGTTTGCCCATCTTGACTACTGCAACGCAATCCTTACGAGTCTCCTGATGTCCACATTAGCACTGCTGCAGCAAGTCCTTTGTGCTGCAGCATGTACTGTGTTAAACTTGAAGCTTCATGTTCATATATCCTCTACACTACATGATCTCCACTGGCTTTCTGTTAGAGTAAATATATGCTGCAGCTGCTAAGTGTAATGTGTGGTATCTGTGTCATATGTGATCTGAACATTGTTCTGTCTGTGTGTGTGTATGATTGACAGGAGCAGTGAAAAAGTGTTTGGGTCCAATTCCGGCTGGTTGTTTACAGATTCTGCCGAGAGCTTGTTTGCTGTGAGTATCACGGTATCAAGTGTTTTAGTTTTAGTTACAGAGTCACTTTAGGCTCATCTGTGTTCACTGCAATCTTCTCAATATTTATCTTCACTTTCCTGTCTTTTACTTGAGAGAATCATGCACAAAGCTTAAAATTAATCTAGAATTGGTCACTGCAGTTAGAAGTAAATTGATAATTTCTTGTGAATGCAGAAATTTCTTACCGTGGCTTTGACAAGATACGATCTTTATGAATGCATTCTAGTTCTGGTGTTGATAACCGTGTCTGTGTGCCGTCTTGCTGAGAATGTGATTAAGTTTTAAGGTAACTTATTGGTTTTACATGATATTAATGTAGTACAGATATGGAACATTGCTACATAATTGTGTGTGATGTAATGTCATCTGGCATAGCTGGGTTTAGTTTAGTTGTTATACGTTGCTGTCATCAGGCCAGGTAGTCGATCAGAATAGCTCTACTGCTGAAGTGTTATATTATCATCAGTGCACATATTATCATATGTGCAGAACATAATAAGGCTCGTATTAAAGTATTTTAACTGTAACGGGATTATTGGTAGAATGCTAAGAAGAGACTGTACAAACCGGCCAATGGTAAAGCAAAGATGGCAAAAACCAATTCTGCATCATCTCATTCGGGGCCGAATTTTGGTAATATATTGCGTTGTTTATGTTTGTATTTTTGATGTTGTTTCAAAAATAAACAGTTGCATGATCACACTGATGAACATGTGACGATGTTACTTGACTGGAACTTCCTGTCTTCATCATCATGAAGACTGTTTAGCCTGGTAAAACAGGAAGTCAATGTCAAATGTGGATTTATATAGTGCATTCTTGTAAAAAAAACCTTTAATGTGCTGAACACACTAGTACTGCGCAAATAAAAACGTCTTCAGAGACTGTCAGTAAGAGTCCTCAGAAACCTCCAGATCCCGCATGTCATCGGGCAAAGAGTTCCAGACAGTGGGGCCAGCAACAGCAAATGCCCGACGACCATAGGTACTGTCCGTACTGAGCAGGTGACGTGGTACAGAGACTTATTGACTACTGGCAGAACGTAGCCGTTGACAATAGCCGACATCGGATACTGATGTGCAGTGGTCCATCAGGAACCGAGGAGCTTTGTTGTGCTGGCATCAGTACATAAGCATAACGTACTTGATTCGTTCAGGAACGTCTAGCCAATGAAGCTCGGTATGCATAATTCGCGACATGTCGCGAAGTGTCGGGGAATTGAAAAGTGTTCATGGAAAAGTTGATGAAAAATGTCAACAGTCGTGGTAATTTGTGTTTTGCAATTTTTTGATTGCAATTGTTAACAATGTAAAACAGGGGTCGGCAAACTTTTTATGATAGAGGGCCGTATGGGCCTCCAACAAGCTTGTCGCGGGCCAGACGTGAAGCTGGGTGTTGGGTGACCTACTTGCGACTTGGTGCTGTCTCACAAGTCATGCTGCTGTTGATGCAGTGGCTGCAGGCTGCTTATAGCTGTAGCCGGTATAGCGTATCAAATTGCAGTGTCTTGGTCACTGAATGTTTTGTGTGTGTGTCTGAAATGCCAGGCCATGTTCCACTCCACAGGTGACAATGTTACAACTGACGGGCCGCCGCGGGCCAGATCGACAGATCTTGCGGGCCGGATTTGGCCCACGGGCCGGACTTTGCCGACCCTTGATGTAAAAAGTAGTATTGTTTGCATTCATTTAATTTTTTTATTGTTTTAGTACCGTAATATCAGCAAATAGATACAGATGTCGATAACGAACTACAGTCAGTTGCTTCTGGATGTTCATGCACAACCCTGTTTTCTTGTTTGATATTGTGTGTCAAATTGTGTGTCACTAGTATTGTGTTATGTTATTTTCATTATTATGGGCTTAGATGACTTTGACAGAAAAATGCATTTAATGTTACTTTAGTAAATGTGTGCCTGAGACATATTTGCTCATGATATGGATTTGGTGTTGGCGCTGGCTGTTGATGAGTACTGAATTTTTTGAATGTTTAGTCATCAATTAATTAACGATCAGTTAGTGGTTAAATTTAAAATTATGTGATTAAAACTGAGAGCACTAAGACGTTATTTTAGTACTCTCTGTAAACTTTCAAAGCATATCATCACAGGCTGCATCCAGTTTGTTTACAATGTAACTCGATGTGCTGAAAAAGTCTTACTGTTAACAGCCGTTAATTATGCAAATTGATGTAAATTTCGTCACTTGAAAGAAGTTAATCGCTAATGGGCAATGCTAATTCAGTGTGTAAGTTCTGTTGTGTGGTCGTCTAGTCTTTGATACAACAAACATTTAACTTTTGTTGCTCTGTGTACACAGAGTTGCAGTTTGAGGATTGTCCCAAGTGGCTTGCCATCAGAGAAGTGCTTATTGAGATTGAAGCTGAAATTGAAAATAACCCGCAGATATCATCAGCAAATGAGTCTTCCTCCGCTTGTAGCGTGATGATAGCAGCACAGGACGACAGAATGTGTTCACAGATACGAGATGTAAGATTTCACTTTTTTCTTTACAGAATTTACTGCATTAATTACGTGGTATTGATTTAATTAAACAGTCTGTCTGTTATGTGTAGTCCTTGTGATCCTTGCTTGCCTCTTGAAGTCTTTATAGGCCATTTATAATTTTTTGTATAATTTCCTGATTTGTTGTCATATGAAGCAGGTAAATACTGGACGTTATTTTCAGGTGTTATTGAAGACTGCATTGTATTGCACATAAGTTGACTTACATTAGTTATTACAGTCACTCATCATCGTACTGGTTTGGGTGGCTAAAATGTTAAGAAGTATGTTATGAAACTACTGAAGGTAGGCATGTCCTGCTAGTGACGGACACTTTGAGCACTTGAAATGACTGCAAACATCTAACTGATTGTTCATAATGTCACATCAGTAATGCTGTCTTTCTGTGTTTCTGTGCATGCATTTTTGAGCATACGAAAACAGCTGGGGTCGTCACACTAAATATCAGTTAATTTGCCATCTTTAAGGGCAGCCAGTCATGCAGATAAGAAAGGCAAATAGACGTGTAAAATTTTGTGTACAAATTTCAAACAGTTGCTGTAAAATGGCACGTAATTTTAGTGAATTCTATTACTGTACTGTGTACTTGAATGTGTTATTGGTCGTGTTGTGTTTTTTTCAGTACATCTGTGACGGAGCACAGTCTATGATGATGAAAGTGTACGAGAGACCTGTAGGACAAAAGAAAGTAGCCGCTGTGTCACAGGTGTGTGTATGTGAAGGCTTGTACACTGGCATTGGAGGCATTGTTGGTCAAGCACAGTTAACTAACTTCTGAATTATTATTATTATTATCATTTTAATCTTTCAGTTTCTTTGTATTTCAGTCATGTTTTGTCAGCCAATCGTTTGTCAGTTAACTGTGAAATTGATTATTGTTGTTGAATTAAACTTTTAGGAATTTGTTGAATTGTTAGCAGCATTAAATATATGCATATGTTTTTGGCAGGAGGGTGACCAGGAGAATGCAGCGAAAGATTCATTACCAGTGAGTAGAACTGGGCTGAGGAATAGCACGACATCAGTGACAAACTCTAAAGGACAAAGACTAAAGACCACTGGCAGGAAAAAGCCAATTGTCCAGAAAAAGTCATCAGTGACGTTGACTCAGATGGTTGGAAGCACTGACTCAGGGCACATGCAGACTGTGACAGACACGGAAAATGTACGTGACATTCTGTTTCATTAATTTATTTTAGTGAGATTCTTCGAAAGACATAAAGATAGTTTATTAATACATAAAGATAGTTTATTAATTGAAATGGCTGACAGTTTTGGGTGTCTTTTGGCAGTTTGAAATGCACAGTGTTACAGATATTTGTCATTTGACTGGGTCATATCCAGTTTAAGGCATTGTCATATAAAACTTCACTACTGTTTAATTATGACTGCACTGCAGCTGTCATTGCTGCAGTTCCAGGATGGTGTTGATTCTCTGAACCTCAATGTGTGAAACTTGGACTTCTTAAGCTTGTCACGGAGTTATGCTGCATTGAATTAGTGCATAATTCTGAATGCATTTGCCAGATATGACACACTCTTACTTGTGATCTTCTTGACCTGTCACCTCGTAACAGTTCAAGTCACTCCCCCAAGTCTGAAAGTGGTATGAACATGATAGTGGCGTGTTGATCTCATGAAATTGACTTTGACTTTTCGCTTGGAAATCGGTGTGTGATGTACATATGACATGGATAACCTTCCTTTCAGTTAACTCACTTTTCTTGAGTTTGCAGTAATTCGCTGGAAAGATGTGCTGTAAGGACAACCATAACATACAGTGATCATGAACAAATTAAGCAGATTCTGACAACATCTTTTCAATATTGTCTGTGTATTATTAACATTGTTAGTATTATGATACTTCTAATGTCATTTTCAGTTCTGAATTAATGTGTTCATAATTACATTTTTGAAATTTCTAGTATTTAAATGACTGTGGATGTGTCAACTGTCAAGTAGCCCCTGCCAAACACTGCAGTGTAGTTGTTGTGTGTTAAGTCTGTAGACGTCAGTGTTAAGTCTGTAGACGTCAGCGCCGCTGCCAAACCAGCAACTGTTGGTAAACCAGAACAATGTCATCTGTTGCCGTCGTCATTGTTTGTTCTACATCCACTTCACGGGTCTGACGACCCTCACAGTCTTGTCCGAACTCTTAACGAGCTGATGCCGACGTACATCATTCTCCATGATGCTGACATGACTTTTGTTCGACAGCTTGAAGTATGTGTTGGCTACAGTTTGTCTGTTTGTCCTTGTTCTCATATGCCCAGTCATTCGTCGGCATAAATACTACTTTGATAGCCTTTTCTCTGCTGTGTTTTCCTTCAGTTTGTATATCTGTGAGATATGTTTATTGTAGGAAAATGATTTCGTTAATTGGAAACTGAACAGAAATGGAAAACAGGCGTGAATAAAACTGATATTGCAAATATGAAAATAGGAATGGAATTCTGAAGATAGACATGGATCAATTTTGCTCGCATGTAGACGGCGAGTGCATGCTATTTGCATGTTGTCAGAGTAAAGTCTTCTGTTAACAATCCGTCTAACAGGCTTGAACGATTGGAGCTGGGCAAACTATAAAACTGAAAACAAAGTAGAAAACTGGAATAAAACTACAGCTGAATTACAGAAATAAAACTGAAAGTGGTATGAAAAATAATGTGAAACTGAAATTACACTGCTGGTCACATTTAGTGTGGTTAGTGATTATTATTTTGCCCATGTATACCATACTGTTTATTTTGCAGTCTGTTACTGAATGTGTCGTGGCAGATATTCAAAGCTTCACACCCAGACCACCCACTGAGGGTGTATTTCCTAATGTACAAAGGTTCTGTGGAAGAGCAGCGCTATCTGACAACATTGCGAGCTGAGAAGGAGGCTTTTGAGTACTTGATACGACAAAAGGCGGTCAGTTGTGCAGTCATGTGTTTAGACCTTACCTTAGACCTTAGTTCAGCCCGTGTCAAAGACACATTGGGCCACACGTCCATGCCAGTCTTCTCTGTCGACTGCTGCTTGCTCTGCATCTTCCCATGCC
>Ga0056114_1001850_pt1 | contig 10165 bp, 6 predicted proteins | sample WorMetHERISLAND1_FD_77005 | JGI IMG/M metagenome (GOLD analysis project Ga0056114, IMG submission 77005) | Marine gutless worms symbiont microbial communities from Max Planck institute for Marine Microbiology, Germany - Olavius loisae HERON... ... | reverse complement strand
CTTGCGCATCGAAGCAGCTACAGAGGCGAAGGAAAGGAGGGAGTATTTATGGAACAGCCTGTGTTTAGTTTAGCGAGTTACTATGGAGAAAGGAAGCTAGCGTGGAAGCGTATTTGCAACACACAGCTTTCTTGTCTCTTTTCCTGTCAATAGTTTATATACTTCGATCATGTCTCCTCTAATTCTTCTATCTTCCAATGAAGTGATATGCCTATGTAGTCTCAGAGGATAGCTGTATTTTCGCAGCCTCGGTACAAGATTCGTTGCCGCTGTCTGGACATTTTCCAGGATCGCAATATCTTTGACGAAATGCGGGGACCAGGCTTGAATGCAGAATTCCAGATGCGGTCTGATATAAGTCTTGTAAAGCAGTCTGAAGTCTTCAATGTCCAAATTCTTGGTTATTTGTTACTTATTTGAACCATTTATATACCATGATATGAACTACATACATAGGGGGCCTACACATACTCGTTTACACAGAATGATAGAACGCATCTGCACCAGATTACAAATACACGTAAGAATACGAATAAAAGCACAACGGACAGACGGTCCATAATAGAGATGCACCGATAAGGCAATCGGCATCTAACAATCGGCCGATTATCGGCCGATACCGATTAATGCATAAACCTGACATTCTTACCTTAATACCAAAGACTGTGTCAAACATAAAAATATTTTAGGCTACTGTATAATGCAACAGATTAGTGCAACAACGCTACCAGCTCGTTTGCATATATAACTATAAAACGAAAATTTGTGTCGTCCGTTCAAATTAAAAAATATAATTTCAGTATCCAACGCCATCATAATACATAGTAAATAACAATCGGCCGATGCCAGCATAGTAATCGACCGATACCGACTGACTTCACGGATCTTAACCTGTACTGTATTAAAGGGGCACTGGCGTTGGTTGTTTTAGTTTCTTTTTATGACTACGTGTGCTAGATAAAGCTGAATACTCAGCTTTCCAGTCCACGTTAAACTCTCCTATCGTATCGTATCGTACCGATTATCGGTGCATCCCTAGTCCATAAATATTTTAGTCATTTCGCCCCAATGCCAATTCGCCCCATTAGCGAACTCGCCCGAGGGGCGAGTCGGTAGGCTATCCACTCCAGACTGAGTGTTAGGCCTACCAGCCAAATTTTGGCGGCTATACCATTAGTACCACTGTACCAGGGAGGTACTAAACTCAATAAGCAGCAATTGACCACTGCAAGTTTCCGTATTGGCAAAGTTGGAACTTGGAAGGCTAGTGGGGCGACGCTACACCTGGGTCGAGTTGGTCGGGCGAGTTGACATGGGGCGAAGTGACTGGTTATTTCCATAAATACTACCACAGTACCACTCCAACGACACTAGCCATAACCTTTGCGGAGTTGCTGCTTAAGGTTTTATCCCGTTGCGCGTTTTACCGGAAAGGATAGAAGGCTTTGGGGATCAGGCCACAAGGTCGGATGTGGGGTCCGGCACTGCGGCCGGAGTCGTAGTCTCCTATTTGACGTGCATGAGTTTTGCTCGTATATGCTGAGCAGGGCAGGTGTCGCTGTTCGTGGGGTTAAGCCCCACAATTGACGGTACCTCACCCCTGGCGAAGGGTGAAGGGCTATTTACCCATTTTTAGCCGACCGTACTTAGTACACCACCAGTGCCAGGGGCCAATCCACACCCATAAATTGGTCACAAATAGAATACTGAAGGCAATAAGGACTAAGCAGGAACCATAATTCATAGTTACTTCCCGCGCCTAACCAGAGTTTCCGAGGCAGGTTTTTCCATGTTATCCACTCCGTTCCCGCTCAATGACCAACCCGTCTCACGCTCCGCTCACGCTTGATCCAATGTAACCATAAACAATCTTGCACCGTTTGTCCGTCGTTGTAATATAGTTTTTATATACGACATAATCATGCAGTATTTTAAGATACTGACCATCAAAAAGTGTTTATTAACTAACGATAACACATTTATTTACATAGCACCACGTGTCGCAAGTGAATCAGCGGCGAGAAATGGCAGTGACTAGGTCGAATGTTCACTGTAAGCAATGTCAAACAGTTCCGTCTTTAACGTATATGGGCAAAAGTACTGGCGCAATCCAGTTGCGACGACACAATACTGTGTCCGACCAGATTTGTGGCATTGAGTGTAAGCAGTAGACGTGTATCAACAGAGAAGTTCTTGTTAGTGTAACTGTAAGCTTAAGTATAGCGTGCTAAAATCAAAGATTCATGTGGGTCATATAAGGCAGTCAGCAGACTGGATGTTTCCATTCAGTGACAAGGCCAATACAACGAATGTAATTTAGGACAAAAAAATAGTTGTCTGGGAAATATGCTTGGAAATCAACCAACAATCAACCGATGAGCAATTTCAGTAAGACAGACAGGCTGCCATGTCAACGAACGGTGGAATCTGCATGGAATAAAAGATCTGTAATTTAGTTTATTACAACGACTTTAAATCAGCTTGAAAAGATCCGATCCAAACAGATGGATTTCTTTATGGACAACTAGTCTGCTAAATCCATTGGCTGCCAGTACTGGAACTTCGCTGTCACACTTCTGTACTGGAAGAAACGTCAGTGGTGCAGCCGTACCAGGTGAGATTACCAGGTGAGATAGACTAAATGTAATTTATAGAATTCAGCTCATCATTAGCTTAGATTGAGATTGAGCATGGTTTTACGTCTGCACAAACACAATATAGGTTATACGGCCGACGGTTTTTACAGGTCTGATGACCCAACCAACAGTGTCAAAGCACTGAAGGAGGGTGGTTAGTCATCCACACAGACCTCAGTCTAACCAGGCTCACTTCACCGTGTTAGAATACTAGAACATGCATGCAGATATTTCACAAGAAGATAATCTAACACACACAAAGTAACCTAAGCACAGTGAGTGAACCCAGTGAGATGAAGCCAAATCTGGTAGACAGAACCTGTAAGCTGCTCAAATGAGTGTACAACTACAGAAAGCTACACAATAAAACTACTAGAGAGCAGTTATGATAATATTCCCTCTTGCTCCTGACCAAACCATAGCTCAGATGTGGTCAAATGGAGCTCGAGGGGGAATCATCATCAGCCTACTCTTCGTAGCAATTCAAACTGACATTAAAACATTAACTCTGCTGTTGTCGTTTAATGTAGCACAAGCAAGCAACAAGCTACAATCTACAATCAGACCAACAAACACTGTGAAAAACATAATATAACTACGCCATCAAGTCATCATCATATACAGTTGTGTGGCTCTGCCGATCTGACACAACTGTCTCTAGGTCTGTCGACGCTTATCACGGTAGCAGCGAGCAACTATCCAATCAAAGTGTGTCAGATAGAAGAGAGACACAGCGCGGAACAGACTCATCGTCAACACCTGCAAACATTACAGTCATATGTAATGAGCTATACAGCTCATACAGCCACGACGTGAAAGAAATCAGCGAAAAGCAGTGAACCGGTTTCATAATTTGTTCAGCATCATCATGTCAAACAATACAGCTAAGCCGTGTTTCTCAATAAGTAAAATTTTGTTACGGATGATATTATTTCTGAGCTGAAATGAAAATAAATAAGGTTAAGATGACAAAGACAGGTGTTAAGAAAGGATGATGGTAATTGGACAAAACAAGCTAATGCGTGTCACAAGAAGGGCCAGATCAGCAGACATAAGCCAAAATGGAAGGAAGTTGTTGAAACAATGTAACGTGTCGGCAATTAAACACATCAGATGCAGTGGATCATAAAAAAATGGAGAAAATTGACACAACAATTAGGCCAAGTAATAGTGTTCATAAAGTACCGTAGTGACTGTTAGTGCTACATTTGTTTGAATATCTTGTACCAACTCACCCAACTTGTCTGGAGAAAGCCATAAACGAGTTTGATGTTTCTTGCTGTTGCAAACATCAATGTGCAACAGAAACTAAAGACTTACCTGAAACATGGCATCTAGAACGGAAGTGACAGGTGACATTCCTGCAGCAAGTGATGATAGCATCCAACCATCAACGCCGATGTATGACTGAAACTCGCCATTCTACATACACCATCGATAGCTTAATTACAACAATTTTGCTTCACAACTCAATAACGTTATTATTCACACAACAATATCACAGATGTATCTGAAAATTCTTCCAGCTTAATTTTCATCATAATTGAAAATGAACATAAAAACATTGAATAAAAACGTCATATTGTACTTTAATAATAGAAAATAACGAACTCAGTAAATAAATACAAATCACAATTTTATGAAATAACTACAAAAAACTGATCTGATACCATGGCATCATTAAGAATTGTTCTGGCAACATGATTTGCTTCAAAAAGTCCAGATGTCTCGGACATCAATTTTGTTTCCAATGGCTGCAAAAATGACACAGATCATTCCATTACAGTTTGCAGCTCAGGCTGTACTGCATGCATTAAACAGTGGTAAAACATAAACATACGCTAAATTTATAAGCTTTCAGGGAAGATAAGACATGAACAAATTTATTTTAACAAACTGAATGACCATACAATGCGAGCAGATTCATAAAAAAAACTAACAAAATAAGCTCTGTATTGGACTGCTGGTAGACTTCTAGTAAGAGGCAAAATTCGTTTGCCAAAGGTGGAACACCCAGTAAGTTTAAAGGTCACGTGATACCGAACGGCAATGAATATAAAATATCTGTCCTGTTAAAATTTAGATACTGTCGTGGAGTATCACAATTCACCGTTAGTCTTGTGGTTACACACATACTGGCAGAGAAGATAGCCTTTCAAATTGGCCATTTTTTGCACATTTCAGACCTCTGTGACTGACTTTGACTTAACCATGGATTGGGTCATTCGGCATAAGGTCGCGTATCACGTGTACCTCTACCTACATTCCAAATTTCGTGCAAATTGGAAAAACTTTTTGTGGGCATGTGTACAGACGGACATACGGACCGGCGGACAGACAGTGAGACTGCCTTTATTAGGTCGACTCGACTCGGAGGAGTTGACCAAAAAAGTACACCTTTACATACAGGGTGGCCCCATAAAAACCGCACATTTTTGAGATACCATATTTTAGCAGCCACTACAGATTTGATCACACGGTTTTTGCTAAAGTGTTCAGAAATTACAGCAGAAAACAACAGGCGATAATTTTTTTAAACTTAAACAAGTGTTAAATATTCTTTGCAAAGTAACCGGAAATGAACTATGTGCTAAAGGCTGCTGGATGAGGATTTGGTTGACACTGCCATAGACCAGTTCTTAAAACGACTTACACTGGTCATTCTTGCTCAAGGTGGACATATTGAGCATCACCTGAATTAGGCTTAATAAGTCATACACGGATTGTGATAAAACTCTGTGGCATACTTTAAAATTAATATTGTCAGTCTGTTTGCAGTGACACTTACAAGGTACCATATTTTGACTAGTTTGCAAAGAATATTTAACACTCGTTTAAAAAACTTGTTGCTGGTTGTTTTCTGCTGTAATTTCTGAACACTTCAGCAAAAACCGCATAATTATATCTGTAGTGGCTGCAGAGATATGGTATCTCAAAAAATGTGCGTGTTTTATTGGACCACCCTGTATAATACATATACTGTCTTGTATAATTACTGCATTGAAGAACAACAAAAGTGATATTATATCACAGCATGATTTACAATCATTTGATCTGCTACTGCTGAAATGCTTTGCACATCAATCTCTCGTCTGTAAACGTAAAAAGCACCTGAAAATGAAATGTTAGTGGTCTACTAGTGTTGTTATTCACCTTTGATTTCATTTCCTCATGCAAACCTGGAGTGTCAGTATCAGGTGGAAAGGCAATACAAATTCGAATGTTGTACGGTTTTACCTACAAAAGAACAGTACAACATTAAACACAAAATGACATTGGTTTAAGACGACAAAAAGTACACTGTGCAGTGTACTTTTATGTGCAGTGTACAAAGTACACTGCACATAAACAGAGACTAATCACTGGTCTGCATTAAATGTCCAACCTCCATCTGAAGTGATTCGGCCAGACCCCGCAATGCAAACTTTGCAGCACTGTATCCACTGAAGCCAAACAATCCAACTTGACCAGCCTGAGACGACAGGAACACAACGCGACCCTGAAGTCTTGTCTTCATTGCCGGAATTACAGCACGAGTTGCAAAAACACTCCCAAAATAGTTCACATCCATCATGTTCTAAAAATTACACATATATTGTAACACATGTCACACACACACACAGATACACATCACTTAACCCTTTGATGCCCACTGTTGCCATATGGGTACTGCTATAAAGCATCCTGTGCTAGAATGGGTCAAGCCATCATTTGTAATTTTTGACATCTGGGCACTCTGACGCTCACGGCTGAGCGTCAAAGTGCCCCAGATGTCAAAAATTACAAATGACGGCTTGACCCGGTCTGGCACAGGATGCTTTCTAGCTGTACCCATATGGCAACAGTGTGCGTCAAAGGGTTATAGGGAAACTTGGATTAGCTGGCGACAACCTTGAGTCTCAATCCTAAGATTTAATCATTGTCATCAAATCACTAGAAACTAAGACACAACATTTCTCAGAATTTACACCCTATCTATTTAATTTTGGGGCAAAATTTTTGTATGGAATTACGTTCCTGACATTAACCAATGAAATGACTCACTGGGACCTCAGTCTGACTCCAAAGAGACGGAACGTCACTTTGTCCTTTATATATATCAACACTTAAATACCAGTAAAATAAGGACAGTCAAACCTGAAACATTATGTAAGATATGCACTTCCACCTATCACTAGTTATATATCAAAAAGCAGATATAAAAATACTAAAATAATTTTGACATGTTCTGCTTCTGAAATAAAATAAAAGCCTGATCCATACTTACGCGGAACTGATCAACTGTGAGAGTATTGAATTCTCCTGGGTGTGATATTCCTGCAGAGTTGACAAGCATATCAACTGGTCCCAGCTCGGCCACTGCCTGTACAAACAGTGACTGGGACCATCATAACAAATAGAACACCTCAACAGCTTCAGTGTTATATGATGCCAGGCAAGGATTCTGCAACAATGAATCCTAGAATAAGCATGCTAATTCCTTGTAAAAACTGGGAGCCCTTTGCATTCATATCACATTATCATTTGGATCATTACACACGCGAGACTACAGCTTAAGCCATCTGCACAAAAATGATTACAAACGAACACATTTGGTCTACATGTGTGTAACTGTGCAGCTATAACTGCACACATTTTAAAACAATCAACTCTGTTATGTCTTCTCGTCAGTCAGTCAAAGGTATACTAAATTCAGAACATGAAAAATATTAGTGTGTATTTGGAATGTACTTTTTAATTAACAATATAACTGTGGTATACCGTAAAAATACACAAAAATTGGGCCATTAACAGTCCAACTAGAATTATCTACTATCAGAGTACTATTAAACGACACCATTTTACATTTTTGCTATAACAAATGAATGAATCTACTAAATTTTATGATTTATGACACAAATAAACTAAATAAAGCAACAAATGAGATGGTGTTAACTCTACAACTCTGTCAACTCTTGTTTGCCAGAGGCTGCTACAAAGCAAAGTACTTTCTCTGCATTATAACAGTTTTGATTACTCTCTACAGTAGTCTTAATTTTTTTTACTTTAAAACAATGTATTAATAAATTATTAAAATTTTATGACAAGCAAAAATTCGTCTGGTATTGATATTTGGTAATATTCATCAGCACTTTATTTCTTACGCAAACAAGCTGCCTGTTTTACCAGTTTTTGTTGTTAAAAATAACGCTGTCAGTATCATTAAAATGTAAAGTGGTATCGTTTAATTTGGGCCGCACTGTATAACAAACTATGACACATTAAAATGGTAAATGGCTTCCGATATCATAGAGCGCTGGAAAGCGTCAGCATTGTCTACTGCTCTTACCATTTACCCATGCCAGATCCGAGTCCATCAAACGCTGACAGTCTAAACTCCAACTTCCTACAGCCCGGAAGAAGGAGTGGTGGCCGGTCACAGGGGCAGTTCACCACCATGCGGTTACCTGTCAACACTGTGATACACACTACTTTAGTAGGCCTCGAACCCGCAACCTTCCGATCGTTGGTTGATTGTTGGTCCGACGCGCTACCAGTAGTGCCACCGACTCACCATGTTTGGCATTAGGGATTCAAATCCCAGGGATCCCGATTCCCTAGGATCTTGACTGTTTTCTTCAATCTCAAATCATGGGGATTGCCAGCATCCAAATCCCGGGAGTTTGGAACTGAAAAATTGTTTGCAATTGTAATTTTCAGCCAGAAATGCGACCTATTTGCAGCTCATAATACAAAAATACAGATTCTGTGGCCAAATCATTGACAGTGTACAATAGGATAGTTTGTGGACATGGCAGCGTTTGCAGGCAGCTGGCTACCTGGCTTTGACCACGGCTAACATGCAGCAGAGCAAGACTGCCAGCCGCTGTCTACTAGGCCGTCTGAAAAGGCTGGGTTCCAAGCCGTAATCATCCTATGGCTTGTATAGCGTAAAGTTAATACTTAACCACCAACGGCACAATCCTGCCACACTGCCATTGAGCGTGTGTGTACATATGTCGGCCTGCAGCCACACAGTAGCTGCACTGCTGTCAGTGTAGATCCAGCATGGCATCACTAACAGTATACAAATATTATCACCAATCCAGTTACCTTCTGAACTGCAATCTCAACAGACTGATAATCTTTTGACACATCAACTGAAATGCAGAATACTTTCTACAACAATTACACGTCATAAATATTTTCAGTTTAGTAAAGAATCCACATATCAACAATAAAACTACAACATTTCAAAAACACAGCATGTCACTTGCAATGATTCAATGCACAAAGAAACCAAATTAAACAAAAAACTACAAAGCCCCAAAAGATGAAATTTTTCCACATAGAATAATGTTATTAATTAACTTATATACAACTGCACATCCCAAATTAAATTATGCTAACTGGTGATCAAACAATATGATAAGTATGCAATGATGTACAAAATATATGCCGTCTCTCGGGATCACCAAAATTGGTTTTGGCATACATTAACTACTTTCCAACTGGCAGGGATCTGTTACTAACACAGTTAATTTTCTTAGTTAGTTGTCATAAAAGTGAAAACTGTGCTGCACAATTTGAGTGTTTTGGTCTCCAAGACATGTGTGATGTAAGTACTGAAATGCCAAGATTGGTTAGTCTGTGTATGTGGTATGTGTGTATGAAAGTGGGGGTACTGGATATGTGCACTGAAGCACTGTAACAAAATTATGCTCTTATACCTGTCATAGTTGCAATGCATATAAATAAAGCATCAACAGACGCCCAACTGGCAAAATTAGCAACAATTTAGACAGTTTTGGATGACCATCCCCAAAATCCAACTATACCATGTAACAAGACTAATCTTTTTCACGAATTTCATAAAAATACATCTACAACATTCTGAGTAGTCCAACAAACTGAAAAACTAAATACCAGAAAAATAGAACTGTTCTGATTACCACTTGATTGACTATACCTGTTTAGTTACATCTTGAATACATTTCTCAATAATCTCTTTGGCTTCAGCAAGCTTCACCTGTCATATGTATTACAACAAACACTTTATTTATATATTTATTCATTATACCAAAGCAACAGATGCACAGATGCACTGGTATATACATTATGAAAATACACACAGAAACAGTGAAACCAAAATACAATCAGCATGGCAATGGATGAAAGGATCAGTGAAAATAGTTATTTATATACACGTGGGAGTTGCAGACTAGAGGCTGCACATTTGTCAAAGACAAATATCTACCACATACCGTATATACTCGCGTATAAGTCGCTCTCACGTATAAGTCGCCCCCTAAAAATCGAGTCCGTATGTGGTCCAAAATCAGTGACCCGCGTATAAGTCGCAGGTGGCTTTTGAGGACTTGTACAAGAAGTAAGCTTCGCTAATAATAAACTAAATAGAGGCCTGTTATTCAGATGTATGCACGGACCGCCATCTACAGCGTCGTCGCAGGCCACTCACTTCGCGGTGGGGCAAGACGGCGGTGGCGTCGGCGTGACCACTGATGCGTAACTGAGACCATCCTATTAAT
>Ga0056114_1001849_pt1 | contig 10166 bp, 5 predicted proteins | sample WorMetHERISLAND1_FD_77005 | JGI IMG/M metagenome (GOLD analysis project Ga0056114, IMG submission 77005) | Marine gutless worms symbiont microbial communities from Max Planck institute for Marine Microbiology, Germany - Olavius loisae HERON... ... | reverse complement strand
TGGATGATCTTGAACTCCATAAGTTTGAATTTTCAGTGAATTTCTCGGGATTTCGCGGATTTCGGACGCAATAGCAGTTAAACGCATGAAGATAGGCCAGTATTGTCAGCGACAACGTTGTAGCCACGTCGAATTGGAGCAATTTTGGCAGGCTTTCGCGTCGCGCGGGTTTGTCAGCGATAGCTGGGCTTTCTTGTATTTTGTTGTGATTTGTCTTGTTTGCTTTTTCTGTGTTGTGCTTAGTTTTTGTAATGTCTGTTTTTAATTTGTCTTCTGTCCTGTATTTTCCGGCGTGAACAAACGTGAATGGCACTGTATAGCCTAATTGTGCTGATGTGCCGTTAAGAGTCAACTCACACGCTCACTCACTCACTTCTTGTAGACTGCCAGAGGACCATACACTCTTCAGTTTGCTGCCAGACTTTATTGGGAGTACCGCGGCAGTAGCCCCTCCGCCGTTCAGGCTTAGCGACCCTGCCCTCTGTGGGAGCTGTCCCCTAGTCACCCCATATTATTCTAGACTAGGGGACTTGTTGTGCTTATTTGTGTATATCCTTTTGTGTGTACATTATTGTCTGTGTATATGTGTATTTAGTTGTTTTTCGTTGTTTTCTTTCTCTTTTGTAGCATCTCCTTCAGTACTTTGATATTGTTGGTTGGATCTTTTGACCGGTAAAAACTGTCTCCCATATAACCTATACTGTGTTGGCGGGGACGTAAAACACTGCTCAATCAGTCAATCAATTGCTGCTGGACTTACTGATGTGTGGAGTGTGCTGTGGACAAATAGACCAGCTTGATCCGTGCTGTTGGTTATGGCTTCCAATCCATGAACAAACCTCACTGATTGAGTTGACGTTGTGTCATTGTGTGGTTACAGTTACGATTGGACTCATTTCACAGTGTCGGCATTCTCGGCTTCAATTCTCCAGAGTGGATTATCTCAAACATGGCCGCAATTTTTGCCGGGTTTGTTTATACATTTTTGGTGATGAAATGATGATATTGATTAAATTTTTGACAAGTTGTCAGAATGCCTCTAATTATCAGTTAATGAATTGATTTAAAAAGAAAATTTGCAGAAACAAGTTACATGGAACTTTTCTTATTCATAACATTATGCTTCCTTGCAAACTGGTTGAAATTAGAAATGAAGTTAAGATAAAGAATCACTCTGAACATGACTGAGACTGGCTTGAGGTCACTCCGTCCCAAACCATTCGTTTATGCTGCAGCGTGTTTTGTGGCGATACAGATGGACAAAGTTATAATGTCAAAACGATTATGGAAGAATGTTTTTCAATTGATTAAAATATTTAGTAATTGAAGTCATTAAAATCCGAACAACATTCAGTTAACATAAGAATGTAGTGAGGCACTTATGAGGCCACACAGCACGGTGGTGACTCAGTACACTGCTGTTGTTGCTTGTAGCGGTCTGTCGACTGGCATCTACGCCACTAACTCCGCGGAAACATGTCGATCAATTGCTGCGAGCGCCGAATGTGCCGTTATCGTCGTTGAGAATGACAACCAGTTGCAGAAGATCATGAAAGTGTGGGATGAGCTGCCGGTGCTGCGAGCCGTCGTGCAGTATAAAGGCACACCCCAGTCACACCCGGGACGCAGCGTCTACTCTGTACGTATCATTCAGTGTTTGCATGCAGAGCTGGCTGGTCATTAAGTGTTATCCTTAGTGTTAACCCTTTGACTTCTACTGTTGCAGTATGGGTACAGCTATAAAGCATCCTGTGCCAGACCGGGTTAAGCCTGTCATTTGTAATTTTTGACATCCAGGCACTCTGACGCTCAGGGCTGAGAAACCTTTGGATGTCAGGAGCAGGCCTTCTACTCGTGACGCTGTCAGCATATTAAAAGACAGTGAATTCTGTAACTGTGAGTACCTACTAAGTGAGTGCATTTATACACAACGCCAACAACAATTCACAAGGCACCGCAGCGGTAGGTAAAACAAAAGTGTCACTAGCGCCTCACAGGGCAGAATTGTCCAAGGGAGAGGTCTCGGGCCACATTCTCGAAATTCCTTAGGAAAATTGTAGGAAGATTTCTTATCTTAGGAAAATCATAGGAAAATATTTAGCAAAGCGCTAATCTCGAATTAGGAAATAGTAAAGCAGTAATAATTGTAATTAACACTTATTTTTGCGTCATGTTGGATGTTATTACGTGACATTGTTAAACTGAATTAGTAAGTAGAGCCAAATTATGTCTGGTTAGTGTTTTCCCAGATATCATCAAAGATTGTCCTAAGATGAGAAATCTGCCTAAGATTTTCCTAAGAAGATTCGCGAATGTGGCCCCAGGTCTGATGGGAGACTGTTCCACAGTTAATGTCCTGCAACAGCAAAGTCCCAGTCACATAGACGTGTTGTGTTATGTGAATGTTTGCTGATCTGTGTAGTGGGTGGAGTTTATGCAGCTCGGCGTGAATGTTCCCGACAGTGCCATTGAACAACGCGTTAGAATGCTCGCTCCAAACCAGTGCTGTTCGCTAATTTTCACGGTAAGTTCTATTTTTGCAAGAGAAATTTCCTGACAGGTAATTACAATTGATATGTTATGTTTTCAGGACTGCAGTTTAACACAGTAGTTTTCACAGTACGTAAGTAATTGTTTGCTGAATGTTTATTTTTTTAGTTGTCCCTACACATTTAACACGTTCGCTGCCAGGCCAAATTTTCCCTGGGTGCCATCCCCGTGTAGGACTTTTGCCGAGGTGGTTATCTGCGGCTGAGTTACATGTACTGAATGACAAGTATATTCATCAGTGGAATTTACCGATATACATTAATTGACGAGATAACTTGGCAGTGGCAGTGAACGTGTTAATTGTTTTGCCTCACTTACTGAGGAGGATCCTTGATATACGCTGGTACTACCGCGTTTCCAACTGTGAAGTGCGGCGCCTAACCAAACAACCTCCTCTTACTTCGATCATACAGAAAAGAAGACTTAAGCTGTTTGGTCATCTGGTCAGAATTGACGAGTTGACAGACGCCAGGAGAATTCTGACTGCAGTTCCCCAGAGTGAGTGGAGAAGGCCAGTTGGGCGACCCTACACCTCCTGGATGGCCATGCTGAAGAACGACCTAGCTCAGCACAACCTTACCTTGGAGGATGCTATCAAACTGGCTCTGAATAAGCCGCTGTGGAGACTATTGGCAGCAAGCGGAGCTATGCACTGATCGTGCATGCCGTATAATGATGAATGATGATGACTTACTTCCAACATACGCATGCAAGTTTTGGCAGTAGTGGAATAACAGAAGTAAAACCAGTAAAAGTAGCAGAAAGAAATCAAGAATAATATCTGAGTGAGTGTGGTGATATGTGGAATGTTTGTGTAGTCTGGCACGACAGGCTCTGCTAAAGGAGTGATGCTTAGTCACGACAACGTGAGTAATTCGTCGTGGTTCTTTTTATTGTGCTAATTTAACGTTTCCTGCATGTTACACTCTTGGCTGGCTGCTGTAATTGCCGTGATCCAATCTTAAAGTGCTTTGTGTTGCCATTCCATTGAATCTACTCCGCATCACAATGTTCCCAGTAGTGTCTTCAGGCCTTGGTGTTTAATGTAAGATGTTTTATGTTAGAAGAGGAATCTATTCAACAACAGATGACAAAATTTGGCACTTTAGACGAATTGAACATTAGCGAATGAGTTCTGATACAGTTGAGTCTACAGACTGCCACTTTGGTACTGGAAGTGCATCTTGTTTGATCCGCCGCACCAGTAGCGTCAGGGACGGCAAGTCGGAAAATTGCTTTGTTATTGCCAACAGCAGCAAATAGACAGTTCATTAGCTGTCTTCCTTCATCCTTCTATTACCTCCTTCTCACAGAGCTCTCCAGATTTCGTATCAAATATCTTTATTGTTATTTGGCAGTGCACAGTAAATGTCAGTGACATATGAACATTAAGAATTGTTAAATTTCCAGAACTGATGTTAACAAAGCTGTATTCTGGCACGTTGTGTTGGCTGTATTGAACTCGTTACTGCCAGTGCATGTAGTCTGGCTCAGCTTTCGGAGTTGCTCATGAAATAATAGACTAGTTCACTAAAACGTTCATGCAAATTCTTGCAGTTGAGCTTCTGTAACTCGACATATTCTAAGAATCGATCAGAAGTCTCCAAACTGTTAATTTTTAATTGTTATTGACACTGACTGTGTAGGCCAGGATGCTGCAGTGCATTTGTATGTGTATATGTATAAGCACAGTAAAACCAAATGCCATGATCAGAATGACTTGAAGCTCGACACAGTAATAGTCCTCAACATTCTGCTGAAGCCTGTTGCTTTTATCTTCAAAAGGTCAAGGTCAAGGTCACAGGTCACAGGTCACAGAGTGTTATTAGGTCAGCAAGTAGAATCTACGTTTCAACAGAGAGTTTGTATGAACTGTATGTTGAATGTACAGTTGATCTGGATCGCCAAGATGTGCGGCCGGGCCACTCACTGGAAGTACAGTAGTGAGGTGGTCGTCAGCTATCTGCCTCTCAGCCACGTCGCGGCACAGATCGTCGACATCTACTGTCCTCTACTCTATGCCGCGTCAGTGTATTTTGCTCAGCCCGACGCACTCAAGGTAGTTCACAATATGAATTGTGCACATCGCTATATGTCATTTTTAGCCGACCGTACTAACAGTTGCACTTATGCTACAGTGTTGTGTCCGTCCGTCTGTCTTTTGTCGGTGACATATGTTTTGTAGCTTAACAGTGCGTCGTAGAACAAAAGTTACTATACACAGCTTGAGGAATCGATTGGTACCAAAATGAATGACCTTGACCTTTTTATAGAGGTCGTTTAAGGTCATATCAGCCATTGCTTTACATTAATCTATCTCAGAAATTATTAGAGACTAGAGACTTTGTTCCAAAGGACCACCAATAGGAAATGACCTATGGTTAATCGAATGGCCACATGACCGATGACATCACGTGACCCTGAAAGGTCAAGTCGTGACCTCAATATGATAGAGCCCAGTATCTTAAAAACAGCTGGACTTGCTCTTTAGAAACAGTCGCTAAGTAATTACTAGATAGTCTGCTGTGAGGCAGTACTGTCGGCTATCCTAGCGACAGCTTGGCTTCTTGTTATTACTTGTGATATCTGATGTCACCATTGAAACAAGCCTGAAGTACAGAGGTCGACAGTGGACAGCTCGCAGACAGTTGAGTGTCTTTGTGAGTTGATTTTTGTTAGTGTTAATACCGGACAGCAAGGTATGTTTCTGGCTGTCGTAAAGGTCAAAGTTGAACAGCTCTGACAGTTTCCTTTAACTGATGGTGATTGTCAGTTGTGGATTATTAATTTCATCATTGCTGTGTTGTGTTATGTTGTGCAAGTTTGATTATTATAAATCCAGCGAATGATACATTCATATCAATGTAACGACATTACTGCTGTGTGCCAGGTTGAAATATGTCGTATTAACAGGGCAATCATCTTTACAGAGAGTTTGAACAGGACACGTGCAACTTAATGCCAGTGTAGTGCAAAATATGGTGCACTTGCAGCAGTGCATGTGCGCGTTTATTAGTATTCCGTGGTATTGCAAGATCCGTGTGAAATCACATTTTTGTGGGTCCCTAGAGAGTTAGGTTAAGTTAGTGTTAGTTATCCAATAATTTCGGCATATTCAGCTGTCTTCCCACCATCGTCTTTGTCCCACAGTGTCGTGATAATTTCGAGGTGTACCAAATTTTGCACGACAACGGTATTGTTTGTCGACTCAGGGCTCTCTTGGCACCACGTTGTTGGAAGTTCAGCCGACGGCGTTCTTCGGTGTTCCGCGAGTCTGGGAGAAGATTCAGGAGAAGATGGTAGCCACGGGACGCTCACGCGGCCTTGTGTCGCGGTGGATTGTTGCGTTGGCAAAATACATCGGTCTGTCTGGCAGCATCTCAACCATGAATGGGTACGTCAGATGTGCTCAGTTTGACAGTGTTTGGCGGCCATTAACGCATTTGACGCCCACTGGCGCCATATGGAATCTGAGTGTCAGAGTGCCCCGATGTCAAAAATTGCAAATGATGGCTTACCCCGGTCTGGCACAGGATGCTTTATAGCTGTACCCCTATGGCAACAGTCTGTGTCAAAGGGTTTATCTTAGGGATGCACCGATAATCGGCCAATAATCGGTATCGGTATCAGCCGATTACTATGCCAGTATCGGCCGATTGTTATTTACTATGTATTATGCTGGCATTGGATACTGAAATTATATATTGTTTTAATTTGAACTGACGACACAAATTTTTGTTCTATAGTTATATATGCAAACTTGGCAAACATGCTGATAGCGTTGTGTATTATGCACTAGTCTATTGCATTATGCAGTAAAATATTTGTATGATCGATAGAGTCTTTGGTATTAAGGTAAGAATGCCAGGTTTAAGTATTAATCGGTATCGGCCGATAATCGGCCGATTGTTAAGCGCCGATTATCGGCCGGCCGATAATCGGCCATTGCCTTATCGGTGCATCTCTAGTTTATCTTTATCTGGTTATATGTAAAACCGTCTCCCAGATGCCTATATTGTGTTGGTGGAGACGTTAAACCCTGCTCAATCAATCAATCAATCAATCGTTGTTATATGTGAATAATAAAGGCATCTTTCCTGCTCCCTGATGACATGTAGTTATGAACTGTTTGCAGTGTTGTATTTCATAGTGTTGTGTTTCATGGTGAATAACTTTATACTGCTTTCCTGTTACAGTATTTAGCCTACATAGTTGTTGACGTCTATTAACAAGTATGTGCCAAATTGCCCTACAAGTGTCGGGCCAATAATTGCCAAATTGTTAACCTGTGTGGCATGGGTTACTACAGCTGTCGGTTGTCACTACTCTAGTGAATTGTGTCACGTCTGTGTCATGAAATGGCCTCCAGTGATTGGAGTGACTTGTAACTTGGCACATAAACACTCCTCGGCAAACGATCCTTTGAAGCCTATTGATTACCGAAAAGTCAAAGTGCAGTTTTGTTCCGGTTAAAATTGCCTTGTATGATTTTTACCAATAGTTGAGATAAGAAGCTGAAGATCTTTCAAAGGGAATTCTCTGGCACAGGATGCTTTATAGCTGTACCCATATGGCAACATATTACACTGAGGCTGTTGTCCAACCAGACATCTGTGTTGTTCAGAGGCAGCTTGCCGTACGGCTGGACGTTGGCTGACTGGCTGGTATTCAGTGCGGTCCGTCGCGCTCTCGGCTTGGATCGCTGTCAGCTGTTCATGGCGTCTGCAGCGCCGATGATGAAAGAGACGCTGGAGTTCTTTCACAGTCTCAACATTCCAGTGATGGAGATCTACGGCATGAGCGAGTGCTCCGGTGAGTGTCATGGTGTGCTCCGGTCAGTGACTTGGAGTGCTCTGTAAGTGTATCGGAGTGTTCCAGTGTCTCGGAGTTAGGACTGTGCTCGATCGCGATCATGATCGCGATCTGTCGTAGAGTAGTCACGCCGATCGCAGTCGATCACTAAAATTCCTGATCGCGATCATTTACTGACCAGAAAACTGTACGGCTGCAATATCATGCGGGCCGGGTGTCTGCAGGAATCCAGGCAATGTCATGCCAGCGTTCACCACCTACAGTCGTTTGCAGCTGGAGAATGAGGGCCGGCGAGAATGGGGGGGAGACGTGACCAGCATAGGTGTCATTCTCTAGTGAAGACCTTGCAGTGTTGGTGGGCTCCTGCAGCTGCAAGCCTATCAGCACTGGCCAGGCAACATCAGCTATTAGATTACACTCATGGCCACTACGACAGACAGACAGATGCTTCGACCGATTTAGACGTCTCTCATACTAAGTGTGCAAGCCTATAACAGATGCCCAACGACAACGGCCTGATAAAAAAACTTTGGTTTTAATCACCAGGGGGCACTGATGTCGCGATCGCGATCAGATCATGGCGTGATGTCACGATCATCGATCACTCATATGATCCCACGAGCACAGCCCTACTCGGAGTGCTCTGGTGAATATCTTAGAGTGCTCCAGTCATTGACTTGGAGTACTCTGGTAAGTGTCTCAGAGTGTTTCAATGTCTCGGAGTGCTCTGGTGAATATCTCAGAGTGCCCCGGTCATTGACTCGGAGTGCTCCGGTGAGTGCTGCGGAGTGCTCCGGTCAGTATCGCGGATCTGTGAATCTGAGTTCTCTTGGATCACATGACAGTGATAACAGGATTTAAGCACAGTTCAGATTTTTACCGACGCAGGCCGTTACTGTGTTTTTGCCATCGCAATATTTCACCGCATCAGTCAGAGATTTTTGTCAGTTCACGTTTAGGATAACCACTCACCTGGAGAACTGGGAAATATTGCGGAATTAAATTTAAGTCTAAGAATCCGAGGTAGAATTGGAGAAAGCCATTGAAATCATTAGCTCTCATGGAAGTGATAACAACAAAGATGGATTCTGATTTCAGTCCATGCCCAAATGAGGTTGTTTCGTCCACGGTAGTGTTCAAGGTCGACCACAGAATGTGGCGGTTTTTTTTCTTTATTTCGTCATCTGATCTTACATAAATTTCACAACAATTACTGACCGAGACAAACGGCACGATCTTATTCGCATGATTCAGACTTCGTTGTAGAAATACACTCACTGACAATACAGGACACACACTCGCGTCTCAGGCAGTGGGATCATATTATCTTCATTTTACTAGATGGTTCATCTACCAGTCCACTGCAAACAGCTAGTGTAGCTGTATGGTTTATCGCGTGACCTGCCACAGAAGCTTTCACCCTGCCGTCACTTGCGCTTGGCTCAGAGCAGTGCCAGTGTTACGTGTGTTGTCAAGTGATTGGCTGGTTGTGATGCAGGGCCTCACACATTCTCGTTGCCGTGGCAGTACCGGCTGTCAAGCGCTGGCAAAGCGTTGCCTGGTACAAGAACGTCTCTACGTAATGTCGACAGTGAGGGCTGCGGAGAGGTTAGACCACTGCTCCATGCTGTCACCGTAGTGTATAGGGTGTCTCCTAAGAGAGACCCTTCTGACTGACTGTTGTTAATGTTTTAGCTACTTTTTAGTATTTTAAAGTCTAATTGTATGCATTTGTGTGAGAACGATGTCAATCAGTTGCTTTGATGAATAACTTGACAACAAAGTTTTGTTTTTCATGCTGGAAACTGATGATGCTGTTTTGGTGTGTTGCTGTTTGGCCGTTTTTGTCAAATCTAATGTGGCACAAATCATGAGGTTACATTGCTGCTGGCACCCTGTACACTTGCTTATATTTTGATTGCGTTTTAGTGCATGAGTGTGAAGTGAGCTGTTTCCCATGTGTAGCACTTAATGTGTCAGCTCTTCTTGTGTGACATTTGTCATTTAATTTCTGCAGTAATGATACTGTTTGTATACTATTTTGTGTGTGTGTGTATTTTCTGTTTTCTTTATGTTTTTTGTGTTGTTTTCCTTTGCAGCTTTCTCCTTCGGTACTTTGATACTGTTGGTTGGGTCTTTTGACCTGTAAAAACCGTCTCCCATATAACCTATACTGTGTTGGAGGGGACGTAAAACACTGCTCAATAAATCAATCAATTCTGCAGTAGTGAAGATAGATCGCGCTAAACTGGTAAATTACCAAATACAGCCCGTCTCAATGTCTCCCCGTCTGTACATCCATACATTCGTCTGTCTGTGGAGGAGTATCGATAGACTCCGTTCTATTCGTATTACATCCGTATTAAAATTACAGCTTGAGCCTATGGACCTTAATTCTAAAATCAAGCTTACTATTTTATTACTGGAGCTGGAAACGTCAAACTTTCGCCACTCGTAGACCTCCTTGGACTGTTTCCAAAAATACAAAATTGGGGGTCGGGGGACCCCCCACTTTTGGGCAATTGGGGGTCAAAGTTCAAACTTTGGATGCCTATATCTCCGCCCCCAAGGGGTATCGGATTACAATTTTCATATCGTATGATGTCTAATCCAGGTTAGAACTTAACTTCCAAAACTCAGTAACGTGGGCCACTCCCCGAACGTTTTAGCCAGTTTCTCGGCTTTTTTAGATCGAAAAACTTCAAAGGCCGAATTCTCCAAATTAAAGGGGATACTTTTTTTAAAACTTGCACACAATGTCGTCAGTCCTGTCCCCTAATACCCTGCTAAATTTCGTTAAAATC
>Ga0056114_1001848_pt1 | contig 10166 bp, 4 predicted proteins | sample WorMetHERISLAND1_FD_77005 | JGI IMG/M metagenome (GOLD analysis project Ga0056114, IMG submission 77005) | Marine gutless worms symbiont microbial communities from Max Planck institute for Marine Microbiology, Germany - Olavius loisae HERON... ... | reverse complement strand
CCCACTCTCCTGTTTCATTTGAGCACACGCAGAGATAGCGTCTTGCGAGTCTGATGAAAGCTGCAGTCAAGTCATCATTCAGTGAGCGACGATGACTTGGTGACAGTTGACGCGACAAATTACACGTTATACAAATGACACGTTACACGTTACACACCGTCATTCGCTCCATGTTTGTGCGTCGCGTTGAATACGATACGTCATTAAGCAACTGTAACAGAAATTTCACGCCGCTATTGATGAAATCACTGAGTGTGCCCGCGTGCGTGCGAAGTTCCCGGTCGTCAGTATCTATTAGGCCTATCAGCCAGGCATTGGCAACTGTCTGTTCCACGCAGCACGTCTGGAAGCCTGGAATTCACTGTCAGATGATCTGCGTGATCCAGCTGTTCACTAGGAACATTCTGTAGCGCATTGGAGGTGTTTGACGTTACAAATCAATATTTTTTACGTCATGTGTGCTAGCTTTACCCTTTGACGGCTGACGCCCACTGTTGCCATATGGTTACAACTATAAAGCATCCTGTGCATGCCAGACCGGGTTAAGCCGTCTTGATATTCGGGTACTCTGACGCTCAAGGGCTGAGAGTCAGAGTGCCCGGATGTCAGAAATTACAAATGACGGCAGCTTAACCCGATCTGGCACAGAGTGCTTTGTAGCCGTACCCATATGGCAACCGTGGGCGTCAAAGGGTTAATAGGTCTTCAGTGCATTTGTGTATTAATGAAACATGCATATCAACAGAGAAGTGAGTAGCTGAATGGAACGAGTGTTTGTGTTTGTGTGTAGAAATGATAGACTGCGACGTCACGCTGGCAACTAGTGATGGTCTAAATCGAACAGCACTGATATTCGATGTCGGCCACGAGAGCGGTATCGGTAGCGACAGCGAGTCATCGAACGGTACCGACACCACGATAACTCCGACCACGGACGACCCGGCGACCGGTCACGCATCCACCCCCGGTGACGTCACGCCCGAGTGGCGCCGCCTGGCGGAGAGATATGAAAGCGATCTGCCACCTGAGGCCATGAGCGTCGAACTCGATGGTGAGATCGCGCAGATGGTACTTCAGCCCCCGCCGCCGCCGCAACCGATACCGGAAGTAGATTCGACCATGCGCTTCCGGCCGTCCGCTCGCCGTCTGCCGGCCTTACCGACTAACGAAACGAGACTTGACCAACTTCCGGCGAGTCCCACCTCCGGACTTCACTACACTGCTGTGTCACAGACGCGGATCAGGAATGGTGAGGACGAGATACAGCATCAGGAGCGGGGCTGGCGGGATGAAGATGAAGGTGGGGTGAGGAGTGCGAAGCTGTGGAGGAAAGCGGCATCCGTGAGTGCCGATAGAGACCGTCATTGGGGCCAGATAGCAGCACCAGCACGAACGACTACAGGCGACATACACCACGAGACGGCACGATCTTCAACCGTGTTGACATTGCCGCCGTCACGTGCCGAGCGTCAGCCAATCAGCGACGTCGCACCTGCCGTCGTCTGTCTGCGTCCGTCGTGCGGCGACCAGCAGAGAATTGAAGTAGTCAAACCGGCGCCGCTGACCGGCAGCTGTGACGACTGTTCCGACACACGTGGTGTGATGACGTCACAACGCGACGTCGCCTGTGACGTCACCGATCGACACGGTCGACCTGTAGTGACGTCATTCGGTCCAGTTCCAGGGAAAGGAACAGTAGTCTATATTGGTGACTACGCCCACATCCGACCACGAAATACAGGCAGCTTGAGTTATCAGCTGTCCTCGATGAATATTCATATAGAATCTCGGTCCCAAGATGTGGACGAGGAACTGGACCGGAAACCGGTGGAAAATGGGATCGATGATCAGAAATGGAGCCACGTTAATGCCGCGAGATATAACGCCGGCCGTAAGTCTCGCCAGCCTGACGACGTCAACGAACCGGACGCGACGTCAGACCGGAAACAGTTCCGACATGTGACGTCACCGGAGCGGGACCGGAAGCAGCACGTGACCGCTGAACTACCGGAAGTGGAAGCGCCTGGCGCGGAAGTCGGGCATTCACACAGAGCACACGGTATTGAGAGCGATGAGGGCAGAGTGGATACTTCAACGAGATTGTATGAACGGCGTAGAGGTGAGGCGACAACAGAGCAGCCGTTGACTGTCATGGTTGACCAAGGGAAGTTGAAAGAGAGACAGTTACGAGACCAAGACAACAGCCTGGTACCAGCTGTGCGTCGACAAGTGGCGCCGTCTGGCGAATTAAACCACAATGAGACAACATCACGCCATAGACACGAGTCAATCGAGTCGTCGAGGTCGACGGATCTATGGCCACCACTTCCGGTGGACGTCGTCAGTCGTCATCGTGGTTCGGAATCACCGAGGTCGCCAGTCAGTTCCCCGTCTTCGACGCCCGTCAGACTGGACCTGGGTCACCCGGGACACGGACCGGGTCACGTGGCGGGACACGAGGGCGAGTCTCCGATCATTCGGTCGTGTCCACGGCTCGACACCGACGACGGGTGGCCCAGTGAGGCGGTCACGTGGGGTCAGTGCCCGGTCACGTGGCGTCAGCGTGAGTATGAAGCAGGTCTGAGGAGGTTTGGACCGAACCACGACCCTCAACACTCGTACAATGACCTAGACCACGACGATGTACGACCATCACCGCCCTCTACCGGTACACACCCGCACTAGCTCCTCCTAACTCACTGTCATTCGACAATGATAAGGAAGTAACGAATTTATAACGCGCGAAAGACCCGGTAAGGGTATCAGAGACGCGGACAGCGGACTGGCGACAAATGTCTTGCGAACATGTAAGTCTTGGGCTGAGACCTAAAACTAGTGAAATTGTGAGCTCATCAGCACATTGAATCTGGTTTCATCAACATCGATCAGGTCAAAATTGTCAAAATGGAGCAACTTGATAAATAAAAACTGTAAATAACTATGAGTAGTACTACTGGTAGATGCGGGAGCTGAACGAAGCTCAGTTGGCAATCGTTAAACCGCCTTACTTACTTACTTAATTACTTCAATCACACTGCTGGACGCACTCTCTCTGTCTGTTATATTCTGATGTTGTTGCGTTAACCGATACGCTGATGACTGTGGTTGCAGTTGCGTGGAATGGTCCTCAGCGTTATCACCGTCAACTGCCAAGAAGACCTCGCACCACGTCCGTAACTGCTGCGTCACCACCATCGTACTCGAGAGCAGTTCGTGGTGGCGCCACGCAGCGGCAGACTTCGACACCATCCGGCGTCACCACTCGCAACCAAGACAGGAGGACGGCATACGAGCGCAGCCACTACACGGCGACGCTGCCTAGCAGGTCGTCGTCAGCCTTGCCATTCACAGAGTCAGCCGTCGACGTTCCGCCTTCGTTCCACAGTCCACCACCAGCTGCGCCGACGCAGGCTCCGAGTAAGTCTGCGCCCGGAACATCGCAGAAATCGGCGCCAAGTCCGCAGCTAGACAGACGTAGCTATACTGGCCAGTCGCCCAAGCCGAGTCTGGTGCGCAAGTTGGGTAACTGGATCCGACGGTCGAAGTCGGCAAATTCCAGCCGAGAGCCTTCGCCTCTACCTTCGCCTTCGCTTTCATACAGCCAGTACAGCACGTCGACGATCGACAGCAAGAGCAGCCGAGAGAGCGAGGACTGGAGGGACTGGAAGGACTGGAAGCGGACGTCGCCGAAGAAGAAGTCGCTGACTCTGTTCAGGAAGAGGCGTGTCACCAAGGAAGAAATGATGATGTCAAGTATGCCAGTGTCAGCAGCTGACAGCCAAGTGTCGGCATCAGATGGTTCTGCGTCGCCCGTCATACAGACAACACCTGACGTCAAGCTGACACTATCGAATGCTCGAGGTCGCCACGTCCCAACCAGTGCTCCTTCAACACCGGCCAAGACTGGACCCGGTTCACCACAAGGCTCCGTGTCGCGTTCCACTGGCACAACTGAGACTGAGCGCGCAGCTACCGTGAGTCGGCCACGGCCTCGTCTTCAGCTACCAGCCACACCAGACCCAAAGTCACGTGACGTCCGTGACCTTGACCTTGACAAGTCCAACACAGTCGTTCGACCACTTCAGCTCAAGATCCAGCTCTCCCCGGCAGAGCAGGCGATCGTCGCTAAGCGCTATGTCGACCAGTCCGCGGTCCCCGAAGCCGTCGCCGATATCAACGAACTCGTCTCATCCTCGCTACATCCGTCCAAAACTACTTCCGGTGATGACGTCACTTCCGCTTCCGGTGACGACTTGACTGTCGACTCCGGTATTGACGGCGGATATGGCATGGATCACGGTGGACCGCGGCCACTGGTCGACGGCAGTTTTCGACGGACGGAGTTGATTCCCACAGTTCGCCGGTTCACCGCCACTTGTCAGCTGCTGTCGGCGACAGCGACCACTGCTGACCGCGCCGCTGAGTTCAACGCGTCCCTGGCGGACAGCGTCCACGCGTTCGTCGCCGTGTTGGCCGTCAGCAGACGAGCTAACTACGGACCCCGCGAGCGAGACCAGCTAACACAAAGTCTACGACAAGTAGCCGAGTCGTACTGCAGCGCTGTCACGGCGGCTGGACTCGCTGTCGGGTTATCGACTGACCAGACGGAGGTACTCGAGGCCTCGAGGCAGGCTGCCTACTTCGCCAAACGACTGTCTTCACTGCTGATGACTCTCAAGTATCTCAAGGCCGCAGGCAGAACCGAGCGACCAATCGCCTACTTCTAGACAGTCGCGCAACATCACTCACATATCATGGCCACAAATGGACGCTGACGTGTGCGCATCACGGATGCTAACGAGGCCAGGGAAGAGTGAGGCCGAGGCCGAGGCCAGATGCTATGAGGCCGAGGCTAAGGCCGAAAATTTAGCCTTGAGGCCCCTTGAGGCCACGATGGCTTCAAGGACTTAACATCCCTGGTGCGCGTGCGCAGTGGAGACGAATATAAAACGATGCAAAACTGTCTCGATTTGTCGGATTTTTGCGGAAAGTAGAAGTGGTGCATTTTCTACGCACGACGCACGCGAACGATATGCAACAACTACGGCAGTCGTCTTAACAAATTTCAATCGTTTAATTTTTACGAGGAAATTGGTGGTCAGTAATGATGTATGCTGTTTACACAGATGAAATACTAATGGCAATTATGACAAGACACGTTTGACACTGTACCGTACGCTGTTTTCTGATGGCTAGCTACTGTTTTTTTGTTTTATGAGTGAAAACTGAATGTTGCTAACGTGCGCTGCGCTGTCTGCAACTGACACGATATTGGACCTGTTGTAAACAGTGTTGAACAACTGCTTTTTTCACATCCAATGTAAATGTCAATATCAAAATAATGTTAATGTCAATCAAGTATTTATATAGCGCCAATAGTCGAAGGTCGAACCTGACACGCTGGCGTAGAGTGACTAGACGTGATAGGCAGAAGAGAAAGGGTGAGATTTAAGACGGGATTCAAACTGTCAGATGATCGGATATGCTGAGGGAGAGAATTCTAATTATTAGGCGAAGATACACAAAAGCTCGAGAGGCAACAGAAGATTTAACACAGGGAGGAACAGCAAGAAGGTGACAATTAGTAGATCACCAATATCGGCCAGATAACTTGTCATCTCTCTGTTGACTATTTATTGTTATTTAATTAACTGTTTTATTTAACATGAAGGAGCATTGTTATCGTTCTGACTGTCGCCCGTAGGCCTGTAGGTATGTATGTAGTATGATAGGTGTTACCTTGCAGCATAATCGCTAGTTGCGAATGAATTGTAGTCGATTCAAGTTTGTTTGTGTAATCGCGCATGCGCCAATCTGGCCTGGATTTGCGAACAGTTCCCCAGTGCTTTCTGTACGAATGGTTTTTAAATTATTGTTGTTGTTAACATGTAAAAGGCATTGAGTCGTCATAATATTGGTTTGTTGCAGAGCTGACCCAATGGGTTACTAATATTTAGCCTACTCACCGATGTCTGTGACCCTGCGACTTGTCTGCTGTACACACAAGTTGAGTGCTCTGTCGTCCTTTAGTTTTCCTCCCTTTATCATTCTTCCCCTCCAGCTCTTTTTTGGACATCTCAGTCTGATCTAGCCACTTTCTACTGTTGAGTGTTGAGTGTGACTGTGTTGACCAGTCAGCAGCATACAGCAGGATATGCCGCGAATTTTTGATAAAAATTTGTTTTGTTTCTTAAAAAGACAGCAATCTGGTTCAGCAGCTCGTCTGTGGCAATACTGCGCTATTCACTTGTTGAAATCTATAATTTCTTTCAATTCTTTGGCGTTTGATATGTGTTGACTTCGCACTATCTCCAGTTCACAGCGTAGGCTACAACATTATTATTCCCAAAAATTCACCATTGTTGACGCATGGCATGACGCATGACGCATATTACAGTTAATTACTACTGAGACTTCAAAAAGGCGGCCAAAATACGCTTTGAGCGACAGAAATAATAAATGCTTATGGCAGTGACAGAGCACGTTCGACTTGTTGTGACGTGGAACCGACCATGAATGTGTCTCTTGGCAGTGAAATGATGCGCAGCCAATCATCGTCTTCGTATGATAGCGACACATGACGTAACGTAACCGATAGGCGTGACTCGTTGAGATTGTTAGCTCTGTTTGTTAATAATTATTGTACATATACTGTGTGCTGTGCGTAAAAAACTGCAGACTTGCTCCGACAGCTTCATTGTTGTATGGACTACTGGAGGGAACGTTAGGGGTCGACTAAGGACTGCACGCACGGGGTGTGACCGTCCCAGAGTTACCCTCACTCAAACCGTTCCGTGACCCGTTACGCACAATGCGATGAATTCAAGTGGTCGACTTTGCCCCACGCAAGGGAAGACCGGGCCCCAAACCCCTAATTTTTCACTTGTGCGCCCTAGCCGCCGGACCTAGATCTACACCGTGTCTCAGAAAAAAACAAGCACAATTATTTTTGTTACGTCAAACTTCCTCCGAATCTGATAATTTTTGGCACGAAGATTGCAAACAGTCTAATATTATATGAGATGCACTCATTTTCCACCTCACCTAACTTACGCCAACACACTACCGTGTTAAACGCAAATGTTACAAAATTGTTACATAACGCTGTATAATTACAAGTCTCCAGTAAACTTTCAAACGATTTAATTAGCACACAATAAACAGAATGGTTTATTTAGCAGAATTATAAGTTTATATAACAGTTCGTTTCAGAATTGTCACAATTTGTGCTCTTGTCCAGTTTTTGGTTCTGAATTCTCTTAGAAAACGGGTAGCAGTGTAACCTATACAACTGTCGTAAATTTTTGATCAAAATCTTATCTTCCTTTGAAAAAAAACATTTCGACGAAAATGCAGACAAAAATTTATCAGCTGTTGTACACTTTCAGTGTAGAATATTTCAGCGATTTAACATTTAAACCACAAAATAATTAAATAATGTGGCGCCTTCTGTCAAATTGAAGGTGCAAATATGAGCATTCTGACACTAATAATTAGACCTGCAGCGTTATGTAACAATTTGGAACATCTGCGTTTAACACGGTAGTGCATTGACATGAATTGGGTAATGTGGAAAATAAGTACACCTCATACAATTTTAGACAATTTGCCATCTTTGACCAAAAATTGTCAGATTTGGTGGAAGTATGACGTAGTTATAACAAAAAATAATTTTGCTTGTTTTTTTCTGAGACACGGTGTATACCGAGTTTGTCAGAATGATTGACCCATAGACGACTTGTACTCCATACCAATGTCACACAACGGCGTGGGTTCAGGGAACGTTGTCGGAGATATACTCACTACTGAGGGCCTTCTAGTTAGGATCTAGAATAGATCGCACAATGTAACTGTGTATGAATGTTGACTGGGTAATTTCTGTACAGTAGCCTACAGCTCTGCGTGTAGTAAACTGTAGTAACTAGTCGTAGACTAGAGCAATGGCGAGCGACATGATCGAACGATGCCTGTAATGTAAATTTAATGTAAAAAAGATTATTTTATATAGCGCTATAACGTTAACTAAATGTCAATACAGAAAGGACAACCAACTGTTTGTTACGTGTGCTTGAACTTGCCAAATACTACACGTTAAATTTGACGTTCCTAACTAAGTTAATGCTTTATTTTTAGACACTGCTGTGCAAAAAAACTTACTGAAACGTATTATTGGTTTTTATTGCTTGTTCGGGGTTCCTTAATACGATCTTAACCTTTCTTTTATTATTTCATTTTTACCTAATTCTGTATTGTTCCGGTTACGTTTTTGACAACTGAATTTACAATAACGATTAATCAAATCAAATCACGTTTAATGAACATGTAGGATGTAGCAAACGGACACGCATGCAGTGACAGAAGCAAATGATTAGATGCAATAAAGTAACAACGATAGAACACAAAAACACACACAAAGGATAAAAAATGATTAAAAATGATAATACAACTAAAGTACCGGTTGACTGACTGAAAGAAGGGTTAAAGTGAAAGTGGAAGTTCAGTCGCTGCAGTGTCATGCAAGATGGCCGTCACAAGTTACACATCACAGTACGGGACGTTTGTTGTGGGCTGTTAATGATGTGTTGATGTGAAAATAAGTAGCTAACTATTTGACTTTGTTCTTCTGCTTGTATTGGACGTGACAATTAAACTCCAGTTCAACAGCTGTAAACAACGTTTAGATTAAATAAAAAAATTTAGTCGTAATCGGTAGCGGAATTGGTCAGTAACAAGCGCAAATGTCGCTAAAAATTCCCTATTTTTCGTGTTTTAGGCGACCGTTCTAACGGCCGCGCTTATGCTAGGCTTCTACTGTGTTACGCCCGTTTGTCGTCGTCTGTGACGTTACCTATTGTGGCTTAACGATGCGTCCTAGAGCAAAAGTTACTATTGACAGCCTGTAGGAAGTTATATATGAGAAATCGATTGGTACCAAAATGAATGACCTTAACCTTTGTTTAGAGGTCGTTTAAGGTCATCTCGACCATTGTGTCACATTCGCCATTGAATATCTCGTAAACGGTTACACATAGAGGCTTGCCGTGGTTCCAAAGGACGACTAGGAAATGACATGGGGATCGAATGGTCACGTGACTGATGACGTCACGTGACCCTGAAAGGTGAAACTCGTGACTCCAATACGCTTATAGCCCAATATTTGGAAAACAGCTGGAGATGCAATTTAGCAAACATCGCTAATTACTGCGTAGTCTGCTGTCAGGCAGTATGGTCGGCTATCCTAGCGACAGCTTGGCTTCATGTTTTAGCGCGCGACAGCGTGTAGCATATATGCTTAGCGCGCTATATGCTATCGCCCGTCCTTCTGTCTGTCCGTCGGTCACACGGGTGGATCAGTCTAAAAAGGTTGAAGGTAGGATTATGTAATTTTCACCTTACGGTAGCCCCATCCCTAGTTTTTGTGGGGTAAGTTTCATCCAGAAATTTTAACGGGCCCCCCGAGCTGGGGCGTCAAACAAGGGAGGGGTGGGAAAATAAGTCATTTTCTAGCTTTAAACGTCAATATCTCGAAAACGGTAGGGGATGCGTCCAAAGTTACTATCAATGACTAATAGGAAGTCGTACATGGGCTTTCGATTGACACCAAGATCCATGACCTTGGAATGACATTGAACTGCTATTAAGTCAAATTCTCTCTGTATTTCGCGGGATATCGCACACTCGGTAGTCAACAACAGCTAAGCGAATAAAGATAGGCATGTGTTGTCAGAAATTAGCCCAGTGTACTTTTCAGCAATGTATAGGTTACGGTTATAGCCTATCGCAGCTGGTGGTATTGCTAGGGGGCGTCAAACAAGGGCGGGGTAGGGAAAACAATCTATACTTTCGAGCTAAATGCGTCAATATCCCGAAAACGGTAGGAGATACTGCAAAGTTACTGTTAATGCCTAATATGAAAGTGCATACTCTTTCGATTGACGCCAAGATCGGTGACCTTGGATGACTCGTTTTTAGCCGACCGTAACACCGTACGGTGTACGGTCGCGCATATGCTAGTCACACAGTGTTGCGTCTGTCAGCGGAATTCATGTACAAAAGCTTGGGTAAAAGTAGATCTGGGGTGAATACGCCACTTACACGCCCTATATTCGAGAACTGACTTCATAGGCGTCAATTTGTTAAAAATGTTGGTGGGGTCCGACTAGGGT
>Ga0056114_1001847_pt1 | contig 10166 bp, 5 predicted proteins | sample WorMetHERISLAND1_FD_77005 | JGI IMG/M metagenome (GOLD analysis project Ga0056114, IMG submission 77005) | Marine gutless worms symbiont microbial communities from Max Planck institute for Marine Microbiology, Germany - Olavius loisae HERON... ... | reverse complement strand
GTATGATGCCGACGGAAAAACGACGCAATTTATACACTAGTAGTTCTAAATATAGAAACTAGCCTAGCTAAAGCCTAGGGCTGTGGGCCTACGTAGGGCTTAGGGCTAGGGGCCTTGGGGTGGGGCTATGTAAGAGAAATAGCGTGTTAAATGTAGCCCTGGCGCTCAATCGGCCCATTCCTTCTACTACCGTGTGTGTCTCAAAGCGCAACTCTGATGCATGTTGATCCCCTGGGCAATATTGCCATTTAATCATGTTTGTGCAGCAGGTAAACTAATAACGAAGATCATAGTCCAAATTATGAGCGACCACGTTTTGTTCTGAAAATATACGTACATGCCCAGAATATGACTATGATCAAAACCCCGTAATCGATATGATACGATAATGAACTGTTCAGCCTGCCTGTAACTAACTTGCCGCAGGTGACTAAAAACAAAAATAGTAAAAGAAAGAACAAAATAATATTTTAGAGTAAACAAATTGGGTTTTAGGCAGATACACTTTGCTCAGAAAAACACTTTTTGGTTGTATAGCTGCTAGAATAACTAATGAATTTCATACAAACAGACCAGTGCAGGTGAACGAAGGCTGATCTGAGAGTAGGTTTCAACATAATCTGGAGTGTATTATACGAGCATAGCAAGTATAATACACTCCAGACTGTTTTGAAACGCACTTATATCAACGACCCACTTTTAGACTGCCAGCTAATTGGCCGCCTGAAACCTTCGTTGGTAGGCGTTGTCACCGTGCGAAGGTCACTTCGTCAGTTTTAACTTGCTTGCCGTTAATGAAGACATTGCGTATTTTGTTGAGTAAATTGCGAGGTCGTTTATTCCATATTTTCATGTCATATATCGTGTCCGTATGTCCAGCGTGTTTCTACAATGGATGTGCTTGCGATCGATTTTCGGCGTGGTCATGTTCACTAAAGCGTGCGGTCTATAGCACTCCAGACAGCCAGCGTCTGGAGTGTTATATAAAATACCGTTTATCCACTCTAGGCACAATGCAAAAGATAGGAGTCTGGGAGTGGGTCGTGATATAAAAATAGTTTTTGCCTAATGATTAAAACATTCCTTGTGAGATGCATGGGTGAAGTTGATGCAACGGGCTTTGCCATTGAATATGAAATGTTCATTAAGTGGCAGTAAATGAGTATCAGAATGCCTGATGCCAGCTATCCCATACGGATCACGCGGCCGTGGTGCAGTCAATTTTAGGGGAAGTTTTGTCGGTCGGTAATACACATTTGAAACGCGTACCTTATTCTTTGTAAAAATCTACCGGCTAAGCTGCAGGCTACTTGTCAGCGCGTTAAACATAGTGCATCAGACGTCGTCATCTGAGATAAACAAAGTCGGCGGTGTGCTAATGCCATCATTCTGCGTTGCACCAGTAATAATAGCACATCGACGGTGTGGGAGAAATCAATAGAATACGGTTGACCGCTGTTGACCAGGCGGTCAGTTACGCACGGTAAGAAGTTGTACAATCGTTAAATTAAACATTATCTTATACCTCGCCTGTACGTCGTGTACGAAAATAAAGTAAGTCCTTGAAGTTATCGCTATCGTGTTAGCAAATATCGGCTGATTTCAATAAAAATTGGAATACGTGTTGCTTGGTAAATATGCTCACATCCATTCACGCATCTATCTTACCTGAAAAATGTGAAAGCATGTAGCACTGACGTCATTACGTCGTCACTGTTGTAATAAACATGGTTTTCTCTGACGACAACCTTGCTGTTAAAACGTTCCATTTAGAGTTGAAAAGCATATGGTGCAAAGAACGTTGTGTGTCTGTCAAAACGGTGACGATTTGGAGCTGAAGAACTATTTACAATTATTGAAAACATCACAAATCTGCCTTAACTGCAAAAAAACTGCGCGGTACATGTTAGCCTATTGGTCGTCTTGAAGTCTTTCAAGAAAAGCAGAGCAACAAATAAGAAAGCTCGCCCACAGCGCCTACAACAATCACTTAAATTAAATGCCACCCTACCAGTCTCGTAAATTCAATTTTTTACTGAAGCTATTTACCATAGTCTATATCCGTGAAATTGCCAAAACGATCGCGCTATTTCGTGAAGCAAAATTTATCGATATGGCGTATTAAAGTCAAAATGTAACTTACTAAACTGACGATGATCCGTCAGTTTATTGTTACTAAATTGCAACATACTGAAAAGTGAAAAATAATGAACATGTTTATTCGCCAAAAGCAGCAGACGATAAGAGCAGGAAAGACAGATATATATATATAAAGAAAGAAGAACAAAAAATTACCAATGATTAAGTACTTTAAACACTTTAAACAGTCATAAAATCTTGGCATAATGCTAAGTGACATGTTGGCTGATCATTATCTTAGCAACATATCTTTCAAATTGTATTGAAATCAGTCGCTGTTCGGCAACGATATATAAACAAACTTTAAAAGCTTATTTTTTGAACACAGTTTATTAGGTCATTTTAGATGATAGTCTATCACCTAAAATGACCTAATAAACTGTGTTCAAAAAATAAGACTGATAGTGTCTTAATTTCATAACGGCGTTTAATTTAATTCAGAGAAAATAGAATGATATGGTTACCAGGTGGCGAAATACTTTTTCCCGATGATATGTTTAGCCGTTTTGACACAATACCGAACGTGCTTCAGACAGAAAAACGGACGGAATTGCTATAACAATACCGCGTTCTGTACAGTTTCGTAATGCTATGTGCGAACACACGATAAAACCGTTATGGCGCGAAACGTTTGTTGAAGAAAATTACGCGACAGGAGATGAAATGTAAATAAGTAAGTAAGACTCTGTATTGCAGGTGAAGACACGTTGATCGGGCATTCGCAAGGTAATGCGACAATCTGGTAAGAACGACGACTCAAGTTAATGAAGAAGCCCCACACTTAGCCTATCTCAAAATGCTTAAATTATGCTTAGGCTAAGTGATTACGTCGTTGGCATACAAATATCATTAACACAATGAGCGCCTGATCACATTTGTATTATCCTCTAATATCCATATTGTAAAAATTACGATCAAGATAACTAAAAGTTTCAACTTACTAGGTAGCCTCACTGCCTCAGCAACTGTCTGCAGTCTGTCTTCGCCGACTCAACACTTGACGTCTGCCACAGATCTAATATCTGCAGCACTGCGTTGCTGCATTCTATAAGCCACAGTTGCCGCAGCTGTTGCCGCCTAGTAACCGACGAATGACGCTGACGCACTTTGCTGTGTGTAGATATCATGCCTAGATGAAACTGTTCCCTTACTTCGACAGACTGTCACAAACAGTTTTTACAAAAAAATTTAATTGTAATCAAAAAATTCCGAACTCTGTTAAAATTCACTGTGTATTTGCTTCCAGTAACTAATACAGTTCAATGACTCTGCATGAGTAGACTAGAATGGATACCTTGACATTCCAATATTTATTCTTACATAGAAAGCATTTACTCATTAATTCTTACTTTCTATTATTATAGGACTTAGGAAATGAAGATGGCTTCCATATGCCGATATATGCGGTCACAGACATATTCATTGCAAAAAGGATGCTTCTTTGAAAAACGCCAAGCAATGTAAATTATGTAATAAGAAAGGTTGCGAAATTGCGAAATAGGTTGCAAAGTTCCAGCTTGACGTCCACTGTTTGACAAAGAAAGTGACGAGCTGGCCTTGACAACCAATAAGCGACGGGCAACGGAGACTGGACGGTGTCTTAATATTGCTTCGTGTAAATCGGAAAATGTCGCGGTATGCCGGAGTAACGCAATATGTCGCTTCCGTCAATTCGCCACAGTTCCGATAACTGTTAATGGTGAGTTATTGCCGTTGCGTTCGACACGTTTGCCTTTGGTGGAGTGGAGTGTCGAACCGACGAATCTCGCTTTGACAAACTCGACAGGCGACGACGTCGGACAAGAACTCAGTTATCGCTGACAACCACGCGCAATGCTTCCCGCAAAGGGCATCGTCTGGTTTATCAGAGATGCAGTACTCGGTACTCATACTCGACTCGTACTCGAGGTTTCTCTGAGTACTCGTACTCGTACTTGAACTGAAAGATATTTCTCTGTTGGCCCTACTAACTTAGTTAATAATCATACACCGCAGTTCCGCTACTACAGTATTTACCAATTAATTATTCCTGCACATCACTAATGATTTGCGGTTGTCAAAAGTAACCTCTGTTTCCTGTTGACGTAATGGTGAAGAGCGAAATTCCATCCCACGCAAAAAGTACTCGAAAAGTACTCGGTAAAAAATCTTAAGTACTCATACTTGTTCTCGTACTCGAAACCCAGGTACTCGTACTCGTACTCACAACTACTTGCAACGTCTCTGTGATTTATATAAGAATAGCGAGTTTTCTGTGTGTAATTCGTAGTTAGTAGCACGCGCTAAAAAAGTAGTTAGGCGTATGCGGCCTAGATGACTGGAACGCTCTGCGACCATCCGCTATAACAGAACAGAGAAGTGAACTGAAACCGCAATGAAAACATTTAGTATCTGCTTGTATCTCAAGTTGCAGTGTCAGACGGGAACCAACGTTCAAGGCGGCCACCTAGCGGAAGTTTCGCGACACTTTTGTCGAAAGAGGCGAATAATCAAATTTCTATACTTGAACCGGTGTTTAAGGCTCCCGTTAGGGTCACCTCGTCGGAATTTCGTAACGTCTATAGTTCACAGAGTTATGAAAGAATTTCGTCAATAAGTTAAGCCGTTTCGATACAATACTGGATTGTAACAGACAGACAGACAGACAGACAGACAGACTGACTGACCAATAGACAGTTTGCATATACTGCGCTTATCACGCGGGTGAAAAGTATTCATCAATATTGACGAGCATCCATTTATAAATTAACTAAATTCCGTCTGTCTAGTTGTCGCGGTTTACCCCGGTATTGTGTCGAAACAGCTAAAGATACCGTTGTCATTCTTTCGCCTTGACGGTCATTCTGGTTTAACAAACGCCGATGGGAAATTTTAATGGGCGATCCATGACGGGCTTTTAAATGCAGGGTATACAAAATTGAAGAATTACTGAGCGTTTCGACGTGACTGACGACGTTATAAACAATATTCGATCGAGTGTTGTTAATGGCACAAGTCGGTTCGACTAAGTTGACAGCACAACTGGCAACGCGGACAGTGGCCGCCTTCCTTCCACAATTGCCGTTATACACGGAAGTCGGCCGCTGAGTGTCACATGCAGTCGGCCGACTTTGTTTGCAACGCAATAAGACGCGCATTTCAAACTTTCATTTACAAAAACTTATTACTTTACCCGCGAACGCACGATCCGTTGTGATAGACCGCTTTCTTGTTTTACTGACTGTTTACTGTTTACGTAGTTAACGTCGCCGTTAGTATTCACGCGGTCAAAAGAACCATGTTGTTACTGTACTACTAGTCTGATGCGAGAACTTTGAAGATGACTGATCGTTTGTCCGTGGAATAAGGATCAAAACGACTACAATTAATTTAATTTTGATGTCCTTCCATCAGCGCACTGTGCCGTACTCTGACCTACGTAGAATTCAAACGTGACAGATCCCCTCGTCGACGCTTCGAGGCAGAAGCAGTGACAAATTTGTTGACGCACGCTGCTGCCAAATAGGCACTGTGTGTGACGTTTTCAATTCCAACGCTCGATATACACCGTGTCTCAAAAAAGTAGCACATCCTACTTTGCGGAAAAATTTCAACGGCTACAGAGTCAGAAATAATTTGCGAACACAAGTGTTTAATCAATGTTTTAATTTTTTTAACGTGCCGAAGTGCTGCCACCTGGCGAATTAACATGTATTAATTTGGCAATTGTGCGTGCACAAAAACTGCACATATTTTGAAGGTCTCAAAAGGTCAAACTCGTGACCCCAATGCGCTTAGAGCCCGATATCTCGAAAACGGCTGGAGATGGAGACTCCGTTCCAAAGTACCACCAATAGGAAATGCCCTATGGGGTATCGAATGGTCACGTGACCGATGTCGTCACATGACCCCACCCCAATACACTTAGAGCGCAATGTCGAAAACAGCTGGAAATGCTATTTCGCAAGTCGCTAATTACTACCTAGTCTGCTGTGAGGCAGTACGGTCGGCTATCCGAGCGACAGCTTGGCTTTTTGTTCAATTTATATGAACTTAATTCACAACTTTATTCTGCATTATCTTATCTTCAAGAAACTTCAAAAAGCGTTAAATTCGGTTAAAATTTAGCGAACTTATGGTGCTAAATGTAATGTGCTACTTTTTTGAGACACGGTGTACCGTGTCTACGCACCATGACAATGTCATGATCACGCACAACACACACACAAATTGTAGACATCGACTACCGACGGTAAAACTAATCAAGCTCGATGACTGTTAAGTACTACTTTGACGTGTGTCTCACTAATGAGACTAGAAGAAGCAGTAGCCTACAATGCTACAGGTAATTGCAATACAATGCACGCCAGGGCCGGTATCCGGTGCTGCGCTGAATGACAACGCGTAACGGCCCCTATTCGCCGCCAGTCTTGTATCAAGTACGCAACAAGCAAGTACCAGTACAAGTACCAGTACTGAGTTAATTCTCAGCACTAGCCACTAGGTTATGCAACAAAAATCGGATGTAGTTTATCGCAGATTTAATAAACACTGAAAGTCAAAAAAGTACCAGTACCAGTTGTGAACTGTTATTTAAAGCTTATTGTGTTTATGTCCGACCTTTATTAGAATATTGCTCAGCTGTTTGTTCCCCTCATTTCAAATTTTTGGTGTTTATGTAGTTTATGGTTTATGGTTTATGGTTTATAAGTTTATGGTGTTTATGGTGATGTAAAGTGTTCAACAGTTCTTTACAAAACGCTTGCAGGGCATGTGGAGGCAGGGCTACGACGACCGGCTGAGATTGTTGAATACCCATAGTCTAGTTTACTGTTTAGCATGTTTATATTAGCTGTGTTTCTTCTCAGGTTTTTAACTTTTTCTTCAATCAATTAGTAATGATTTGTTTTTCTCATTGTATCATGCTGTGTTACTGTTATGGCAGTGTTAGTGACCAACTTGGTCCTTCTGCTTTTAATAAATTTGATTTGATTTGAAAACTTATGAAATGCAAATCCGCCAAATAGTGCCAAACGGTGAAACTTGGACATAAAAACCAGTAGTCCATGTCTCAGAGTAAAGATGCCAGAGTGTGTCAATTACAGCAGAAAATGGCTCTGTCTTGGCAACAAGTACTTTCTCACAAGTACCAGTACCAGTATCAGTACCAGTGGTGCAAGTACCAGTACAAGTACCAGTTGTCCAAGTACCAGTACAAGCACAAGTACTTGGCATGCAATTACAAGTACAAGTACCAGTACCCGAAAATTGTACTTAAGTACAGATGAAGTACCAGTACCAGTACACAGTACAACAAGACTGTTCGCCACAGTACATTTGATCGCCTAACGACTGCCTGATCTTAGTATCCTTACTTACTTACTTACTTACCTGCTGGACTACTGCACACAATCATCAACATTTTAAAACAATATACTTAACATACTTATACAATATATAATACATGTATACAATATACAATATAATTAATACACAATCAGACAACGTTAAAAACAGCAAATGTCAATAAAAGCAAATAGGGCCTACGAAGAGAAGATACTTAAAACAGCTCAAAACTGGTGTGTAAGAACGACAGTTAATATCTCGCGCAAGTAGCCTATCAAACAAGCAAATAATGTAAAAGTGATATTACTGTGCAGCAGATTGACATTATAGGCGATGTTCTAAATCAAGTAAATGATATGTGACACTGTAGTCAGTATGCGCGTGCAGTGACGGACGACTATTTTGTGTAGACGGCCAAGACAAATGATTTGTCGTTTTTTGCAATGAAAACAAACGATAGATCGTCGCAAAATACGATATTTTCTGAAACGGTAATGCGTCATCGGTCAATGTATATTGAGACCCAACCAGAATTGTAACTCATTTGACCAAGTTACCATAATCCATCGACCCACCCATTGCCTGTTATGGTATGCTGCAGGTTGTATCAGAAAGTTGGAAAATGCAAACTGTTAAGCCTTGATTTTTGTTTTTCCTTTGTATCTTTTGTAGTGGTAGGAGCATTGACCGATGACGACGTCCACCTGTCTGTCTGTCTGTCTGTCGCAAGACATGTACGGAAACTATCGAAAACGCATGATGCGATTTCAATTAAATTTTTTACTGTCTACAATAGATATTTTTGGTACGATTTGTGAAATATTTTCGAAAATCACAATTCATAAAGTTAGAAAAATGTAGTATTTAAAATTTGTTTTATTTTTTGCGAATAAGTAAAAACGGAGCGTTATTTATTTCTCCTTGGCATGCCGATAGTACTCTTGATGTATCTTATTACACGATGGCTACGAAAATTATATTTCACAAGGTAGTGTAGCGACACAGTTAAGGCGTGGTGGTATACGTAATAAACAGTTTATTACAGATTTTCCACAGAATATGCCGGTGAAAAAATTTTGAAAATTCGGTCAATATTTGGCGAAGATATGGACAAAACTATTGTGGCTTAGTTTTTTGGCCACATCTTACGCTGCTTTCTTTGCTGCTATGCCGTAAACGGTCACCTAATAATAACTAGAAATACGTTCTATGGAACGCGGTATCTGTCCCATTGTTTTGTTCTATTTTGCATTAAAACGTTCTTTCTTTAACATTTAAAAACGTTATTGGTCAACAAAAGTAACAATGTTACCAGATTTTGGGTCACATGACGTCATCGGTCACGCGACCATAAGACTCGCAGTGGGTGGTTTCCTATAAGTGGTCCATTGACATTAACCCATGGGTAACCCTAATCGGTCGTTGTAAAATTTGACTGACATCATTCGATAGCCCGACCCTGAAAACCCCCTGTTAGACTTAAACATCTAGAGATATCTCTTACACAAGCCGAGTTATAGTCGGTTTTGTCCCAAATTTTGTTGCCATGGCAACGGGGTTTGGTCGTGATAGAATTTATCTGGCATCATTCAATAGCGTGACCCTGAAAACCCCCTGTTATACGCAAAAATCTCCGGGATATCTCTTATACAAGCCGAGTTATAGCCGATTTTCGTTGCCATAGCAACGGGGGTTGGTCGTGGTAGAATTTGGCTGGCATCATTCAATAGCCCGCCCCGAAAACCCCCTGTTATACACAAAGATCTCGCGGGTATCTTTTATATAAGCCGAGTTATAGCCGTTTTTGTCCCAAATTTCGTTGCCATGGCAACGGGGTCATCTGGGGGTAAATTTAGATCATCATCATCATCATCATTTATTTGTCATAAACATGTTCAAAGATGCGAGAATACAATATAAAACATTTCAGCGACAGGAACAACCAGGCTAAAAGCACTTACGGCAAATAAGCCGTTAAATAGGCCGTCCCCGAAAACCCCACCCTAGAACCAAAAATTACGACTCTATCTTGTGTACAACCGGAGTTATGATAGTTTAATTTTTTTAAAAATTTCCCCATAGGCGCCATTATAAATTTTTCGATTTTGGGCTAAAATAGGGGAAGGCATTACCGGATTTTGACCCCCAACGAACTCGGTCTTAGTTTTCCGACCCCAAACTACTGTGCAAAGTTTCATCAAATTTCTATCGTATCGTACCGTATGTATTGTTCGGAGCTCTGAAGCCTGGCTTTCGAAGTTTGGCTGTACACCGTGACCGGAAAAAAACGCCCCCCCCCCCACTAAACAAAACGCTGTATGTGCAATATATAACACAAATACACAATCAATCCAATGACACTTACATAGCATAATCTAACACTCATTTAGGCACTGTGTGTAAAATTTCAATGATCTGCGTTTCCTGTGTTGTGATATTTTTTTATCTTTTAGAACTAACACTGAAAACGCAATGAAACCGTTGCTATCAGTTCAAACGCTTTGTTTGGAAATTCAGCTAATAACTTCTTTGAACCTTTCTCTTGATGCAAAACTTTTATCAACATTCGATCTTCTCTGTTGATTAGGCTACTAGTTTGTTTTTGTTTATGCAAAATTACGTAAACGCTGACGCACAGTGCGCTGGCGTCGATATTGGCGGGCGTAAGTAAGCATTACGCGCACGCGTTAATTGACAATGTT
>Ga0056114_1001846_pt1 | contig 10168 bp, 3 predicted proteins | sample WorMetHERISLAND1_FD_77005 | JGI IMG/M metagenome (GOLD analysis project Ga0056114, IMG submission 77005) | Marine gutless worms symbiont microbial communities from Max Planck institute for Marine Microbiology, Germany - Olavius loisae HERON... ... | reverse complement strand
GACATTTTTATACTCTGAGGTGCCCAGCTCCTTTCTGGTTAATACAGTGCAAACCTTATCGAAATCGGTTTATAACTGCCAAAGTTATTGACAAAAGTTTAGGGGCACGTTTTTTATGGCCCAACTGTGTAGTTGTAAATGAACTGCTTGCTCACTTGGTGATCAGTTGTAGCTTGATGTGTACTGGTGAGTTGTGATGTGTAAAGTGAGTTGAATCAAAGACTTTTTGTATGATTCTCACCTCGGAACATTCCTAGCAACATTTTAACCTATGTAAATTAGTCCTCTCAATCGATTCATTTTTTTAATCGTGTTCATGCATGCAATCAATTATTTTAATCGTGAGTTAACTTGCTAATTATGCATCAATTCAACAGGTTGTAGGTTAACGTCAGCAAACGACTACACGTCTCGTTTTTATCTGCCCCATTGCTATAGCATTGCATGGAACAGATAATCAATGGTTTCTGTCATCTGTGTATGTGTGTCTGTCTGTCTATCATTGCTCCTGCGGTCACAATTTTCAATCGAATTCGATGCAACTTTGCACAGTCGTTTGAGGCTGGAAAACTAAGATCGAGTTCGTTGGGAGTTCAAAATCCAATAATTCCTTTTCCTATTTTACCCCCAGTGTTCACTAGCTTTCACCGCTCCTAATGCATTTTAGATGGGACGGTCCAAACACTGCAGCGTCGATGCCCATTGATTGATTGTGGTGGTTAATACCTCACACGACGCCCCTCGGCAGCCGCATGTGTCACTAAATGATATAACCCCTTGTTCCCCAAAACTCCCCAAAATTATTATCCAATGCATTTACGACAGCAATACATTTATTTAATTGATGATGCATAATATCTGTGTAACCATGCAAGATGGAGGTTGGTTACAGTGAGCGTTATACAGTATAAACTACCTTTTATACATACATTTTTTTCTGGTTATAGTTAGTCACCATTGTTGTGGCACGTTGTAGGCATGTAAAGTGAAGCTGAATCCGCTGGAAAACATGTTGTCGCGGATAACAGATTTGTTATCGAGTCCGGTTCCAGTTGAAATGATGTCTCCCGTTCACCGGTCGAGTGTCAAGTTCAGGTTGGATAGCGGTTGCAATCGGTCGCGGATAGTTTCTCCGCCAGCAGTGAACAACACTCCGCCGGTTTACAGCTCCGACGATCAGCGATTTATCTCAACGAAATCACTCAACCTGCATCCAGCGACACCGCAGTCCGCAAAGTCATCTACTCTGTCTCCGCCGTTAAAAAACAGTCATTTGCCTAGTGGTACGGCGACCGTTCCGTCGCCTGCCAGCAGCAAACGTCGAGCGTCACAAGATGCTGCGGTGCCAGTCAGCAAGCCACAGCGTTACCAGTCTACCGATGCATTTGTACTGACGACGCCCGACATCACGGCTCCTCCGGACGTCATTTCGTCCACGTCGGTCAGCCGAGTGTCTAGCCGGAGACCTGACGAGAAGTGCATCGCTGAAGATTGGCAGCGAATAGTTGCGGCAGCGAGCAGCGACCAGATCAACTTGGTTTCATTCCACGACAGTGCAGACACTGCCTCCTTTAACTTACACCCCAGCTCTTCAGACCCGTTGTCATATGCTTCGAGCACGGTACCCCGCCAGTCATCCGTTCACAAGACCGCTGGTTCAGGAACGGTTATATTCACGCTACAGGCTAGTCCGCCGGTGAAAGGCCGAGCCGCTGGCATCACTCTGAGAAGTATTCAGGACGTCTGTGTGAGCACATCACCGGACTCGTCGCCAGTCGTCTCAAAGCCGTTATCATTCGCTAATCCGGTGTATTCACATGGTGCTAAAGTCGAGAGATCACAACGAGCTAAAGCCGCTGTGGCGGACATGAAGTCGAGTAGCGTGGGAGCGTGTTCGCAGTCTGGTTGGCGGGAAGTGACCAGTAAGAGACCGCAAGTCTTGCCGCTAGCTTCCGCCGGTGTTGGAGTTGGAAGAAGTCGACAGTATCGTGATCTGGCTGGTAGCACAGAGTCACTGGACAGCGTTCTTGCGTCACGGCCGGCAGTAAAACAGCATCGTGGTCCGATCGTTCCGTCGCTGAATGTCATGTCTCTCATTTCACAGAGTACTTCACGCATCGACCGCCATCCTCCGCCCGTGATACCTTGTCGGATGCCACATCACAGCGTTGACACCAGTCCTTCGATACTTGCCGGCCGAGGCATCGATACTCGGGAGACCAACTTCGGAGCGTTGAAAAGACACTGGCAGAGTATCGAGCTTCCAACGAGCCCGAGTACGTCAACGTCATCGGCAAAGAGTTACCAGTCACCGGCACGAGGGACCCTGTCTCGTGTCATGCGGCAAGTTCCTGGTAGACACATGCACTGGAAAAGTTTTGACACCGGACTGTCGGATTTCAGTTCGGACAAGTTGGCAAGACAGAGTGGTAGCTGTGATAATTTGCTGACCGGCGCTGGTACGCCGCAATCTCATCCGCTGAACAGATCTGTTGTTGATGTGGACGACCAATCAGAGGTACAGACAGGCTGACGTCTACATCGTTGTGTGCTCTATGTAACTGGTGTGTCCATAGAAATTGTCAAATCAAAATAGTTATCTGGTACACAAAATATTGCATGGAAAATTGACGATGTGTTTGAACGTTACTAAGTAAGCAAGCAAGTAAATTTGTAAATCACACCATGTCAGCGAGAGGCCTGCCAAATCTGAGGTGCTGGGCTGGGGTGGGGCGTTAAGGAGGCCGGAAAGCTGAGTTATAGAAATAAGTAGTTGATGCCAAAAGCTGTGAGTGGAAACACTACTGTGAATAGCCAGAGGAAGAGAGTTCGAAGTAGTTGGAGCAGCTACAGCAAAACTACGAGAACCAAAGCATGTGTGGACTGGACGTGGGGAACAAACAATTTAGAGTCAGATGAACGCAAATTATGAGATGGAATGTAGTGTTTCAACATGAATAGAGGTAAGCAGGCTGAGTAGTAGATAGTAGATGTGTTCATCATGTTTGAACTAATAATATAGATTAATGCTTGTAGTATCGCTAGCTTGGATGCATCCAATTGGCCCGGCAGACCTTAGGCATTTGGTTATTGCCAGTGAATGGCCAACATAGTAATGCCTCAACACACAAGGCTGCTATCAGCATGGCATACCCAGGATTATCAGACATGTTAAACCGTCTCGGTTTACTAGGAAGATGTTACTGAAAATGTTTTTGAGTATTTCACTTAGCAGCTGCAGTATTCATTGGCAGTATTCAAAATGTTCTTGTTTCCTATTTTATTGAATACCCGTTAACGCATGGTTGCCATGTTACGATGTATTAAACTCTATTTTGTTTTTTCCCTGAAGCACCCTCTATTGTAGATGTGGCATTGTTAAGTTCGTTGTATATGCAGTGAGTATACGATAGGTCGTTTTGTGTGACGTAGCTGGCTCGTCAGTTTGACAACGTCCGCCAGCAGGTTGCTGATGCTCAAGCTCTCATCTCGGACACAGAGACTCGTCTGCTAATGCCCTCGTCGTATCCAGCGACAACAAAGCCAACAAACGCACAACAGCGCAGTCCACCCGGGGTCGGCGCGTGTGGGCGATGGGTCGTCTGGCTCTAGTATCTACAGTACTGCCCGTCACTAGCTGCTGTACCCAGATGTAACAAACGATTCAAATTCGTTGCATTTCTTTATAAAAACACCAAATCACATCTGTAAACCTTCGTTTTTTGTCTACATTTTATTTTTTAAACATTCCCAGAGGGAAGGTCAAAAATATTTGCTAACATTGCATACAGTTGATCCAAATTGTTTTATTTTTAAACAAAAGTTAAACGAAATCGTGAAATTGAGTGTCGAAATTGGCATTTTCAGTCGTTGCATGGCCACAAATGGTATAATAGTTACACTTTGCAGTTATCATAAATACGGACATTTTTGTGAAGTATTTCCTTAAAAATATTTATGAACATTTTAAGTTTATTTTTCATCTTTGTTTGTTCCATCTGTGTTTTAGTGGCTCTTGTGTCTGAGAGTGTTACAGTGTTGTTGGTCTGGTGCTGTCACGTCATAACGTGACCTGGACTTAGTCCCAGTTAGTAGCTCAGCTTCAATCTGTCGTCAGCATAGCCAGACAGCGATCCCATCACCCTCCCAACTTTCTGAACTTTTAAACCTGTATACAGCACGTTTCTCCTCTATCACATAGTCCGGCTACTGTTAGTATTTTTATAAGAGTGTATGAAATTAGTTTTACATAAATACGCACCCGGAATTGTTCGTGCACATCTATTACGTAGGAGTTTATACATGTTATTTGTATCCGTGTGTGTATTAGTGTGTCGTGAAAATGTCCAGAGACCGTCCGTTAGTTCATCCTCTCACTCAGATCTGTGAATGCTGGCTATGCTAATGCACTGTTGTCACTGAACACTGTACAGTGTAGTTGACTGAGCGTACGTGGCGGGCGGGTGATTTTTTGTTACAATGGCATCGAGCGTGGTTCGTTATAAGTTATGAAGTTTGTTGTTTAGTCGTTGTTAGAGGTTTGTTGTCTGTCTCAAGTCATCGTCAATGTCAGTCTGTGCATTGTATGAGTCTGTGCTGCTGCGGAAGTACTCACAGGACCGTGTCAAAGCCTCTCAGTTCATGTACTGCCAGCGTCCGTTGACCACTCATTTGTCTTCTTATTCATCTCATTATGTTTTCACTTCTTTGTGGATGAACTGCTACAGCCGTTATTGCAGCATGTCTGAGTGTCTTGATTGCTAGTCCCTGAATCGGTGCAGAACGGATGTGTCTCGTGAGCAGGGATACAGTACAACCGTGTTTTTGTTTTCGTAAGATCGTGTTGTGTTTAGTTTCCACACTGGATCATTTGTGTCTTAGTAATAATGTGTTTCGGCATTGATCTGTCGTTAAAGCCGCTGCGTCTCTGTCTCGCAGAACTATTGTTTTTCATTGCAGTGGTGATTATCATGCCATATCACATGATACACAGGCCCTATGTGGGTGCTCTGGCTCTAGGTTGATAGGCTGTTAACTTAGCATGGCTGAGCTGTTATTCCATTAACGCTGATGGCTATGCCTCTCAACAGACAAACAGACATGCGTGCAGAGATTTTCCTCTTTATATAGTAGGTTGAGCATCTAGTTATACATGGACATTAAATTAACCGTGATTAAAACAACGCCGTTAAAAAAATTAACACATGTACATAAATTCTGTAAAGTAGCAATTCCAATGTTCATGTCAACGGCGGTTATTTGACGATCGAATAGTAAGTAGTCAATTAATTATTATGTTGCAGTTGCAGCACTGCTCTAATAATTTTCAGTTGACAAGCTATTAAAATTTTTGGTGGCAAGTTTGACAGTTGTAGATCAGATGTGTAACAGCGCAGACCTGTAGAACTGATGCGTTAATTAACCCGTTAATGCGCTATTAAAATAATCGTATGTGTTAACAGGATTAAAAAATTGTTTGACAGCTTTGCATGTTAGCACTGGAATGTCTGTGTTGAGAACTTTGCAGTTGTGAAAATCAGTTACAAGCTGCGAGTACTACTTACCAACCAGGCAGAAGGCAGACTTTGTAATCTGAAACTTGTGTGATTGGCAGTCAAGCTTATCATTCATTGGCTGTTAATATTGATAATACTATCTGATTAGCATATTTTACAATTCCGCTTTTAAGATTTTTAATGATTATTGTACAGACGTGAAATAGTCCAGTTAATTTAATTCTTTTCGCCGTGTCATTCTAAATAAACACTATAAGAGTGGCATAATGTATTACTGCAGGTTAAATGTATTTAAGCGTGTAATATTATTTTATCGTATTCTGTTGGACAGCTGCTGTCAACGAGAAAGTATTGTCTCATTATTTGTATAGATACATTTTGTTGTTTTCAGTTAGCCGTCAGTTTCTGATTCTGTGTCAGTTTTATTATGTAAGTGAAGTGAGGTGTGTGCTGTTGTAGTTTTTTTGTGTCTTGTCTGTCATGTCCGTGAACCCTGGCAAACCAACTCAGTCTGTCATCAAACTTTGTTACTCGTAATTGCATCCCGTCATTCTGTTTTTAGCACCAAAAAATGTAGCAAAATTTTCAACAAGGTCCCATGAAATTCTTCTCTCATAAAATGCTGTGATTTATTGAATAGCAACAGAAATATGCATGTGACAGTTTCATTTGTTCATATTTGATAATGCAGTTTATTATGCAAGCACATGACCATTTATTGGTTAGGAATTGTTTACCAGGGTACTGATGAAAAGATAAGTTATTATTTTAACTGTTGTAATGGAATTGAAAGACTGTTCAGTTACATGAGAACACTGAACATAGTGTTAATATTTCAGAAATGATGTAACACAGAGATGTGTCCCCATACGCTTAGTTGACTGGCGATTTTTAGTGAATTACCTCGAGTAGCATACTCTGATAATATAGGTACTTTTGGTGAGACACTTGTATCATAGATTCCAGATAGTACTTCATATGTTTCAATCATATCACCTCTTAATCTTCTGAACTTCAGAGTAGGAAGAGTTCTCAACCGTTCCTGATACAGCTTATCGCGTAATGCTGTTACTAATCTCATAGCTCTCATCTGAACCTTTTCTAATGCTTTGATATCCTGTTTTTGATTTATGGTTGCATTCTATAATGGCTCTCATGTGTGAGTGTATCTTGTCTCTCATGCATATAACTCAAAGAATAGGTTTACATCTTCATAAACTATGCACATTTTAAAGAGAATTATTTGCTGTATTTAGTTTACAGAGATACAAATGGTTTTCGGTACTGATAGGTACTGTAGCCAGTTTGTGGTATGTGTTTGTGGAAGACTTGTTTACTAATTACTTACTGGTATTTAAGTAAAATAGTTTAGTCCCAGTTCATTTTCTGATAGAATGCTAAAGTCCCACGGTGCAGCGTGCACAAGTGTTTGCGCTCTCATTGATAATTTTTCATTTCGTTGCTGTACAGTGATAAGCTATAGGACGTCAGGGTAAGATCTGCACTGTTTTTACCACGCGTCGGCTCTGCTAATCACAGTCATAGCTATGATCGTGTCGGTCCGTCTGTCTGTCACGTGCTATAATAGCCTCTTGTCTTATTACTCTTGGCCCGTCGTGTATGCAGTGGCTTCTGCTGTTTTACCCTGCACTATTCTTCTGTATCTAATTGTGTTGCAAGATCAGATGACTGGTTCTGGGAAGTCTATAGGCCGGATTCATGTAGACATCTGCTGTTCTTCATTCGTTGCTTTTGGTATTAATGGTGTCAGTTTTTATACAGCTGCCTATCTCAAACATCTCTTCGATAATATCCATCCTAAATGAATACATGTAATTTCTTTTAGACACACCATTGACCTTATTAATAAACTTTAGACTATTTCAGGCATGATATAGCTGCTACGTTTGTGCTCTAATTACGTCGTAAAATGCTCACCATCCAGTCCATCCTTTGGTATTATTGAGTAGTTTTTGGACTGTTTTGTCGCTATAAATTATTTTTTATAGTGCTGTTTAAAATCTGATTTTGTATAAAATAGGGAAATAACTGCGTACTTGTGGGGGTGTTAACTTGCATTATATTGCACTGTGAAAGTTATTGTATGTTCACTTTATCATATAAGTAATAGAGATTTGTGTGAATTGCACCAGTAGGTGTGATTTTCGGCGAGTTTTCAAGTATACTTTATTCTATACCTTTAACTGCTGTTTTGCTTCAGACACAACTGTCATAGTGATCTGATGAAGTGTATATTGCTTATCCAAAGATTAGTACGTGATTGGTATTTAGTATTTTTGGTTCTTCGTAAGTAATGCTACATGAGTGTTATAGCGGAGTCATAAAATTTGATCTTCTGGGGTTTCCCAAATTTTTTCCAGCAGTTGAGAGAGAGTTTTAATAAAATCTAATAACACCTATTGTAGCATGTTTATCTCAGTGCCAGATTTACAAAATTTTATCAAATTATCTCATAACTGAACTAAGTTGTGCAATACAATACTATGTGTGACCACCCAGTAAATTTTCATATCTTAACATTGCATGTAGCTTGAAGTTACTATTACTGACTAACAGGAAGTTACATGTGCTTTATTGGCACCAAGAATCAGTGATCTTGGATGACCTTGAACTGCTATAAGTTTAAATTTTTAGAGAATTTTGCGGGATTTTGCAGATTTAAGAGGTAAGAACTGCTGAACGAATGAAGATAGGCCCATATAAACGACCGCGTTGTAACCCAGTGAATGTACTTTCAGTTTTCAACATTATGTTCCTTGCGTTGATTTGCCGTAGATTTCTTCGCTAGGGCCTTCATACACGCACTGCTGTTGCACGCTTTCCTTCGCATTAGCTAGACTTTCTTGTCACATCTTCACATTGCATGCAGCTTGAACTGTTAATTAATTGCCACTGAATTTACCAGACATCAATCTACTTGACCATCGTGTGTGAATGTGAATTCAGTGCTTTAGGCATTTTGCATACATTTTATCCTTGGCCAATTGGAGCCAACAAATACACTGCAGGCTGCACTCTGCAGAAGATTTACCATAGGATGACTTGGCAACAAAGCTGTTAAAGAGTTTTGCAGACATCTGAGTGCATGCACTTTAGATGGTTACGGACATTTTGACAATATACATATGAACTTTTCTGCTGTTACTTTAACTGAAGTTTGCGGTGTCATAATTGCATTGTATAGTGTCATACAGTACAGAGACGGCAGGAAAATATAATAAATACACTGGGTGGTCCATTAATGTCGCATAACGTTCAATTTAGAGATAAGTGAGAGAAATTATGCATAGATATGTGAGCATAGAGTAGGCATGTAGAATTTTGTTCAAACATTTATCACCTGTTGTGGGAAAAAATTTAAAACCCCAGGGATATAATTTTTTGACTCGCTCTATAGAATATTATTTCTTGGCTGACTAACCCCAGACCACGAACATAATGTCTTTCATTCCATTTTCTTACTATTAAACTGGCTCATTGTAGATGCATTTTCATGTTGCTGTTTAGCTGTAAATGCAAACCAGTGCTATGGCATAGTGGTGGATACAATACAACTTTCATTAACGTGTTATTTTTTCAGTCAGCTAGTAAAGTGACCTTGACCTTGACCTTGACCTAGTTGCTATACACTATACATAGTGCTATGTCTTTTGAATGAGTAACACCATATAATTGTGATATTAGTCTGCTGAATGTCATTCTAAAGCTTTTGAGTTACTGCTGTTTTAGTATCTTCTTATGACACAGACAATCCTGGTCTTTTTTTTTGGGGGGGGGGGCATAGCACCAAGTGAAGCTTTGATAAAAGTTTTGAAGCTGTTTGAGGCTGTAAATTTTAGAACTTAACTGGCATGTTAGCAGCTATGTACAGCTGGGGTTCTGGGCCATACAAATCTGCATTGTGATTGCTGTAAATAGATATTTTACCGGTAGCAGATTGACTCGGTATGCAGTAGTGTTGGCAGCGGTAGATTTGGTTGTTTTGTTTTGATTATGCATTCAAATCCGGCATGTTAATGAAGTTTTAGTACTGTAGACAGTGTATGTACTGTTTGATTGAGCAACTTTGTATATGCATTAGCGTGTGTATGCATTTGAAAATATATGTACATCTGTGATTGTGTTTCGTGTTGTCATTAGAAACTTTCAGTAGTTGATGTCTTGCCATTGCCAGTCAGAAGAAGCTGTCAGATATGTGGGGGTACCGCAGCGGCAGCCTCACTCACTGCCGCTCAGGTTTGGTGACCCTGCCCTCTGTGGGAACCATTCCCTAGTCACCCCATAGTATTATTGTAGACTAGGCGATTTTCTGTGTTTTTTGTATGTATGGTTTTGTTTTGTCTTTATGGTTTTGCTGTAATTTTGTGTTGTTTGCCTTTTCTGGGTTTTTCCTTACTTTGTAGCGTTTTTCCCTTCAGTACTTTGATACCGTTGGTTGGGTCTTTTGACCTGTGAAACACACTGCTCAGTCCAATCCAATCCTGTTTCCCAGATAACCTATATTGTGTTGGTGGAGACGTTAAACGCTGCTCAATCAATCAATCAATGCCAGATATGTGCCGTATAAAACAAATTGTCAATATTGTGTGCAGTGCAGGGATTGTGTGTCAAGCATGGTGTGAGTTGACTGG
>Ga0056114_1001845_pt1 | contig 10171 bp, 6 predicted proteins | sample WorMetHERISLAND1_FD_77005 | JGI IMG/M metagenome (GOLD analysis project Ga0056114, IMG submission 77005) | Marine gutless worms symbiont microbial communities from Max Planck institute for Marine Microbiology, Germany - Olavius loisae HERON... ... | reverse complement strand
TGTAATTTGAACAAGAAACTTTATAATTGGCAAACACCAGATTTCAAACTGTGTATAACTATATAGGCCTAGGCCTAAACTTTGAAATTCGGGGAAATGGAATTCGATGAAATGAAACGAAACTCGTCGAATTGGAGCAATTTTTGCATGCTTTTACGTCGCGCGGGTTTGATAGCGTCAGCTGGGCTTTCTTGTTGTTAGGCCTACAGCTACAAATAATGTGAACTCAGTGTGTAAAAGAATTTTTGCCCACTATGTTTTTGAGCATGTAGAGAAGTGCGTATAACGTTTCGGTGCGAATCCTTCAGCCATCTTGAATTTTATATTGTAATGTCAATGTCATTCATTGTCTGTGTTTGTTATCACGCTGTTTTTAATGGTCAAATAAACCCCCTCGAAAAGGCAATTTGAAGCACAGCTCTTCACGGCACGCTGTGATAGGCATGATGTGTATATCGTCTTGAACAACTTGATGTCAACCACAAAGTCCAGTGGACTAATGTTGGCTTTGTTTAGAGGACAAGCTTCCAGACCGTACATCAGTAGTAGTCATAAGGTCTGTGTTATGTTATTAACCCAAGATTTTTTTTATTAATGTCGATTTTCTGTGTCAATGAATATGTGATCGGGGAAGGGGGGGGCGCTGCTGCTGCTATGAAATAGACAGTCAGCGTACGTTGTTAAACATCGTTGACTCAGCCAAGACGTCATTTGTAATTTTTGACATCCCGGCACTCTGGCGCTCAGCCCTGAGCGCCAGAGTGCCCGTATGCCAAAAATTCAAATGACGGCTTAACCCGGTCTAGCACAGGATGCTTTATAGCTGTATCAACATGGCAACGGTGGGCCTCAAAGGGTTAATGCACGACAAAGTCAGAATTGCTACACTGTGGGCAACTGGGCATATTAATAACGCTATCTTTCTTGGGATTTGGATAACTCAGTCAAAAATCAACCAAATGATTTTTAATACGGTGATGCTTAAGAAAACCTGTCATCAGGTGATGATTAGATTGTCCAAAACACTTTAAACTGTCACTACACAGCGTGGGAAAATGTACTAAAAATTGACTACGTCGACTTTTCGTCATTTTATTCAAACAATAATTATCTCACAATATTTGATGAAAAACGAACACGTCGCATCTGGTGCTCCAAGCGGTCGCCGACTACAAAAAAATGACTCGTCATGAATAATGGAACCCAGTGGACTGGATGACCTTGTCACTCATTAGCGCACGTCGCCGTGCTTGTGACATTAGTAATTAAGCCTGTTAGACATCAAGACGAGAGGTAACAGACTTGCAGGTGCGCTGAAGCAGGTGCCGGTTGCTGCAGATAGCCGGCCGGATGCTGGGGCTGTTGAAGCGGTGTGTTCGGTGGTGGAGCGGCCACCACACCGACGTGTTGTGGATACGGCTGCAGTAGATGTAGCGGCGGCGGCGGCGCTGGTTGTGGGACTGGTTGAGAGGGCACCTGCTGAGATGACGTCGAGTCTCCGGCAGCGACAATGACGGACGGGCCGGCGGCCGTGGACCCAGCAGCGGCGGCCGCCAGCAGGTCGGCGGTCACGTACTGCGGCGTGCCGACTGCTGTCCAGGTCGGTGAGTCGATAGACGGCGGCGCCAGCGCGGTTGACCCGGTGAAACTGGCCGGGAAATATGCCGTCGCACCGACGTCGTCTGACACACAGCAACGCAGTCGGGCTTTAGTGGTGTACCGATATGACCACTGCACTGCTAGCAGTCGTTCGAGAGTTGTAACATAACCCGAACAAGAAGCGAAGCTGTCCCTAGGATAGCCGATCGTACTGCCTCACAGCACCTTTAGGGGTCACGTGACGTCATCGGTCACGTGACCATTTGATAGCCCATATGCCATTTCCTATTGGTGGTCCTTTGGAACCAAGCCTCTATCTCTAACGGTTTCCGAGATATTCAGCGTGTAATGTAACGCAATGGTTGACATGACCTTGATAAAACCTCCAAACAATGTCAATGTCATTCATTTTGGTACCAATCGATTTCTCATATACGACTTCCTATAGGCTGTCATAGTGACTTTTTCTCTAGAACGCACCGATTTAGCCACAATACATAACGTCACAGTCAGACGACGACAGACAGACGACAGACGACAGACGCAACACTGTAGCATAAGCGCGACCGTACTAAGTACGGTCGGCTAAAAATTAATGTAAAACCCCAGTTGATTGGTGGAAGTGAAGCTCTTATATTGCAAGTTGCTAATGAAACTGACGTTATTTCAGTTGTTTTTTTTATTGAAAATTGTCAAAATGGAAAGAAACATATAATGTAAAATCCACTAATTAGTACGCTTTCACGTGTAAAAGCAAAGCTAGATAATCAAAATCGTAAAAGCCGTTACAGCGTATAGCAAACGTGAACGTCTATAGTCAGTAGGTTAAGCCTCCAAAAACCAAACGTTAAATTAACCGCAGCAGCTCTATATTTTTGTATTTGATAAACCTATACTTTCCGACTGGCAATGGGGTTGGCCTACTGTCTGTCAATTAATTAATAGTCTACTTACTTACTTAAATGAATGTCACGTCATGTTTCTCGGCTCTGTGTTGACATACGTGTAGCGAAGTGATTGATAAAGGCGGGAGGAGCGGCGAGAACGATCGACGACGACGCCTGCAGCTGCTGCAGCTGCTGGTGGTAATGCGGTAGTTTCGGTTTGGCCAGCATCTTCGTGTTGGTCTTGGCGAACTCCATGCGTAACACTTGCGGCAGCTCGGGGTCAAACCGTACTCCCTGTGCACGCACGCATTCACGCAAGTATGTCCTCAGGGCTCGTCTTCGGCTTGCTCCGTCCGGCGCTTTAGCCAAGCCAACAGTCCGACGTGAACTAATCTTGCATAACATTAACATAACTAGATCAACTAAATGTATCCGAGCTTAAATGAGACAATATTGCTCAATAATGACTGTAATAGGCTACTGCGTATTACTGTAGCCGTAGCTGCTGCATTGCGTCAGCCAACAGCAGTTATACAGATTGCTGTTCTTTAACTGATGAGGTTAAACAAATGTTTTTTAATGTTTATATACGAAAATAGCCGACAGTTTACCTGTAATGCTTGACAAGCTGCTTCAGCTGCATCGCGTGATGAAAACGTTACAAACCCAACAGGCTGCAACACAGTCGATGTGATTACAATCAACAGATCGTGCTCCTCAACGGTCCAATTTTAACTTTATTTATTTAGAAACATAGTAAAAACCAAGTGAACATGAACATGTCAAGGTCGTTGGCACTCACAGTTTGAGTGACAGCGTATTTGCAATCCACATACCAGGACAAATCAACACACTCGATAAAACATTAAAAAATTTCGTATTCTAACGAAGAGCTCCATTGTACATGTAGCTGGCAAACTATTCCAAATATTAACAACACAGTTTCTGACAAAAAATACCTTCTAAAACATCCACAAGACTGTGACGTGAAATTATTTTACTAACATGTCCACGTGTTGTTTTATTCGGGCTGACAAGGAAAAACTTAAAGCAATCCAGATTCATCAAATCTAAAATTATTTTGATGTTGTCTTCTAAGGCCCAATCGCCAATATTGCAGACCTGTCACTGTGTTTGTTTTTTTGTCGACAGTGGTACTGCTGGGTAGGGCAGTGATATGTTCCCATAGGCTAGCTGTCAATACAAACCACCGTTGTATCTGTTTGGCCGCAATTTGCGATGCAAGTTTTAACTAGGGTTGTGAGCCCCCAGTTTGGGAAAAAGGTGGTCGCGGGAGCTGAAGATGGGGTCCCTGAGTAGCCGGTGGTGACTTTGTTCCACTCCCTATAAGTAACCATAGGCCTATCTCTGACCGTTTTCGCAGTGCTCCGACTTGTCACGGACAGGCGCACGGACGGACGGACAGACGGAATTGGTCTAGCATAAGGCGGCAATTTTATCGGCTGCCAAACAGTAGAACTTTGCACTGAAATTGACCATTGGTTCATACAGCAAAGCATTGCTGCCGTCCGCCGTAGTAAAGAACTGGCAATGATCGGACTTTGTTGGTCAAAATTTTTTGTATTTTCCTTTTAATGCAAACACAAGCACTGCTGCAGCTGTCGCTGGCGATTCTGACGACTCTGAAGTTGTCGCCGGTGACGCCTCATACATTTCATCCTCGTCACTGCTGCTGCTGTCTGCAGGCACAATGCCTTTGTGTGTGCACCCCATGGAGTGGCTTACTGGCGCCAGGAACTGCATGCGATTAAAAGCTCCGTTGGCGTATATACACGCCTTGATTCGTTTGTCGTTAACCATATTACATTTGCACTTTTTCTTCGGACGACGAATTTGGAAGCCGTTTCTGTATACTCCTATATTACTCGTGTGCATTTATCCCTTAACTCGCCGTCCCCACCAACTTACACATTCAACTCCCTCGTTTTCCACTCCCGCGTTTTCAGCACCCCCGGCCGCCATCTTGGACACTCAAAATGGCCATCGTTTCCTGTGGAAAGACTGGAATCTTTGGGCGAAAGAATTTTGTAAATCTGTTCACATGTGCCAAATATGACGAAATATCAAGTGTCCTGTAATGTGTGTGTAATGCGAAAGATGGTCTTACCGATGTAGTTTTGCCGTTCTTACCGCCGGGCTTGAGTTGAGAGTTTTCGTAACCCTGCATACAATAATTGACAAGATCACCGCAGAGTTACTAACGCTTCATAATTCATATACCTTATACCACTAGACTTCCTAAATCGTAAAAAAGCACGCACGCGTGAAATTAACCTACATTAATGATTAACCCGCCTTTTGCAAGTGGGGATTAAGTAATTTACCCCAGACCCCGTTTTCTCACCACTGCATCAAAACTGCTTGGAATTTTCTGTGACGCTTCCGTGACTTTTCCTCAACAGAACCCCAACAGAAGTTTTCCCATATCTATTACTGTCCCCCAAATGTTGGTGGGTAACGAAGATGGTGAAAACTGGTTTCAAGCGTAACTTGGGTTAGGCTTTCAGCAGGTGGAACAATCTGACGGGTATATCCACGTCTTCATGTGCAGACAAGCCAGTGACTCTCGTGCTGACTTTTCTTGACGGCATATGCAAACCGGAAGTAGAATTCCACCAAAACCGGAAGTAGTAATAACTAGGCGACGTGAAGACATTTCAACGTGATCTCAGCGGCTACGACACAGTTTTCTGGCACGCCCGATCCACTTTTACTTGCGTCGACACCGTCCGACTATGGAGAACGAGATCAGGTACAAACCGGAAGTAGAAACTGTACCCCAAACCGAAAATACTAATAACTTATCAAAGAAAATAGATATCGACGCAATCTCTTTCTCACTGGTGTATATGCCAACCGCATCCGACGCTTCCTTAATCCGGAAAAACTAAGATGGCGGACGTATACCGGAAGTAGTTATAACTTTGCGACGAAAAACGATATCAAGGTGATCTCAGCGGATGCGGCGATGTTGCAGGGCACGCCTGATCCACTTCCACCGGCTTCGACATTGTCCTACTTCAGACAACAGTATCAGGTACAAACCGGAAGTAGAAACAGTAAGTTACCGGAAGTACTAATAAGTTAGCAACGGAAACAGATATCGACGCAATCTCAGTGGCAATACAAACATAAAACATTGTCCCAGCAGCTAAGATGAAGATCACCTTCATATTGCTTTCCGTCACAAAGTTATAATTACTTCCGGTATACGTCCGCCATCTTGGAATTTCTTGGCGAGGGAAGCGTCGGGTTGGGTCGGGATATACACCATTGAAAAAACCTGCCTCAAAACATAGGTACAGCCACTGGGATCGCGTTGATGTCTGTTTCCGTTGCTAAGTTATTAGTACTTTCGGTTTGGGGTACAGTTTCTACTTCCGGTTTGTACCTGATGCTGTTCTACGAAGTCGGACGATGTCGGTACCAGTGGAAGTGGATCGGGCATGTCCGATAACTGTGTCGTAGCCGCTGACACAACGTTGATATCTCTTCCCGTCACGAACTTATAACTACTTCCGGTTTCCGTCCGCCATCTTGAATTTACAAGTGCGGGAAGTGTCAGGCGCCGGTGGCGTGGGTACGGCGGAAAAATTTGCGAACGAAAATCACTGAAATCTCGTCCTCAGCTGGCACAGTACCTGACATACTGATGTAACATACGTTATGAGAAACACACTTGCAATAGGCGAGTTAAAATACGACATTTTCTTCAGTATCCACTTCGCAGTATAGCGGCGTCTGATGTTTTGGCAGCAATCATATTAGGTAGCATAAAAATGAAAACACAACAAGTCGAGTATTACACACTGTGATTCAAAAATCTCTACCCCATCCCTAACCCTAGTTTCCTGAGTGTCCTGAAAGCTCAGCTTTTGCGTTTTAAATGCTTTGTCTTCATTTTTAGCTGACAATACTAACGGTCGCGGTTGCGTCCGTCGTCTGTCGCTGTCTGTCGTCGTCGTCTGTCAACGTTATGTATCGTGGCTAAACGGTGCGTCCTAGAGCAAAGTTACTATTGACAGACTATAGGAAGTCGTATATGAGAAATCGATCGGTAGCAAAATGAATGACGTTGACCTTTGTTCAGAGGTCGTTTAAGGTCATGTCAACCATTGCGTCACATTCGTCATCGAATATATCGGAAACTGTTTAAGATAAAGCATTGGTTACAAAGGACCGCCAATATAAAATGGTTTATGGGAATCAAATTGTCACGTGACCGATGACGTCACGTGACTCTCAAAAGGTCAAACTCGTGAAAAATATATACACTTAGAGTCCAGTATCTCGAAAACAGCTGGATACGCTATTTAGCAACAATCGCTAATTACTAGATAGTATGCTGTGAGGCAGTGCGGTCGGTTATCCTAGCGACAGCTTGGCTTCTTGTCTTCATTGCTGTAATCGAATCGATGCGTTTTCGAACTGTGCAGTGCTATACTGCAGCTTTATGTGCAATAAATAGATGACCTTGACCTATGATATTGTTCCAAGACTTACTAGTATGGTATATATGGAATTACAATCGGAAGAATTTCTTTTTCAGTATCAGTTTTGGCAAAAATGTAAATCTCCCGCATTGTCTTCAGGAATTACAGCAAGAGTTTGTTGAGAAAAATGAAAACAGACATATGAATTATGATATGATAATATTTCTCCCAAAACTGATATTGAAAAAAAGAGTGTGCACCGACAAGCTGCAGTATAGCACTGCACAGTTCGATGGAAGTGTAACGTGCTTCTGTGATAAGGTTCAGAGTGCTAGCAAAAATATTTTTTTAATTTTTTGTTTGTCAAGATGCCGTTAGTAAAAAAGGTTTGCCAATTTTACAAGCATATTGTATTGAGCAGAAATTAGCACACTGTCCCGTCGTTTCACGTGCCCATACTGCCCCTCCTCTGATTAAATGTTCAGCTGTTTCTGCACATGTTTCTGTGACGGAGGGACAGACGGAATTACGATACAGCATTGTCGCGCACACGTGTAACGCCGCGCGGTGAAAATGTCGGTTAATTGCGTTGTGAAATAAATAGCCTACAACAGTCTGCTGGGGCTGGGCTCGTTTGAAACCAAACTACAGAGCATGAAAGTATAAGACTCAAAACATCACGTAAACGCAGGCGATTCGGTGTTTTATTCGGTTGCATTATATTATCGCCGGGAGATGAGGAGCGTGATGCTAGGCCCTGCGATTACCAACTATTTCTGCTGGAAACTGCGCAGCTGCAGCGCATGGTGCTGACGTGGCCGCTCCTCCTCGTCAAACGAGCGAAGGTTCTGAAACATTAATGGCCATCAGTTGCGCCCGTCGTCGTCGAACTGAGCACATGCCACTGTGCGATGTCCTCATTTGATGCCGTTCTGCTGCCGGTGCGTCTCCACTTGGCACTTGCCACTCCACTGACGTCAAACCTATCTAATTTTGACCTCGTCCCTCCTCTCCCAGTCAGCGCATTGTTTGCGTCTTGCTAGTTCTGCGGGGGTATTGACGTGGGTAAGTGGACAACATTCTGTACATCGCCGACTTCAATCGCTACGCTCAATCGTCGGTCTGGATATGGTGACGCGCGTTAACAGGCGCTGATGCCGAAGAATTAATTTTCAAAAAGCTGTTTTCGCCGCCGGCTGCGCGCAGCAACAACAACAACTGCGTCGACAAGCTTTACGCAGCTGTAGTGAATCTGATGTTCTTAATTCTTATCTGATAAGAATAATACCACGCAGTCAAGACAGTAGGGTTGTGACATTAGTCTATAATTTGCCAGACGTTTAACTGAAACCGGAGTTTAATCGATTATTAATATTATTGTGTGAAAGTCGGTTGTGACTTGTGAGCCTGAGCCAGCAACATAACTGGTACTCAACCTCAGACTAAAGGACCATATAATTTTTGCTTCTGCTAATTAAACGTTAACGACACATTTCCACAATTAAACGAGAATCATATAGTTCCTTAGTTTACTATAGACTAGCCCACACTGTGACTGTGAGTGGAAATAAACGTGTCACTCGACAACATTCGTTCATATCTTTAATAAATTGTGACCGATTTTCAATATTCTTTCACTGTTGGACTAGCAAAATTTGCAACGAAAAGTTCGCCATTATTTCCCACCATACCTTAAACGTGTTGCTACACTACCCTGCAAAACTTAGATGCTCAAATTCTGTGAATTTCCGTTACCACTCGTGGTACCGTGTTAGTGTGGCGTTTCCAAATTGGAATTGGGGGTTGAATGGACCTGATGCTTTTCAGTCCTGGGTTGAAGATTGATAACGTTTTTTGAGACAGTCAGCCTTCTGGATTGGGCGACATCTACTTTACGTTCATTTTGCCGAACATGTGACCCCCAACAGTTCAGATCTAAACCTCGTTGAATGATTAAAAATGGGGAGAAGTGGTGTAAATCTACCAGAAGAAAGTGAACTGCTTTCGATGAACTGAAGCAGCGTGTATGCGATAGCTTTTGTGGCGCTAACGTCTTTGTGCCAAAAGAAATATTCAGCATTTAGTGCAAGATATTTAGAAGCATAGCCTTACTGGCGTTCGCACCTGTGTTATCAACACCACACAAATGTTTTACTACTGATTTTGTGAATATTGTAGAACTATAGTTTTTAGTGTTAAACGCGTCAGAAATTCGCTAATTTTGATCTGTCGTAGCATATAGGGCCTACGGTGTAACGTATAGCTAAAGTAAAACGTTTAGGTGTGGTGTAGGGGAAATATGAAATAAGTGATACGTTGCACGTTTACTGCTGAACCAAGCAGTGAAACAAATGTCAAAGTCACGAACATATATCGAGTGGGTGCTATTTTCGACCCACAGTATAGATCATTAAATAATACATTTTAATTGTATCCCAAACGACATTTAGCTTATTGTTGCACGCATGCGTCGACAGTCTATGATAATGATCAACAACAGTACACTGTACACCGTGTCCCAAAAAAACATGTGACTACATTTTCTACAATAACTTTAACAATAAGTGTCCGATTACATTAATTTTTGGCACAATTACTAGTAAGTCTACGAGTCATCGAAAGCTGGTTTCATTTCCCACCTCACCTATCTAGTGCAACTACCTTACCTTGGGAAATCACAAAACACAAAAAATGACCAATTTCGCCGTAATCAACATATTGCTTTGTGAATAAGCAACGTTTTGCGACACGTTTGATTGCTGGAAGCATCTGCTGAGACAGCAGGACATTGCAGTGATACTGGCCTTTCACCTTCACCACAGGGTTGACAAATATCAGTTCAGTCATACCCACTTGTGACACGCCAACGGACACCATAACCGACATGCGTAGCAAATGGCTGGGATCGATGTGTCGCTTCCTGTCATCAACTGGTGCATAAACCCGATTATTCTGCGAGTTGAATGGTGGTTCGACGGTAAACACTTTTCATCCCTAAGCCATGTGAAGTCAAACTGTACCTCTTATAGCAGCTGCTTGCAGCGAGTCAGTCGGGCGAAGCGATTGGTTTCAGACAGCTGCTGTATGCGACGTTGTTTGACACAGTTTTGCTGGAGATCGCGATAAATTATTTTGCGTACAGTCAGTCAGTCAGTGAATGCCAGTTTCACATGAGATCTCACGATTCAATCGGTGCGTTTTTGGATTGTCTTCCTGACTGAGCACAAGGTC
>Ga0056114_1001844_pt1 | contig 10172 bp, 6 predicted proteins | sample WorMetHERISLAND1_FD_77005 | JGI IMG/M metagenome (GOLD analysis project Ga0056114, IMG submission 77005) | Marine gutless worms symbiont microbial communities from Max Planck institute for Marine Microbiology, Germany - Olavius loisae HERON... ... | reverse complement strand
CCACGGCGCAATGTGAACTATTTTAATTGCGCCGTTTAGAAATCATACTTACTTACTTACTTAAATGCAATGATTTTTGTAATTTCTTCCTAAAGTTATATGCACGACTTTTAGCCTTTTAATCGAGCTAGCATACTTGATTAATCTGATTAATCGATTAACGATCAATGTCATCGTTTAACGGTTAATCGTTAATCAGATTAATCAGATTAATCATTAATCGATTAATCGATTAATTAATCGACATTTTGCTCGATTAATCGATTAACGAAAATTTCTCGATTAAATGCACTACTGTGTTTCACGGTAATCCCGGCTTAAAAGACATTGAAAGTACTGAAAGAGTCCGGCAACGGTACACAAAAGGATATGTGCATTGAATACTTTCTCATGTGGAGAAATGAATGAATATTCTAAAGTTAAGCAGTCTTGAGCTTCGCTGGTTACACTCTGACTTACGTAGTGCGCTATACTATCATTTTCCTTTATTGTGTTTTATTGTGTTTTATTGTTTATGGATTGCGCATTATGTTTTTGTTGTTTTACACCCAGCATGGTTGTGCTGCCGTTCTGCCGCGCGTGTGTGTACGTGTAATTTTCGGCCTTTGTTAATGTTCGCATGGTTGATTTATTTCTTTGAGTTAAACAGTGCACTACACACTAGGGATCATCCACACAAGAAAGAACCATAGGCTACTTGTAACAGCGTTCGAGCGTCGTTTCGTATTTAGACCACCATACTAACGGTCGCGCTAATGCTACACTGTTGTGTCCATCTGTTGTCTGTCTGTCTGTCGTCTGTAACGTATGTTTTGTGGCTAAACGGTGTGTCTTAGGCTGCCGAAAAACTATCTGAAGAAGCAAATAGGAAATGGCCTATGGGGAATCGAATGGTCACGTGACCGATGACGCCACGTGACCCTGAAAGGTCGAAGTCGTAACCCCAATACGCTTAGGGCCCAATATCTCGAAAACAGCTGGCGATGCTAGCAACAATCGTTATAATTACTGGATAGTCTGCTGTGAGGCAATATACGGTCGGCTATATATCCTAGCGACAGTTGGCGTCTTGTTCAGTATTGTGTCCATGCGTGAAATAGTCTGCCACTTTGCCTATTGATTGCGTTGATTTTACATCATTTTCTACGTTTAGACGTACATTAGACGCTGTTGACTTGATGCCGTTCTCAGTCTGTATACTTACGACTAACTGACGTTATGTTGGTAGGTGCCAGTTTTTACTTTTGGCCAGCTTTCCATTCCATTCCATTCCATTTTATTTAAATCAGGCAACGTGGCCCACACACACACACATACACCCACACACAAAGAATAAAAAAATAAAAATAAATAAAAAAATAAAAAAGTTCTTTCAGTCCTTCGCACATTTACAATCGTGACTTAGCTTTTAAATAAGACTGTGATTATGCCTTTAAGTTAGTCAGGTGCGTGGAGACTGTATCGGGGGACCGTTGACTGTTACTGACCGATAAAATGCAGCCTTTGACGAAACCCACGAGAATCAACGCCTATAGGCAGTGTAATGTCAAATTCGGCACATTAGTTGAAACGGAAGACCGTGCTGTATGTTTTTTTTACCTTTATTCCAGCGCAGTGCCGACTGGAAGCGAATCCCCGACGTCACCGTGCAGACTAAACAACGGTGACGGCGGGTGACAGCGGGAGGTGAGTGACTGAGTGACGCCGTTTACTCTGGAGATCGAGTTCACCAGCGCACTACAGAGTTAAGTGGCTGCTGTGCAGTAACGAGCCGAAGGCAACATCCTGCAACACCGGATGTTCCAGCGGCTGAAGCCGACAAGTAGCCAAGATAGCGCCTGACGAGCTAAGAACATGCATACGTGTCATAACATACATCGTCGCATTGCACTCAGCTTAAGACGACAAAATGCGCCGCTGTTTTGTTGCTACGGCAGAACGCCAAAATAATAATAGTAATAATAATCTTACTTTATGCATTACGTCCTTCTGCATGGCAGTTTGGCGGCTACAGACTGCACAGACTGATGATCGTAGCCATTTTTTTGTATTTTCTTATCAATTTTTAGCCGACCGCAGTAACGGTCGTGCTTGTGCTACAGTGTTGCGTCCGTCTGTCTGTCTGTCGCCTGTAACGTATGTATTGTAAGTAAGTAAGTAAGTAAATCCTTTAATAACATATGACAAACGCACATGCTACAAATGAATAGACGCAGAGGTTACATGAAAACAATAAATGTCTCTGAGTAAAAATGTTTAATAAAATAACAGTGAACGTTCGGTAAAAAAAATATCAATAAATATCTTTGGAAACCATTCTATAAACAAAATTCTGTTTCAGAACAGCATTGACGTCCGTAGGTAAAGTAAGGTTGTGGGTGCGTTGGCGCAGATTGTAGTCAGTTCTTTTGGGTTGGGGAGAAGGCGATGGAGGACATGGTTGGTGTTGTACCTAGATGAGATTGAGAAGAACAGTTGTGGCTAAGCGATGCGTCGCAGAGCAAAAGTTACTGTTGATAGGAAGTCGCATATAAGGAATCGATTTGTACCAAAATGAATGACCTTGACCTATGTTTAGAGGTCGTTTAAGGTCAGGCCAACCATTGCGTCACATTCGCCATTGAATATCTCGGATACCGTTAGAGATTGATTGATTGATTGAGCATGGTTTTACGTCTCCACCAACACTGTATAGGTTATACGGGCGACGGGCGACGAGTACCGTTAGAGATAGATAGGCTAGATAAGCTTGGTTCCAAAGGACCACCAATAGGAAATGGCCTATGGGGAATCGAAAGGTCACGTGACCGATGACGTCACATGACCCGAAAGGTCAGGTCCTGACCTCCAATACGCTTAGAGCCCAATATCTCGAAAACAGCCGAAGATGCTATTTAGGCTTAGCAACAGCCAACAACTGCTAATTACTAGATAATGGTATATTGCAGTCGCAAGATGTCTCTCCCTCCGTCCGTCCGTCTGTCTGTCTGTCTCTCTGTCTGTCACCATCCCGTATTTTGTCAAAATTTTGTCAAAACGGCTAATCGTATCGTCGGAATTACTTCACCAGCTGATAGTCCCATTAGGGTCATTACTGTATTTTTCTGAAACTAATTGCCGTTACAAGACTCCGTCGGGATCATCGATAACATGGTCCCTTAAATGCAGGTGAAATACGAACAATAACTCAGCTGTTCTCCACTTTGGACTAAAGGCGTAATAAATATGGAAGTAAAAGATAGTGTTATAAATAATTAACCACAACTTCTGTTCAGCCATCACGTAAAATGACAACGAAGTGATTGAGTGCTAAACGTTAAGTCTATTTTTGCTGCGGTCACAGTGGACAGTCCAGGTAATGTGCTGTCACACGGCGTAAACGCGTCCACAGTACGATGAATCTGATTAGTTCTACGGACGACTACAGGAGGCGACTCGCCAGGGAAATGCCACAGTTCGTCGCACAAAATATTCTCCCTGCTTGTGGCGTTCGCTAATCGGCGCTAATGCGTTCGGAGATTTCGCACAGAAACGAATCCTGATAGATAACGCGAGTGTATGACATCAATTTATGAATATCCATCAGAACTGCGTAATATCGTTTCGCGCGATAAATCGCTCGGCAATCGTCGCTTGCACATTGCAAGTTATGATTAAAGGGGAAGCGTATGCGATTAGCGGTCGATAAGTCGCCGGATAAATTACAGCCGCTATAAATCGGACTTAAGTAGGACGACGACGAACGGTGTTTCCATGTCGCTGCTACAGGAAGTTACGCATGTTCTCAGTCAGAACTGCAGAGTTTCAACATATGATATTCGCGAAGAAAAGTAAAACTCCTGAGAGTTTTCTATTTATTTCAGGCTTACGATCGACTCTGTAATGTCAGTTGACTAGGCAGCGGCCGTACACAGTCTTGGCCGATGCCTTTTATGGACCTAATCACGCTGCTCAGCGAGTGGTATGGAAAACGAAGTGAGGGAGGTCTGCACTCTGCATAGCGACTTGGACTTGGGAATGGTCGTGATGATCTCGGATCTTAAATGGCGAAACAAAACGCAGTCTGTTGAAGATGATTTTCTGAGAAATTTTCTATTACTCAGTTGATTCTGCAAAAGTTCTACTTGGCAACATAATGTCACTCATTCCTACCATGGAGCCCTGCTGCTATATAGGATTCCATGAGGGCTACCATGCAGTCTGGCTGTCTCGTAAGTCGTGCAGACTCACTCACGGATGCGATCGTTCCAGTGACATTAATCTTTGTTTTTTTCATCTTAGAATTACTTCGCCATTTAACAGTGATGTTAAGTCCTCGAGGACAAGCTGGCCTCGAGGCCAAAATTTTGTCCTGGGCCTCGAGCATTTGTCCTCGGCATGTCCTTGAACTTTTTGTTTTGGCCTCGTGATAATGTGTGTAATGATGGAACTGGTAATCATTGTGAGTTTGCAACTTTGCATTGATTATCTACCAAAGTTATCTACTTACTTTCCTTGTGAGTTATTGATATAAACTTGTTCAAGTTCACGTTCACGATAGTATTTAACTATTTAGGGGTTGATGAGGTTACTTAGGTTATGGACTCGGAATGTCCTCGGCCTCGAAAATTTGTGCTCGGCCCTCAAATGTTTGTTCTTGTTTAACATTACTGGTGTGAATACTACCAAACCAGTGCATGTTCTAGTTATCACAGAATGATCGACAAGATGCAGTAAAACCGGACACAAGTATCAGTGGCAGTGTTGCTGAAACAGGTTACGTGCAGATGGATGCGGAGTTGGAGAACACGACGTGTTACGAGATGGACACCGTGCGCATCAAGTGCGATATCACTGGCTATCCACTGCCGAGCTATCGCTGGTACAAAGACGGCTCCATCATCGCTCCATCCAGTGCACAGTTCTACAACGAACGGTTCAACATCAAAACAACATCCTGGGGATCCAGGTATTCACTGATATGCCTACACCTGATGCCGGAGTTTTTAGACTGTTTGCTATACACGATTGGTTACTGTTAGGCTACATCATCATAACGTAACATAATATAACATAGTAGGCCTACATATCCGTAACGGTACACCCCCGTCTACAAAATGGCACAAAAGCCGCCAGGTGCAATTTGCAGCTCAGGTTGAATGAACATTTAAAAAGAATGAGCCGGGGGATCATTTTGGTTTTGGATTGATGTAAATCGATCCAATTTTCACTAAGATATATCCGAAGAACGATTTCTAATTTTCAGTCCCACTGACCTTTGACCTTTTTACTTCAAATTTGTCCCCCAGTCACTCATATTTGAAGTTTCTGCGGTTCTCCAATTTCGAGTAAACAGAAGGCACGGGACAGACAGACAGACAGACACAGACAGAGTGCAACGTTTAATGCAGCCTCCTAGGAGGGCCGCGTAACAAGTGGCACAATCATAGATTACACTACATAAAAGATTGTGGGACATATTTAACAAAAAGTTGAAGACAGTACTTCGTGGACAAATAGCCTACTTCCATATGGAGTTTCAAACGAGTACGGCTATGTTGCCTTTCTTCCGCTTTCGTCCAACTTCCATAATATCTTGGAAAGAAATGGTATTGTTTCATATTCTCGACATTGGAAACTAATACCGTAAATTTATCTCTAGTTTCTTGATTATTAATCGAGTTGTTCAGATCTTGATAATGAATTTTCCACATTTTTGCAATGTCGCCCGCACCATTGTAGCACAGTCGCACTCAATACTGTGATAGTCCCCCCCACCCACTGTCGACCTGTTCTCTTATATCATTACTGTTACGCTTAATTTTGTCTCAGACCTCTCTATAATCTCTGTCCATTATACATTATAGCCAACATAATTTGCCCATCTGCATTTTCTGTCGTTGACAATATTGTAAGACACGTTTACACCGGGACCGAGTTTGCTGCGTTCACAGCAGTATTGGCCCTTGCGTAGGTTTACCAGCAGATACATAGTTGTGCAAAAAATTCACGAGCTAATTTGTTCGTCAGCCGCATACTCGTTCCACCCAAGGGATCACATGCTGTCCATGAAATGATCCACGTCACCTCTGATGCATTATATCTGTACAACACTTTGATCATTAACACATGACAGAACGTCATTACTGTATATAGTATTTATCAGTTAGCAGATTACTTTGATCAGTTGGCATTGGCATTGTATCTCCAAAAACACGACAGGAATGGAAACCAGTGCAAGAGCATTATCCATAGTAGTGTAACATTATACATGATGTGCATGCAATTCAAAAACCAAGCAGTGTTCCTCGTGCAAACACAGCTCGTTATTATTAGGAGGCGTTATACAGTTGCTACTGTTGGTGTATGATCAGATAAGACATAGGTGTATAACGCTATCGATTACATAATTCACACTTCAGCTACACTTCGCTAGGATAGCCGACCGTACTGTCTCACAGCAGACTATCTAATAATTAGCGATTGTTGCTAAATAGCATCTCCAGCTGTTTTCGAGATATTGCGCCTTAAGCTTATTGGGGTCACGAGTTTGACTTCTCGGGTTCACGTGACGTCATCGATCACGTGACCATTTGATTCTCCACAGGCCATTTCCTGTTGGTGGTCCTGTCGTGACTTTTAAATTCACCCCCTTATTGACTGTCGACTGTCCGATATAACTAGCTTCAGATGACGACGACTCTCGATTGCTGTACAGTACTGATAATGCTGCGCGGAGAGCTTGCTAAACCAGCCGGATCACAGTAGTATAGCTGTCACGGTCACCAATTACGGTTCTGTTCTGTCACCTGGCAGAAACACGGTGGGGGTAACTACAATATTAAGTGTAAATTCCATAAGGCGACTGTGTTTATGTGTTCCGAATCCGAAAACGCATGGCGGTGAATAGTATGAAATCTCGCACGAAATCTCGCAGCTAGGAAATAAATCTTTTTGTACGACGCCGCAGACGACTCGTGGCATCAAAACGCAATCTCTCTCGTCTCGACGGATCAACCTGTTTACTTACTTAGTTGTTTGGTTGTAATCCAACTCGCAGTCGCTTAGTTGAATTATCACTCAGCGAACACGTTATTAATACACTGGGCGCTGCTAACGAATTCACACTGCAATGGCACATGTCACGGAATGTGACAACTTTGGGCAGAACAGAGGTGGTAAAAATGGTAAATGGCTTCCGATATTATAGAGCGCTGGAAAGCGTCAGCATAGCGTCAGCTTTGTCTACCGCTCTTACCATTTACCCATGTCATATCAGATCCGAGTCCATCAACGCTGACAGTCTAAACTCCAACTTCCTACAGCTCGGAAGAAGGAGTGGTGGCCGGCCACAGCGGACAGTTCACCCCAGGCGGTTTCCTGTTAACACTGTGATACAGACTACTTTAGTAGGCATATTTAAAGTGATGGTTCCGGATGTAGACATAATAGGATGTGTCTGCCAATGCTGTCTACAGAATACAAACAGCGTCTATACTCCTGCTACATAATCACGGCGTCCACAGGAAAATACTATTTTGGAGAGAACAAACCCACTCTGATATTGTAGCCCCCTGACAAATATAGCCGTTATTTCCCAAGCAACCCGTTTCGGCACAGTACATCTGAAAACTCCGACAAAATTCTAGAGCTTAGATGGATGGCTCATAGCAGTCAAGTCGTCTGAAAGCTAGTCATCACAATTTTAATGTGTCTACACAGCTCGAAGACAGCTCGAACCGTCAAAAGTTAATGTATTTACTCTGACCTTCCAACAATGTTGGATGCCATCTAAAAGTCTTTTGACTGGAGAGGTCTCAACTTTAGAATTACGACCAATATTTCGGCCTCTACCGCTCATATAAACGTGCTTAAAACCATATAACGCATCAAATCAACTCTGCCGTCGCATCACTTGACATCGTCGTTCAATCGTGTGTAATGGTCGTTGCTGTTGACGACGCCCGTAAGCGTCTCGTCTCACACCAAGACTGTGATCCGCTCGTGCAGCTGCTGCTGCTGCTGGCGGCGACTGTGGTGATGACGTCATCATTCCGGGAATTTTCTTTTTCTCTCACTGTTGACACGTTCTACGAACACCTGTCTGTACTGCGGATGACTGATGATCAACATCAGTCTGTTGTACTCTCGCCTGCCAATCGCCTTTGCACTCTGAATCCCGTTTCATTGCTAATTTTGTGAACATTGAAAGCGGACGGGTGTTTACGTGTTGTCGTAAATGTCTCGGAAATTCGCGAAGTTTGATCCTTTGCATTTAACAAGGTATGATAGCGATATTTTAGGGTGCAGTGACAAATATTACGATAGTTTAAGAGTTTTATCGCATCTTTAGTGCAGAGTCCAGCAGTGAACGAATTTCGAAAATCTGTTAAGATTATTGTCGAAGTTATGGTTGCATGTTTTTTTCTCACTCACAGTGTAGTTATAACGACTATTAATACATGCACGATAGCTAGCGAACAGTTGAACTGGCTGCAAACGGCTGACAGATTCTTCCCATAAAATTTACTACCTTTCTCCAACCAAATACTACCACTTAGAAGTCACACGTTTCACGACAAAGATACGATAAAACCCCATGTTTACTGTTTATTTACCACCATCTTTCAGTTATTGTTATCGCGCATCCGCATGCGAAGCTAAGCAGATCGCGACAGTACTTTCGTCCAACCGCCTGTCTGTCCGTTTGTCCGTCACACTCCGGCTACCAGGGCCTTTAATGGAGGTGGGTATGCGACTATAAGTTTAATCAACGTTGATGCCATACCTGACTGACTCATATAAACATTACTCGCCGTGTCCTATTTGCGACAAGTGACGGTCGACCAAGTTTACGACACAATTGGCCACACGACAGGGGAATGTGGTTGTTTTGTTTTACAATACCTCGACCGCTTGTGTATCGTTGGCCGTCAATCAAACACCTGGCCGACAACGATATAATCATGTATAGACATACATAGGTGGAATTGTTTCTCCCAAAATCGAGCTGCGCCTTTGGACGCTCGATCTGTTTGCGATTGTTGGCGTTCTTGCAGGGCGCTGTAAGAGCTCAGATACCGTGTGTAGTACCGTGTGTATCGGTCGAAGACGTTTGACTGATGGTGCGTCTGTGTGTTACGTCTTGTATCTTAGACTGAAGGTGATGAACGTGACGCGTCAAGACGCCGGTTTGTACACGTGCGAGGGATTCAACATGTTTGGCCGACAACTGACCACTGGTCAGCTGGTTGTACGGCGAGGTGTGTTAACACGACACCAGACGCTTCCAGCTAGCAGTTCTTCTGTGTCCAACCAAGCATAGTTATGGCATAAAACAAGTACCGTACATGCACTAGCTGTTGTCGTGCCGTGCGATACTTTAAGTCCATGGAATGGAAAACTGGCGATTTTTCATGTCATTTTACATACCGGTTTACACTGCGCCGCAAACTGTTAACAAAAGCAAGTGTATCACCCCGAGTCCCGACAGATAGAGACGGTAAGCCCCTGCCCCTTAGCAACAGACGGTTGGACCACGATACAGTGGTGCTATCTGTCGAATGCAAATTAAGCGTCGATGGTGTCGACAGACAAACAGACAGACAATGTCATCGGATTAGAGGCCCCTTTCGGCTATAATGGGCGGTTGCTTAAAAATGTGGCGCAATACGCTATACCTACTTATATACACTCTACGTCCGCCACACTGTTTTAATCAGCTCCAGAAATGCAAGAAATGTTCGTACACTACACTACTGTTCATACACTTAAGGGTTTTCCTCTTGTTGGATCGTCCAGCGTCGTGTGAATTATACTTCCGGCTGCGGAATACAGCCTGATAGATCGTTTATCCACCCTTGATCCATCTACGGTGTAAGTTGCAGACAATACCATGCAGATAATATTTGCAGACAATGACTACACGATGTCACTGATTCGAGCTCGTATGGACACTCTTGAGTCACGGCGTGCGGTGCTGACGGAGCGGTTCTTCAGGCGCAGTGTGCTGCATGAAGCATCCTGTCTGGTGTCTGCACTATCTGCTTCCAGACAAACGCGACTCGTCAGTCAGTGACAGACCGATTGCGTCATGCCAAGACATTCCATTCAATCCAAGCCAGAACTAATAAATTTCGAAATTCTTTTCTGCCATTCTGTTTACAACATTTTGATTAGTATTGAGATTGCTT
>Ga0056114_1001843_pt1 | contig 10173 bp, 7 predicted proteins | sample WorMetHERISLAND1_FD_77005 | JGI IMG/M metagenome (GOLD analysis project Ga0056114, IMG submission 77005) | Marine gutless worms symbiont microbial communities from Max Planck institute for Marine Microbiology, Germany - Olavius loisae HERON... ... | reverse complement strand
TGGCGCAGTGGTCTAGTGGTTAGCGCGCTCGACCAGCGGCCGCGAGGTCGCGGGTTCGAGTCCGCTGGCTGCGGGCTGTCGCGTAGCAACCGTGGGCCAGTTGCTCTTTGCACCCTGGGCCTGAGCTTACTCAACCCTCCATCCTCTCGGGGTCGGTTCATGAGTACCGGCTACAGCTGAGAAGGTATAAGGCAGGTACGTGCGACGCTGCTTTGTGCGCACCGTGTACCTGAGCGCCTTTGTGGTGGCTATGTCTACTTGGGTCGCTATATCAAGTGCTCGACCGTTACCTTTTTTACACAACAACCAACCTATCTCTCCAGTTTCATTTCCTACCGCCATTCCAGTCTGCTTCGTTCTACTGGCCAGTCTCCTCCTCTGAATATTCCAAGAACGAAAACAAATTTGGTCGTCGTGCCTTCTCCTCTGCAGCTTCACAAAATCTGGAACCAAATACCTCTAGTCATTCAACTGTTTCAAACACCACCTAAAAACCCATTATTTCACCATTCCATGAGATTCCAACTTACCTAGTGACTGCCCACGCCTCGCATTTCAGTTTATTTTTAACGCTGGTAGTTCAGTTCAGTCGTGAGTCGTGACAGAAGACTATTTTGGGCCTTTTTGGCTTCATCATTTTGGACATCCGTGGATTGAAGGGAGTTCTAGACGACCTCAAGTCCCACAGTTTCACCAGTCTATTGCAGTAATCAACGTTCTGAGAATTGTTTACTGCTAGTGGCTTGGAGAACTGGAGGAGACTGACTACCAGGACACCCTCGTACTATGTAGATGAAGACTATCCAGCAGGACCTAAAACCCAATAACCTCTCCCTGAATGAAGCATTTGACATGGTTCAGAATCGTCCACTCTGGAGACTGATGTCTCCTAGTGGTGCATGCCAGAGAAGAAGAAAAAGTAACTGATTTTAGCAAGAAAAAGTAACTGATTTTCTGCTATTTAGCCTATTGGCTACTGTCGGTTATACATACATATGTACAGGTAATGTGTGGGATGCGGTGTGTAGAGTTCTGTCGGCCGCGTTCGTTGCTGGTCTTTGTAAATCCAATTGCTGGTCGTGGCAGAAGTACAAGGATCTACCGCGACAAAGTGGCTCCGCTGTTTGAACTTGCTCACATAGCGACAGAGGTCATAGTCACCGAGAAGCGACATCATGCACAGAACGTCCTGCAGGAGATTGACTTGGAGCAGTATGATGGGTTAGTAAGCTCATTGTTTGACATCACTGAGCCGCATTATGATTATATTGTGAACTGTTAACCCTTTGACACCCACTGCTGTCATATGTGTACAGCTAAAAGCATCCTGTGCCAGACCGGTTTAAGTCATCATTATTAATTTTTGACATCTGGGCACTCTGACGCTCAGCCCCAAGCATGAGAGTGCCTGGATGTCAAAAATTACAAATGACAGCTTAACCCTGTCTGGTACAGGATGCTTTATAGCTGTACCCATATGGCAACAGTGGGCGTCAAAGGGTTAGGCCTAATTTGGATATTGCTTCCGGAATAGTAAACATAATGTTATCAGCTTTGATACTTTATAGTCAGTCCTGTGACTGTCCGGCTCGACAGAATGTGCTGATTTTGATGACTGCTTGTCGAACACCTCACCGTATACCTAGCAGTTTTAATTGTCTGGATACTGCAGCGTGTTTTGTTTCATCCGGGCAACAGTGCAATCTATACACCTTCAGAGACCTCTGACTAACATACAGCTGGTGCACAAGTGCTGTATGCTTGAGAGTCATCAGCATAGAGATGTGAAGACAGACTGTAGTTTTTGACGAATATGTTGGTCCTGTTTGCTTAGTTTGCTTTTGAAATGGTCCCTTATAGTATGTCCAGCAAGACATTGAACCCTACTCGTCTCAGCTGTCTGTAGGTAATAGAAAAATGTGCCATCGTTTTTGGTCGACTTTTTGACTTGTAAATAGTTTGGATGGAGTCATATGACCACACTGTGCATATTTGTCAGACATCGTTAAAGTTATTGGTTTGTGTGAAGTTGTGACGTGTGCCTGTAGTGGAAAAGTGATGGGCCGTTGTAGGATTTTGAGTGTTGGTGGTGATGGGATGTTTGCTGAAGTTGTGCATGGTCTTCTCTCACATGCACTGAAAGCATCTGGCTTAGATCAGCCGTCCGTTGACACCATTTTGCCACAGCCAAAATGGAGGATCGGTATAATCCCAGCTGGTAAGCATTTTGACAAGCAGCATACTTAACTGATCTCGTTGATCTGCCGTGATGAAATTGCTGAAATTTAGAATGCACAGTCACTAGATCTGGTGCTGTCTCGCACTATGTTCACCTCTTCAGTTACAAATGTGTATTTTCCAAAAGATATATCGCAAAAAGTATGTGTTGGGCCTTGTCTGTTTGCATCACTTGTTCTCGGTGTTCTTTCTGGTATTTGACCTTGGAGGTAGACGAGATGGAAAGGAATGTTTCTGAGGAATTTGACGGATCTTACCTTACAAGCCTAATGCTGAAGCTCTCAGTCGGCCTAATACATGGGAATTTTCGTTGCGCTCTTGTAGTGTTCAGGTGCTTATTTGCTCATGTTGTCTGTGAATGAATTGAAGCGACATTGCTGCTGTTACTGATGCTGTGCACTTGTCATATGTTTGCTGTCATCTGAGTGTAGTCGTTGTGTATGTGTCTGTATGTACAAACATTTGTCTGTGAGTTGGATTGTTGTGATGTATGTACAAGGCTCGACTGACACAGTCTCATACAGTACACAGGGTATCAACGACGCAGCCACCGCGGCTCTGCACATCATCATTGGTGAGGCTTGCTGCTGAAGCTCATCTGTTCAGTCTATTGCACATGCAGCAAGATTGATAACAGTAGTTGATGTAAGTCAGTGAGTGAGTGAGTAATTAAGTAAGTAATTAAGTAAGTGCATTTATTGAAATGTTAGCCAGATAGCTAAATAGAACACAAATAGCATACATAGGCGACAGCAACAATGTCAGTACATAATATCAACACAAACACAGAAACTAACAAACAAATTTAACATTACGTTATGAACATTTTGAGCTCATCCAGTCTAATCATTGGACAAAAAAACAACGTGTGGTTAGTAAAGCAACGTAAGCTGAAGGAGCAGATTATCACTGTAGCGTATTTACATCTAAAGTAGTTTACTCAGCTGGAGAAGAATATTAATCTCACGAGACATGCTCGCAAAACGGGCTTTTTTCTGGTACATTCTCTGGATTATTTTTCATCACAATTGTAGTTTTGTGACTTAGTTTTGACATTATAGAAATGTGAGCCTTTGTAGCATTGTATTCTAGCTTTTGTCCCATCATATATCAATACAATGTACTGTAGGTTTTAGCTTAAAGAGTCGGTGTTTTGAGAGTCACTGCCCGATAGACTTGTTACTTGAAAGCAAGGTGACCACTTAGTTGCAGAGCCCAAACCGGGACTCTTTCTGAAAACCATACCTTACCTGCGTAACATGCTTTGAAATATTAAATTCACTGTTCACGCAATAGGCATACAATGGGCTAATGTGTATTGTGCAGATTTTTTTACGTCAAAGACAATCGCTAAGTAGGCGGGAGGCCTATAGGCCTACGTCAGTTTAACCATCAATAAAAATCATAAGTGATCGAGATAGAGCCAACACATAAAAGTCCACAAAACTGTCAAAGTCGAAACTTATACTTCATAATAAACATGGTACTTCATGTTAGGCCTAATTACCATTTCTAACGTTTTATGGCCGCGGCTGATGCTGTATCGCCTGTCCCGTTCTTTGCGTTTCCATTTCTCTGGCTGCAGATAACGCTTTTCATTCAACAATCAATTGTTGGATTTGATTTGATGAGTTCATGAAAGTCCAGGCGGGCAGAGTACGACACGCTTATGTTTTTGTTGTGATCAGAATCGTTTTCAACCTCAAAAGTTTCGGTTTTGACTTGCGGTTTGGCATCATTCCACTTCATGTTATTCATCGAGAAGAAAACACGCTCAATGGGCTCGTTGGCACCCGGAAGTGCTTGCGTAAACTGAAATGTAGGCTACTATAGTCGCAATATTGCGTCATATTCAATTTGTTTAGAAAGTGAAATGTTCAAACAAATCCAACCAACGACGGTTAGTGTCAGTCAAGGTCCCGCGTATTACAGATGTATCATTGTTATGCTATCGGTTTCAGAGTGAACGGATAACAGAAACGGCCAAACGAAGCAATGTAGTTAATTTCTTGGATAGCATTCTGTCCCACCTGGGACTTCTGAAGCCAAACCGGGACATTTTGGCGTCCAGAAGACAACGTTCGGGATTCCGGGACAGAGTATCCCAAACCGGGACTGTCCTGGAAAAACCGGGACGGTTGGTCAGCTTGCTTGAAAGAGAAGTTTCACCAGTTAATTGTGTGGATGCTGGTTCAGTGTTAGTTTGTCTTATGTCAGGTTACTACATGTCGAGTCTGCTTTGTACTCTAGACCCAATAGTGTTAAATCACAACAGGTTGTCCACAAACCTTGAATACTCAGGGATTTCTCTGAACATGGAACACTCAGGGCATCATTGGGGAATTCTGTGTAACATCAGGGAAAAGTTGTAACAAACAAAATAGCTTTTGTTCGTCATTCAAATATTTGTGTAAAACAGTTGTTGACTGGGTAAACAGTATCGTTACGTTTCAAGGAGTAGCGAATGTCCCTTGTCGATGAAGGTCACTATTACAATTACTTTTTGTTGCGAAAACCTATGGTAATATAAATTTATGGCTGGGTAAAAGCCCGGAAAACTCAGTGAATTTTTTCCTCCTACTCTGTGGTCACCATGCACAATACAACAGTTATCTGTTGTTGTGTGTATACTGGGATGTTGAGTGTTGCTAATGTGACTGATGTCAGGTGACAGTATTTCTGTGGACGTTGCAACGGTTTTTCACGATGCTCGCTTCGTAAAATATAACGTGTCGTTTCTGGGATACGGTTTCTATGGAGACTGCATCTTGAACAGTGAGGCAAATCGATGGATGGGTCCGAAGAGATATGACTGGGAAGGTACTGAAAATTTCCTAGCTGTAGTTATTTTAAATTCTAGTTTTCAATGCAACATCTCTGTTATTCCGATACTGTATTTCTGTCTGAGTCTAACTGAGCAAGAAAGAATAAGGCAGATTTGACCAAAATGAATTTAAATTGGAAATATTCAAACGTTTACATGTCTTGTGATTTGCAATGAGACAGTGTGATTTTTGACGTGAGGGAAATATCAGTTACAAAAATTTTAATGGCGGTGAAAAATGCAATCACTAATTGAAGGGCTGCCTGGAAGAACTGAGTAACTTCGCGATTTGCTGTTTTGGGAAACGTTTAATTTTTGTTCATGATACATCTATTTATATCGTTTCTTTTAGTAGCACCGATGAAAAATTTATATCAGCACTCGCGTTTTGATTTCCCGATGACGGCTGTCAAGTTTTTATGTACAATTATTCAAGTATTAACAAATATATTTCAAAATACGTCATACACCGTTACTAAACTGAGAAATCATCAAGTCCTTGGGCCGTTAGTTTCAGTATAAAGAATGTAAGTACAATTACCTGATCTCATTCATTCTACAAACCAAAACTATTTGGTGAAAGAGGTGTGTAAGTCAAGTTATTCAGTTTAAACACCAGTGGAAATCTTTGCATTTCGGGTGCATGAACTGAGTGTGTTGAGTTGCGCGTTATGGTGAGGCTAACTTGGCGCCGGCGTTTGGCTGCAAGAACTGGGTATATTGCAATACATGCTTATTGCAGCCAAATTTACCCACTTTTGCACAGAACACACAACCAGCTATCGCTGTTTTCGCGCCACACAAGTGAAGTTACTCAGTTCTTCCACCCAAAAATGGATGTCATACGACTCGACAAAGACAAGTAAGTTGAATTACTCAATTAATGCTACCAAAGCATACGCGTAAGGTTTATAACTGAGTAATACAAGTAACTCAACTTTTTGAAAAATTCACACATACTTTTCTTTGAAAAAAACATATAATAAACCTTACAGATACAGATCTAAACACGCAGAGCCTAAATAACACAACGGTGGCAAGAACAAGGTAAGTGAATTTACTCAGTTTTTCCACGCAGCCCTTCAATTGTGGAGAGAGCAGTCCATGAATGTTTTAATCTTAACAGGTTCAGCTGTAAGTAACAGGATAATTTTAAAGTCTGTACGTCTGATGTGCTTGAAGCATTGTTGTTGTGCTTGTGGTCATCTGTCGTCTCCAGTTTGCCACTTAGCATAATAGATTGAAAAGTTGCTGTTTAGTTGAGCATTGACTGCCGGTATGTCTTTTGTCTTGCTGAAACTGATTAACTCTCGAGCTTGCTGTGGATTGTAGTCCAGATTTGTGATCTGGAATTGCACCAGATTCTGTAGTTTTTTCGCATGGTATTTCCAAGTGCAGACTTTGATACCGTTGGCAGGCTGGTAGCTCTTTTGTCTTGATGGAAGTCATCAACTTTACCGGCTTTGTCTGTTTGAAGGTCAAAGTTGAAGGTCATTGTTTTGGTTTTCACAATGGGCAAAGGCATAATTATAACTGCTGGATGTGGTCAGCTGATCCAGTAAATATGACATATGAAAGAATCTTGCTGGCAAATGGCATAAAAATGCCGAACAAAAATTGCAGAATGGTGGATGAGCACACTGTGGGTGGACTTTGTGTTGGTATGTGTCCAGTTTGTCATTTACAAGTCGTGAAATTGTGCAGGGTTGAAGAAGGTCTTGTCAAACAAAAGCTATGAAGGTGAACTGTCGTTTCTGCCGAGTCCCAATAAAGAGAGCCACACTCGCGACGGCACTGTCTGCAAAGTTGGGTCTGTTTTATTGTGATTCACTGGTCTGTGACTGTAAACTGAGCCACATTCTCAAAACTTCTTAGGAAAATCTTAGGAAGATGTCTTATCTTTACAATCTTTCACAATATGTGGGAAAACCAGACATAATTTCACTCTACTTACTAAATCACAATTTAACAACAACGTGACTTAACAACATTGAACATGATGCAAAAATATACGTGTTAATTACAGTTATTATTGCGTTATTATTTCTCAATTCGAGATTAGTGCTTTGCCAAATATTTTCCTATGATTTTCTTTTTCCTAAGATAAGAAATCTTCCTAAAATTTTCCTAAGAAGTTTTGAGAATGTGGCCACTGGATACTAATTGTCAGTTAGCGATAAGGAAAATGCAGCTGAGAATAGTAGAAACATGATAAGTAATTAAATAAGTAAACAACATTTGTAGCGCACCAGTGCAGATTGTATGGTTTGTTGGTCAGTGGCAGTGGTGGAGGAGAACATATAAGTCATCAGAGGTTATCTGAAGTCTTTCGGTGTCGTCTGATAAAAGTATCTGCTTAAGTCTGAAATTCTTTTTGTATCTTTCACGGAGCATCAGCAGCCGAATGCCACAAGTGCTGTGGTATGTGTGCAGCTGTGATGTGTAGGACTGGACACTGACAGCTGGTGCCACAAGTGCTGTGGTATGTGTGCAGCTGTGATGTATAGGACTGGACACTGACAGCTGGTGCCACAAGTGCTGTGGTATGTGTGCAGCTGTGATGTATAGGACTGGACACTGACAGCTGGTGGCAATGATTCCATACACAATTACACATCCATGTGCTGAGTCAGTCCAGTAGTATCTCTGGTAGTATAGTATCATCTCACAACTAGAGATGAGTTTTGGACTGATTAAGTGTTTTGAAGAGGAAAATGAAAATTAGATTTGTTTTGTGCCAAAAAGAGCCTATGGCAATTTGGAGACATTTTGCAAAGTGTTTGTCCCAAAGTCAGTCATGCAGCAGTATTAAAAATAGACGAAAATGTAAGTAAGTAAGTAAGTAGTCTTTAATCAACCAATGACAATCGCACAGGTTTTACAATGTAAGAAAAGCAAATCGTGAATGTCAAATATCAATTCATCATTAATGACTAGTGTAAAATAAACAGACAATAAAACATAAACTACTAGACCATGCTAAATAAACATCTATTGACAAAGGTATTCTTAAGGTGAGGGAGAATTCTGCGATATCAATTGGTCATTGCTTGAACGTGGTACAATGTGTTTGTGTTATTTCAGCTGCTCAGTGTGTCAAGCCAGTGGATATCGGCGACTTCACATGTCAGATGCCCCTAGTGATGAGGGTCAGTTCACTTATCTGACTGTTTTTAACATGTCAACAATTAGAATGTTTCTAGAACGTTTCTAATTTTAATAAACATCTTTTTATAGCCAATCGTTTTTAAAGCTACAGATTAACATGGTAACAACTTAGAAAATTAACTATGTTGATGTGTGATTAAATTATTGCAATTACGAAAAATAATGCGTACACTTCAGTTGTTTGCGACTTCCAGATGTCTTTAAAACGGTTTTTTCGTAGTAAGTGAAAAGTGAAACTACACAGAGTGAAGTGGCAGAATTTTCAGTGTTAGTGTGTCATATAAGTAAACCATTATGACTTAATACATACACAGAGATGACTGTTGAGAAGCTGACACATGACAGCTTCCATACGGTTAATTTAAATGTGATGTAACAAGCAGATGTGTGGTTAAGGCCGCAACCCACTAGGCGAACTAGTTGGAAACTAGTTCCCAACCCAGGTTGCCAACTTGTTCGTTCGGGTTGAAAACTAGTTGGCAACTTGTTGCAAGCCTGGTCGTTTTCTACATTCCACTTGTGCAGCAAGTTGCCAACCTGCATGTCATGATAGATCTATCAGGTTGCCAAGTTGGCAACCCAAAAAAGTTGCGAACTAGTTGGAAACTAGTTGGAACCCGGGTTGGCAACTAGTTTCCAACTAGTTCGCCTAGTGGGTTGCAGCCTTTAGCTGGCCAGTGATACAGAAGTTGGTACCTACTCCTGATTGACTCTGTTGACTCTGCATCATATGCGACGTGCTGGACACAACGCAGACTGCACTGGTTAAATGAATGATAACAGATTGACTCATCTAACAGCATTGTACCAAAACTGCGCTTGGCCTGCAGCCAGTAACAGGCGTGATAATCTCAAGTCTACTAGGTATGTCGCTGTTACAGATTCATCCAGATTGAGAAAGACAGGCCACAGTAATCGATCAGTGTCACAGCTGTCGAATTAATGCATTGTTTAATTTAAAGCATTAAAGAATTGATCACGATTAAAAAAGTTAACGCAGTTTAGATAAATTCCGTGAAGCAGGAGTTCCAGTATTCAGTTAAACTGCGGTTATTCTACAATCAAATAATATTCAGTTTATTATTATGTCACGGTTGCTTCTAAAGTGAGACACGTAATCGTTTGCTGACAGCAACCTGCGTCATATTACAATTGTCGAATTGATGTGTTAATTAACATGCTAATGCGCTATTAAAATAATTGATTGCACGCGTTAACACGATTAAAAAATTAATCGATCTGCAGCTCTAGTTGATATGATTTCGCTGATATGATTTTCACCGCTAAACTGTCCGTTGGCAGGCGAACATTGGCAAGTGCTGAAAGGCCGTTTTGCCGCTGTCAACTCATTTCTGATTAGCTGTCGTTGTCGTTACGCGGTTGATGGTCCGGCGCCCGCGGCACACCTTGGTGACGGCTACTCAGACCTCGTCGTCGTTCACCGCTGTTCACGTTTTAACTACACCAAACACCTCTATCGCTCGTCTGACGTCAATGCAGATCAGGTGACAGCCACTACACAACTTCAGTTGATGTCTCTTTGTGATAAAGTTGCATATTAAATACGTGATATGATAGTCATGAGTACTCGCATGATCGCAGTGACATGTAGTGCATTTGATGTGTTAGTTTAGTAGTGGCACTCTACAAATTGAGAGTTTGCTAAATATTGTAGTTCAACTGCCGTAGATGCATTTGGCAAGGGTCACTCTAACTCATTAGAAATGGCACATACTGATAGGGCAGTTTTGATGTAAGTAAGTAAGTAAGTAAGAGATTTATATAGCGCCAAAGTCTCGGAAGAGAATTAGGGCGCATTACAGGGGCCGCTAGGGGGCGAGATGGGCTGAAATAAAGTAGTGCGTCTTAAGATGACGTCTGAAGGAAGAGTATGTTTGGGATTGGCGGATGTGAAGAGGTATGGAGTTCCATATTTTGGGCGC
>Ga0056114_1001842_pt1 | contig 10174 bp, 3 predicted proteins | sample WorMetHERISLAND1_FD_77005 | JGI IMG/M metagenome (GOLD analysis project Ga0056114, IMG submission 77005) | Marine gutless worms symbiont microbial communities from Max Planck institute for Marine Microbiology, Germany - Olavius loisae HERON... ... | reverse complement strand
GGTAAGATCGACGCCTATGCTTCTACTTCATGCAATCTGCCCAGACAGAACAAGCCATACACACAATGAGAACAGTTTGATCAAGCTATCAACCACAACTCAACTTAAGAAACAAACTTTCAATGATCCGACGACAGACAAACATGTCGCCGTGAGTTCTGACGGCAGCTCACTGACACATACACAAAATGAGTGTTTTACTCTTTCATGGCAGGCATAACCACCTCGCCAGAGCAGATATGGACATATAGAGAAAACCACATTAGTGACCTTGACGAGACGCTTGAGAAGAGTCTTGTCTCGAGACAGAAACGGTTTGTAGCATGTGTAAACGCCTGAACACACAGCGAGACAACCGCCTCATCATAGTGGTGTCAACGTCAGCAGTCTAGACAGTTTCCCTATCGACCACCATAATGTCTCAACTGCAATAGTCACACAACTCCCACCAGCAGGGAGCAGTCCCCGTTGCCAGACTAAAGACATGGGATGCTCTTTCTGAATTCATCTGATCATCTGACATCATTGAAACCACTTAACTCTGATACTGTCCAGTACATCATCACCACTCCGAACTTCGCACCGCCAAACCATACGCTCGGCACTACAAACTCTATTTTCAAACGCAATATGTTGGCAAGACTGATCAGCTAATTGACAAAACCACATCACTGTCTACTATCAAAACTAAAAATGTTACACTATTATTCTCTCGTACCTGGCTTGCAGTCCAGCGTTCTCAGTGTCTTGCCTTTGCCTTTGAGCCTATCTAATGTCCTCGGTAAGCCGTCTACACCAATACAAATACAGGAACACCGTGAAGCCCAGTATTGTACCCGTTAATCTCCACTAGTCCATTAGCGTCACGTGGCATGTCTGAATGTTTGTCCGATTGTGCTAACTAGGTCAAACCTATTTTGGAAACAGTAGCAAACGGTGCTATTGTCTGTTATTGTGTCTGCGCAAAAGTGGCACTGATAGACGGTGTCATACTTGAAGCTACCTGTTTTCACTCTGACCACCTTATCCTACCTTGCCTTCAGTGCTTTAACACACTTCGTTAATAAGCACAGATAGAAAATGGTACTACAAAAATCAAACTCAAACTACATCAAAGAAATTTTCTTGTGGTAGGAACATGCCAAGCGTACGTCAACAGTAGGAAACAAGCTGACTAATGAAAAGTAAGGAAGTAATGGCTTAGAGTTAGTAGAAGCAGCAGCAGCAGCTGAATATAGCAAGCTATATTTACTGACCTTCAGACATCTCGCCGATCCTGACGATATGTGGCCAGTGCTGCAGCGTCTTGACAAAGAACGGATTAGTCACACCAAGCACGACGGCCGGCCTGTAAGAACATCATCACAGCTGACCAGTTATGTCACAATTCAGGTGTTTACTGTCAGAACTAGGTAAGTCAAGCTACACCACTTTCTTCAATGTAATTGCAAATTTGGCATCCTCGAACAACGCACTACCTTGTGGCACTAATGGCGACCTTAGAAACTAATAAATAAGCTATGCTGTTTTTCTTTTGGATAACTGGGTTAAGTCTGCAATAATTTAGCGAAACAGTCTTGTTATACACGACTGCTTCAAAAACAACTTGACATGCCTGACTTTTCCCAAATATTGCGGTAATTTGTGGTTTAAAAAATTATCTGCATTTACATCCTTTGTCGCAATTTTGGCAGCATCGCCCGGACAATATGTCGACATTTATGTAATATTTTTGAAATTAAAGTCGACTGCTTTGTCAGGGTATCTGTACACGTAATGTCTACAAAATTGTGTATGAATCTGATGACTAAGCCCTAGGTACACGCTACAGAACTTAGAAATTTTGAATCAAGTATTCTCAATTTTAGAAAAATGAAAGCTAACTGGATCTGTCAAATAAATGCTTCCTTCAGCCGACAACCTTCACTAAACAGTCGTCGTGTAAATGCAACAAAACAACATGTTATAATTACGGCGACTGAGTCCTTGTCGTGTATTCTTTGAACTCCGAGTCGTGGATCGTAAAAAAAGGTCGGAAGTCGAGGCAGAACTTTAGCGGTGAGATCATGTTGACGAGAGCTTGAACGGCGTTAGCACACAGCGTAGGTACCGATGTCATCACCACCATCGGCTGAAAGACAGTGACACAGCTGACTAGTGATGGTAGTAGTAGTAGTAATAATACTAACGTCAATGTTTATAGTGTTGTCATCATGGCAAGGCCAATGCAAGAGTTCACTCGCTTCATTCGATGAATGCAGACCATTAACCTTCAGACCAAGCCATATGACTTGGGCCGTGAGTCGTCCGCCTGTAGGCTGCTACAGACTACAACGACCGTCGCCATTTATTATTATAACTCAGCCAAAAGGCTGATACTCATCTTACCGACCCACAGAGGACAGAAGGCTGAGTCAACCTAGGTGGCTGGCTATATACCAAGATGGTTTATCCACCTGCAGATGGTCAGCATCCAAGTGCTAGCTGGACCCGATGTAGAGTAACTAAATTGATCGAGACCGACACGTTACTGCTAAGCCATGCCACCACCTTGCAGTAGTAGATATAGTAGTAACAGTAATTTGTTAACTGACTAAAAGTTTTTTAAACAACTGCTGACATCAAACAGTGAGTGTCATGTTCGATGTTTTGGACACACTCGCTAGTAACAAGGGAATTTTTCACAACCATTAGAGGAATTCTGGCCAGAAGCTCTTTCTGCCATGACCGATGACTCGTGGCCATCAGTGGGGAGTGAATCAAGGTTTTATTCTATGGCAGAAACAAAGCACTGACGACAACTAAACCGCTTCATTACAGGTCAATACAGACAAGAAAGAGTTGAGTGGACGAACCTCTCCAGTGAGCACGAGCTCCCACAGCAGCTGAATGTGTGGCAAGATGGGCTGAAATGCTCTGCAACACGTGATAACATATCGGTGCTGCAGTGCACTCGCAGCATTCACGAACGATGAATTAATAGCAGGGTGTAACAAAAAAATGGCAAGAACGATTCGCTGCTGACATTATCGATCACACTGTCAACAATTCCAGGCAACAAAAATGTTAAAATACGTATTTCCTTTAAAAACTTTCCGGAAAAGAACTCGTTCTATTTGTGAAAATGGACTTTCACAAGTAAAAACTAGTGTAAAGCTAGCAGCGTTCACAAGTCATAGATTGATAACAGCATGAAACAAAAACTGATGAGAATGATTTGCTGCTGACATTATCGGTCATTTTCGCAATGATTCCAGGCAACAAAAATATTTCCTTAAAAACTTTCAGGAATAGAACTTGTTCTATTTGTGAAAGTTGACTTTCGCACGTAAAAACTTGCACAAAGTGTATATTCTGTATATGCCACATCTAAAAGTTTCTTTTGAAAGTGGCTTTTAAAAGTGACTTTCAGATGTGTCATAGGCTTAAGCCACTGGGTTGTAACGATGAGCTATAGCAACAGCAGGACTTCTTGTTGTCTTTAAACAGTATGTGAGTAACAAGAACGACATACGTGAACATGTTGACTTCGTAAATGGACGGAAGTATGACATTCGCCACTATCAACGGCGTCTACAGACCACGCACAAACACGGCACCGCAAAGTCAGTCAATAATTCATATAGGCCTATCTGTAGCAACATTTGTCGACCAATTTTAACAACTTTTTAACCACACAAACAATCCTATGCATATGTCAGAAAATGCACCATGTCACCTTGACACACTACATGGCAATTTAAAATCGTTTTGTCTCCGTAAATGAATTATTTGACATGTGACCTTACAGGATAATTAGAGATTATATAGTCATGCTATTCCACATTATGTTAACATTTACAGCAGGTTCTTTCCGTGTGGGAGCTGTCCCCTAGTCACCCCATATTATTGTAGACTAGGGGACTTGCTGTGTTATTTTGTGTATATCGTTTTGTGTGTGCATGCATTATTGTCTATGTATATCTGTATTTTGTTGTTTTTGTTGTTTGCTTTCTCCTTTGTAGATCTTCCTTCAGTACTTTGATACTGTTGGTTGGGTCTTTTTGACCTGTAAAAACCGTCTCCCATATAACCTATACTGTGTTGGTGGGGACGTAAAACACTGCTCAATCAATCAATTCGTTCCGAATTCCACCTGATAGTCATACAGTCGTTAAACCTGTGAGAGTCCCAGTTACTCGTGTCCAGCACTGTGCTGCCAATAAATTTGGAGTAAATTTTAGGCACGAGACAGACAGACGGACAAACGGACGGGATGCAACACTTTATCGCCCCGATACAAGTGTATTTTGGGTTTGGCCGCTAGGTGGTGCAACCACACAACCACAATGTGTACTCGCTGCTGGGGCTTTGCACTGTGCAAAAGACAGCAGTGTGCAAGTGCAATGTATGTTATTTTAGCGATATCTGAGCACTAATTGCACAAACATGGAAAACAGTTCCTAGCATAGATAAATAAACAGTATAAAGATAACCTGTATTACCATACAGTAGTTCTAGGAATACCATATATCCGACTTGCTTAATGCTCTCTGATATGCAGTTCAAGTGTGGCCTTAAGACATGGCTATTTGAGCATGCATTGCATACTCACAGCAGATACCTCTGACAACTCTGTTGAACAGATGCTAAATAAACTGATAGCTGGATTATGGAACACAATGACCAATGGATTGTGAAAGAATAAATGATCAGGTATGTGATCAAAACTAACTCAAGTGGCCAGCAAATAATCACGTATGTTTCACACATAAACACATACATACCGACAACAGCTGGGTCGGCTTGGGCACCGAGATTTCCAGCAGTTTATCAGCCCGACTCGGAACTGACACCTACAATGGCGGAATTACCCACAATCACACAGTGACGGAAATACCCACCATCACCCAGACCGACTGAAGATGCCAGCATACATTTAAATATACAGTAAGATCTGACTGAAGCACCATAACAAATAACAAAACTCCAAGACTCTCGGTGAAGTAATACCTCAACGAACACTGAAGGTGTGGTGATGGTTATTAGTAACGTTTAACGTTTAATGTCGTTAATCACGATAAAAATACCAGTTTCAACATACTCATATGCAGTAGCACCAAAAGACTGAATCGACACTTTCAACCAATCAGTGGTGTGATGCTACCTGAATGACTGAGCCAAGCAGTGGTAGATGGAGTGTTTCACCAGGAGTCGGCGACGACCACTGATCTATGTCATGGCACGCTAACAACACACACACACATTGACTACTGTAATACACTGCCAACCATAAACCACCGACTCTTACTGCATTTCGGTATATCAATCCATAACCTATCACTTATCAGAACACAGAGAACTTTTTACAAAATAAGTTTTAATTACATCGCATATAATACATTTCATAGCAAAACAATCACTTGCAACATTGTCATCAAGCCATACAGACATGCAGGGGCGTCGATTCTGGGGGGGGGGAGCGGACCCCTCCAATATTTTGCAAAGGGGGCCCATTCATCAATCGGACCCCAATAAGGGACCCTACTTCTAAGGGGAGTGGAGGGATGTGGAAAGGAAAGGAAAATAAGAGAAGGGAGGAAAAATGGAGTTTGGGCCTGTCCAATCTTCATCACAGATGGACGCCACTGCAGACATTCTATACCACGAACCCCGCAAGATTCAGATGAAGAACTGGCTGGAAACACCTCATTATTGAACAATGACAAACAACGACGGGTATAAAACGCACTGAAAGACAAACCAGTTTCGAGGCACGGCAGACCACGTTCAAAGAGCTCTGGAGCTATGATTCCAACAAGGTAGTTGAACAGAGCAACAAACGGCAGCTTTGATACCAGCACGACGGACTACAGTGTAAATATCACACGGCAAATGATTCAGTCCAATAACAGAAGCACACATGAGTGAGCAAGAGTAGTTTCTTAACAGCACATCAGCATGCTGGAGGCCTATCTGTGCCATTAACCCTTTGATGCCCACTGTTGCCATATGGGTACAGTTATAAAGCATCCAGTGCCAGACCGGGTTAAGCCATCATTTGTAATTTTTTGACATCCGGGCACTCTCATGCTCAGCCTTGAGCATGAGAGTGTCCGGATGACAAAAAATTACACGACGGCTTAACCCGGTCTGGCAAAGGGCGTCAAAGGGTTAAATGGTATAAAGATTTTTAAAAAATGAAAATCCTCAAGAAGGATAAAAAGAAGAATTCATGATCAAAATTATGCGGCCTGATATGTTACGCTACACCATGGCACCATAACTCATCACAGAAAAAACTCACTTTTGAAGCGTTCAGAGAGGATTTATTGGATTGGATTGTGCAGTGTTTTACGTCCCCACCAACACAGTATAGGTTATGAGAGGATTTAAAGAATTCATGAGGGTCATTCATTTTCAATGCAGAAGCTGCAATATAGGCTTTCTTTTTACGGTTCGCCGACAGCGCTATGAGACAGAGGTATAAGCCACGGAAAATGACCAGGAAATAATAAACGGTACGTTAAAACACAGTATTACGTTCAACACACTGTGTCTATTTTTTACGACTCAGTGATTAATTAGGTGTCAACAATTTTACAGTCTGATGTACATTTCAAGACCCCTGACAGTAATTTCCAGATGCATCTGCAACAGAGAAATAAAATACCTTCTGAAAATAACCGCGTCGAATGGTCCGGTCTTTGATCTGGCGGAAATAGACGTATCCAAAGTAATACCCGGCGTCAGTCTGAAACATCAAACACAGCTATTTACAGCCAGACACAACCAACATACACGTGCTGCACATTATAGTACTATTTTCTTTCAAGGTGAGGAGGGTGTCCACGTGACACCATCCTACCAGGTGAGGCTAGATCTTCAGTGGAGACCTGCTCCCCAGGTGAGACCAGCTCGTCCAGGTGACAACAGGTGTCCCGCATGAGGCCAGGTGCCACAACAGCAAACCACGGGCATTTCTGCAGTGTGTTTATAAAGGCTGGTTGTCCTGCCCCTTGTACAACCAATAGCGTCAAAACAAAGTTAAGGATTATAACTATACATCGTCCAAGTAACATTTGCAAAAGACGCCAATTACACAGTTAAATTTACTTTGCTTACTACAAGGCTAATCAATATGTGCAAGTCACCTGTAACGCTGTCGGACAACCTTTGTTGTAATCAGTGTAAGAGGCCGGCAGCAGCCTTCGACTACTACACTGTCGAATGCGAAAGTGAAACTGGGTATCTCCCATACACCCTAGACACAGACATCCATACTGTGTTAACAGCAACAGTGTAATATTTAACATGTGTAGCATGCTGCAACTGGAACAAAACTAACCAGAACTTTGTCACTACAAAACAAAAATGTCTGGGAAACTTTCCAATTTCCATGCTTTAGACGGCTCAAATCCCACAACCGTAAACTGATCCGCATGAAATTTAGCACAGAGAAGCAGTGGGCTTCTCCCTGCCAAAACGCATGTGAATCAGTCAAAGGAATTGCACCTGTGGTGCGAAAAACCCAGAAAACCCTAGGTCCTAGGCACAGTAAACTATATATTCTGGCATTCTGGGATTCACACAGGCATGGCAGCAACAAGCTAAATTACAGTTGCTGCAGGTCCATACACCACAGATCCGCTCAAAATTAAACATCTAGCATTAACACAATTGATAATCAGCATTTCTGTGAAACATGTTGGATGTTTTCTATTTATTGTTTGGTAAACTGGTGTACCTACAGGCTACAGACTGTGTGGGGCCTGGTGATTACTGGCATTGGTAACAGTTAGCATGCACGCAAACCACATGGAACATTATCATTTAGCAGCCACCCATGTAAATACAGACTGTAAACAAAAGCTACTGTGTAAACAGGAACTCCATTTATCCTCATATTACAGCACGTCACAGAAAGCCAATAAGATCATATCCAGGCTTCTGTGGCCTGTGAGCCTATGACAGACTCTACATCAGCCTTACATTGAGTTAATTATAGCTGGTGCAACTTGTACCTGAATTTGAGTCTGGGAACGAGAGATAGCATATGTTCATCTTCTACAAAAAATACACGAAACAGAAATATGCATATAACGTCACATTCTGCCATATTACTATGTTGTCAGTAGTAATCATTAAAAACCAAAAATGCATGATAATGCACTGCATCTACTAGCTGTGATTCAGTACAAAGTCTGCATAATATTTGAAAGACAAAACATACCATGCTGAAAATTTACAGGATACATATTATAACTGATCAAAATTGGAAAGTCATACAACGATCTTATTTAGTGAAGAAATTTCCTCTAAAATGAGTGACTTATCGGTCAATATCAGAGAATCAAAAGTCAGCATCACTGCAAGCGAAAATGTGGAACTGCTCTCAGCTAATAACTCTGCAGTGCACTGGGGACACATTTAATGCAATCATCTTGTGCTTCTTACATAACATTCAAAAATTTTAAGTAGTCATAATTAGTCGCCTGCGGCATCCACTCAAGTTCACTCATATATCGATGTAGAATTACTCAGTAAACTTGGTCATTTGCCCTGTCTTATATCTTTTCCAAGATGCAGCACGATTTTGTTGAAAGTAGCATTTTTCCATACCACATCATTTCATACATCCACAATCCACATGAGGTGTTCTGGTTGGAATTTCTATGTCACATCCGGTATGAAAATAGCACATTAGGCCTTAGAGTTGCCCAAAGGTAATGTATGCGTGTGCTGAAAGAAGTTCGATGACGATACCTTTTACTATCAACACAACACGAGAATGTAAATGAACGACAGACACATCAAACAGTAACAAGATGAAACACAAGTGATGACTGACCTCAGTGTCTGTAAGCTTGATGTGGGCAGGATACACCATCTAGTAACACATGACATTCAATATTATTCACTCACAGCGTCAAGAAATATACACTGTCAAAACTAGCTCTAGCGCAGCTTCATAACAGAAACAAAGTGTTACATGATTGTACAGATATAAGTCACACAATTCACACAATATGCAATCATCGCCATCGCCGAAAGTTTTCTGCAGTAGACTGAAAACCAAGCCTTTTGCTCAGTCTTATAGCTGTTCTGACTAGGACGACCAACTCTGTGTTGGCTACTACATGACTCTTCTTTTACTGTTACATGGTGTCAGGGCAGTCTTCGTTAAAGGTAATTCATTTGTCATCATCAACTGATGCAGAACATATTTGTTTCATGAACGGTACTCAATGTTAGGCATTGGCCCTGGCCTGGAATTAGGATGGGTTCACACTGAAACAAGTCCGAGTCCGGGTACCCATGTATGGGTTATAGTAAACACGAGTTACCATGATATGCGAGCAGTTTTTGTGTACAGTTCATCTTTTCACCATGAAAACAGCAAAACGGATGCCAGAAAATTCTGACGTCAAAAATTACGTCATTATTATGGCGAACGTAACGTTCACGTAACGTAACGCTGTTTACAATATAGAGCAACACTTGCTAACCCATGCAGAGACATTCGTACTCGGACTCGTATTTATACCAATGTGGACCAAGCCTCAAGGCCGGCAAATGGATGCCTTGGCCTTGCACTTTGTAGCCTTGTTAAAATCCCGGGTTACACTAATTATTGAATCGGATGAATCGGCTGAATCGTCGCCGATGCAGTGCACAGCCTATGCGGTGAAATGTGACGTAAAATTGTATTGCATCGGCGACATGATCGGCGACGATTCAGAGTTAGCAGATAAGGTTAGGGCTAGTGTTAGTTGACTACTGAATAAGCTGGTACAACAATCAGATAAATTTACCATCGTAAAGTGAATGTTATTTACCAAAAATGATAAATTTAATCCGGAATTATTGTACTGCATTGTGACAATTCAGCCGATTCAGACGATTCAAGCGATTCAATGTTTAGTGTAACTGTAAAATATCTGGTGCTCACACAGCTCGCGATTCTTGCTCAATCAGTCGATGGTGGCGCAGTGTGATCGACAGTTAACAAAGATCCATAGTAACACATATTGGGACGAGTGAAGATTAACGAGCGCTGTACTCTGCGTGATAACTAAGCCCCAAGCAAGCCCCTCTCCAGACCCCACCCCGTTGCCATGGGAACGAAATTTGGGACAAAATCGGCTATAACTCGGCTTGTATAAGAGATAGTCCGGAGATCTTTGCGTATAAT
>Ga0056114_1001841_pt1 | contig 10176 bp, 9 predicted proteins | sample WorMetHERISLAND1_FD_77005 | JGI IMG/M metagenome (GOLD analysis project Ga0056114, IMG submission 77005) | Marine gutless worms symbiont microbial communities from Max Planck institute for Marine Microbiology, Germany - Olavius loisae HERON... ... | reverse complement strand
GCTAAACGAATGAAGGTAGGCCAGTATTGTCAGCGACAACGTTGTAAGCACGTCGAATTGGAGCAATTTTGGCAGGCTTTCGCGTCGCGCGGGTTTGTCAGCGATAGCTGGGCTTTCTTGTTCCAACATATTTGCAAATCGGCTTCCTATCTCCATCACCTCCTTCCACCTCCCCGTGATACTTCTGTCATTTCCAGACTACGTTCCTGCACATCTCTCGCTCGCTCAATCTCACGAACTAAAAAGTATAAATCACTTGTCAATGCGCTCAATAAATGCCAATGGCTTCTGAAGGTTAAATTTGTGCATAGTACAATTATTATTTTTTTAAACTTTATTCACCGAAAGGTATTGTTGTCACTGTCTTTCTTTGCAAGCGCTTATTTCTTGTTATATTTTTACTTGTTATTCAGCTATTCAGCTACTCGGCCGCAAGTGTGAAATAAAACTCAGTTCGGTTCGACTCAAGAGGTTTCTACTTTAGTTTGTAATTCTCGGCTTTCACAGCAGTAGCCGAACTTCTTGTTTAAAACATGGCTGTATTGTGTTTATTTGTCCATGATAATCAGCAAACAGTGCACGACGTTTTGTTAATATCTGGTCGTATCGCTGTCGTCTGTAGCAGACGAACAGTTAAACAGATCAGTTGCAGTGTTGTCTTCTTGATGTTGGCGGAATTGCAGCGAACGCATTGGAGGATACGGTAGCGATGACGTCATAGTGGGCGGGGTCAAAGGTGACGCGCCGAGATACTGTGTCACAGGCAACGACGACGACACAGATACGCCTGAAATACGATAAAATACACAGACACATTCATTCCGACGTTTACACGAGACTGATGAAGTTTCAGAAAAACAAGAGGCAGAAATAGTAGTTAAATGAAGGCAGTGTATAGGAATTAGCCTAAAAGAACTGGGGGTCAGATGTAAAACTGTTTGAAATTTTGCACAGTGACACATATTTACTCAAAAATGATATTCGACAGACTGGGGGAGGGGGTTGAACCCCCAACCCTCCGGCAATTCCCACACTGAATGAAGCAATGTATTTTCAGTTTCTGTAACCTATGCCGTTTTACTCCGTCCCGCAGGAATTCATTATTGTTTCCGACAGTAAAAGGCTACAAAATACTGCGTGAGTCGGTGAGTCCATATGTATAGACAGTAATGGCAGCACAGTGGCGGCGTGCAAAAGTGTGCGATAATTTGTAATACTGCATGTGTGTAGTAGGCCTAAGGCGACGATGTAGTGTAATGTTTTTAAAGCTAGTAAAGTGAGGACTGTGTAAAATACAGCACCGGAGCTGTCTTACTTTTAGGCCTACAGGTCGACGTATATTTCAGTCATGGTCCCACTCAGCACCGTGCTGCGTTTGGATCATTATTGTACACTGTGTCCAGAAAAAACACGCGACTACACATTCTACAATAACTAAAACAATTAGTGTCCAATTACAATAATTTTTAGCACTCAGTAGTCAGACTATGCGCCATCGAATGATGGTTTCATTTTCCACCTCACCTAGCTAGTGCAACTGTCTTACCTTAGGAAAATGTCAAAAGCTAGAAATGGCAAATTTTGTCTCAACTTGCAGATTTTATTAATGCTACAATGACTAAACTGATATGTCAACCGTGGGTTGAAGGTGAACTGCCAGTATTACCGCGATGTCTTGCTGTCTCAGCATAATGCTTCCAGCAATCAACAGCAACACGTTTGTCTTTCACAAGACAGTGCTCCGACACATCACACTTGCAACACCATCCAGCTGCTGCAGCACGAGACACCCGACTTCATCGGTCGTGACGTCTGGCCACCAAACAATCCATATCTAAACCCCGTCGACTACAAGATCTGAAGAGTCGCGCAGCAGCTTGTATATAAATGTCGTGTAAGTAACGTCGACGAGCTGAAGCAGCGCCTCGTTGAAGTGTGGGAAGATTTGTAGCAGACTGTCATTGACTCGGCTGTCAGCCAGTGGAGACAGCGACTGAGGGTGTGCGTGCGTGCACAGGGACGACATTTTGAGCACTTGTTATAAGCCTCGCTGACAGATACTTGGATTGAAAGAACTTATGTGTAAATAAATTGTTTATCCACAAAACAATGTGTTGCTTATGGCTAAATAAGTCATTATTTTGTGTTCTGTGATTTCGCAAGGTAAGACAGTTTCACTAGACAGGTGAGGTGCGAAATGAAACCGTCTTTCGATGACGCATAGCCTGACTACTGAGTATTGTAATCGGACACTCATTGTAGAACATGTAATCATGTATAGTCGCATGTTTTTTTTCTGAGACAAAGTGTATGTACGAGTACATCCGTATCAGTCTGAGATCTAAATAAGCTGTTCATGCAGTGGCGGCGCCAGCTATGGGGCTAAGGGGCTCAAGCCCCTCCAGTTTTTGCTGCAGCCAATCCAGAATTTTTGTGTAAAGCAATACATTGTTTCAACGAGTATATTTCTACGGACTAAAATAAAAATTGCTGTCACAGGTTGTCATATTTAAGGCTAAAATGCATGAAAATCGATTTCTTCTGTGGCTCCGCCCCAGACCCTGCTGGGGAGCTTACAGCGCTCCCCCAGACTCCCTAGCTGGATTTAAAGGGTATTCCTAAGGGAGGGGAGGAAAGGGCCCCATTTCCCTTCCCTCCCCTTCCCCTTCCTTAGAACTTCTAAGGAAGGGGATGAAAGGGAAATGAAGGGAATGGTCCTACTTCTAAGGGAGGGAAAGACAGGGCGGCGAGGAAAGAGGAAGGGGCTTAGCTCCCCGGCCAGAAGAAAAATTTCTGGCGCCACCACTGTGTTCATGCGTCACGACTTTCGTTATCAATTAGCCATGATTCAAGATATCTAATCAACAGACTTTTATTCAAGGACAACTACTCGTATAATCTATTAATTTCTATCTGTATCATTTTCGGTTGCGTGTTGCCATTACTTCCCCAGTATAAGTGACAAAATCCAGACCGTCCTGCAGGGTCTCTACTCTGACAATACCTTGGAAGCCATTCGAGCGGTGCATTATTCTCCCTCCAGACCACGGTCCCGAATCCCGATCGACCTGGCTACGACACTGACCCGGAAGACTGGACACGAGGAGTTCCACTTCCGCTATCTATAGGCGAAACGCAGAAAAAAACACTCAATTCCCCTTTGGCGACCCAAGTGACCTCTGACCTATGATCTGACCCAGATGTGCTGTACCTCCAAGCAGCATCTCCTGCAGCAGACTGTCGACAGTGATGAGACCACATTGTTTGGCAGCGTGCAGCTGGTTGATGAGCTGTACGCTGATGGTCTGTAGGCTGGGCAGCAGCAGCAACAGTTCACCGAACCTTCCTCGCATGTCGTACTGACGGTCACTCACGTAGTCGTCAAACAGCGTCTGAGTCTGAAACCGAATCATCCTGACACGATCCACGTCACTCAGACCCCGAGCATCTGACCAACCAGTCACCGCAGTCAACGCCATTACATAATGAACGATCCCTGGTGCATCGGAAACGGATTTCATCAAAAATATAGCAACATTGACTGAAGCGAGAGGAAGAAAACATGACAAACTACACATTATTTACAGTACGACGAGACAGTTTAACCCGACACTCTGTAGCGAACTCACTCAGTGACTTACTTGCGACGAGACCCTGGACTGGCGTGACGAGTGTCGTCTGGAATGTGATTGCGACTTTATACACTCTACATCACGACGTAGCCAATCAACGTGGACGAAATGACTCACTATTACTATACTGTGTGGCCCTCCCTATACGAGGCCACAGTACGCATTGTCCTCGTCCGTCCGTTAACTTTGTTCCATTCCACGCCCTCGGATAACAATGGCCACGATCATTGTTATTACCGCTTTTAAGTGCGGATTCCGAGCATTTCGCTTCGCGTCTAGTCTCCTATACTTCATGAACGTTTCAATGCACATCCGTTGCTAGCTGCTGACTTGAAATAGTCTGCGCTGTGTCACTTGGAAAACCAACGGTTTAGTTTGATTGCTTTATTCTATAACTCTTATTAAATATTATTATTTATAATTTCTCTGATCACTGACCGGGGTCGAAAAAGATGATCGCTTTCAGACAAGCCATCTCTACGTCATCGACGCTGACGTCACGCAGGACGCATATGACGTCATCGATCATCCTAGCAACCAGCCTAGCAACGCCCGGGTCGGTGGTGTCACGTGACAGGACGGTGTCGTTGCCTAGCAACACTAGGTCACTGTAGGACAGCGAGCGATGTGCGGCACTGAGCAACAGGTGCTCGCCGGCGTGTGCACGTAGTAGCGACACCTGGCGAATATAAATACAACAATTAAATTTTATTACACAGTTTAGTGAAAAATGGCAAAGGTACCGGTAGTTGTTGATACACATTAACCCTTTGAAGGCTTTGACGCCCACTGTCGCCATATGGGTACAGTTATAAAGTATCCTGTGCCAGACCGGGTTAAGCCTTTATCTGTAATTTTTAACATCCGGGCACTCTGGCGCTCATCCCTGCGCGTCAGAGTGCCCGGGTGTCAAAAATTACAAACGACGGCTTAACCCGGTCTGGCACAGGATGCGTTAAAGGCAGGAAATAATACCCATACGGCAACAATGGGCGTCAAATGGTTAATCCATATGACTTTAACAGCCAAGGGACAAATCTTAACTGGTTCTACTAAAAAAGTGTGGTTTTGATGTGACTGAAGAGCAGGGACATGGCAGTCTGTCGACCATCATCAGTGGAATGCACATCATGTGCCGTCCTAGGTGGCAGTAAGCAACTGGTGATGCTGATGCTGATGATGATATGATGAATTGATGGTGATGATGACCTGATCATCGAGGCTGAGCTGACAGAAAGCCGGGATGTACTTGGCCCACTCGACCATCACCATCAGCTGGTGTTGCATTGACTGACAGACGTCCTGCATGCTGGCTGGTCTCTTCTGGTCGACGCTCGTCGAGTTCACTGGAAGACACATCTGTAACACAGCATCTGCGTCAATCAATCTCCTCATCACAACAGCAGGCCTCTATAGTAGCCTACCGTCTACCACCGTGTACGAGAGTGACTTGCACGTCATCTCTTGACAATATGCAGGCATGACTACAATTACTCCTCGCGCATTATACTATCAAATTCTGCTATACATTACGTAGTTCATAGCTGCTCTCTTATTTCATGCCTCTTCATATCGTAGGCAGGTTACTCTTCCTTCCGAAATAAGTCTAGCTCCAATCATCCCGGCCACCATCTTGTATTTGACCAAACCGGAAATAGCGCCGTTTGATCCGCCGACCCCGAAAACCCTATACCCTAGAACCAAACATGGAGTGGATCGGATGACCCGTTGCGGAGATATCGCCACTCGAAATTTTCCAAATGAGAAATTGGTCGGTAGGTCGTCACTGATGTCATTTACTCTCTTCGCTACGTTAGGAACGTAGCTCTTATGCGTTGTGCTTTAGTTTGGCTTTGACCGCTGGTTAATGGTCACTCGACACTTGTTGTCGTTGAGAGTCACTGATCCAAAAGCAACAGAAAATAGAGCTTGAACTTCCACTATACTGCAAAACCCGCAATGTTCGCGTGTCCTTTTAAGTTGTAGGAGATTTAACCTCAAATAGTTCGCATCATGCAGTCTCATATCTGTGATCATGAACGAATGCGGAACGTGATTGTAACAAACCATTCGCCTGTCCTTAGGTCCTTTATACTATGTTTTTTTACCATGTGGAATTTGCAGTGATGTATACTCGAGACCGAGGCGAGGCCGAGGCAGCAAAAAACTGCCTCGAGGTGCCTCGAGGCAAGGCAAATGCCTCGAGGACTACATCACTGGGAATTTGTTGCTGCTGGATTTTTACTGCAAATGCACAGCTTCTATGCTGTGCCGTAGAATAAGCCTAGGCTACTATGGTGTTTGCAGACTTGTGATTGACAGCTCGTATCTGGCTTACATGCAGTGTTTGCCAGTGAAGTGTCCTGCACTTGTGTTATTGATCGATCGTGTGATTTGTGTCAACAAACCTATAGCTCTCAGTGACCGGAGTCGCACCCGATACCTTCATTTAAAGTAGCGACTACAAAAGTAACTTCGACCAAAGTAATGGAACGGACCCGGACCATGGCCCTAGTACCTTTAATAACATTTGACTCTTTTGTAAATAGTTCAGTTTTGTCCGTCTTGGTAAATCCTTTGTAACAAATCATACATCTTAAAACCTCAATTAGATCATGTCTATTCGTCCTTTCTTCTGTGCAGCAAAAACGAACAGTCGTATGTGTATAAGGGAAGAGTGACAGTAGATGACAGACACACAGACAGTCACTGTGACGTGACCTCTCTGGACAGTAGCTCTGCGCGATGCAGTGTAGCTACTGTGATAGCGTCAGGACGCGCTGCTCTCGTCTCTTCGTACGTAGGTCGTCGAACTCTGATCTGATCTCTCTCGTTCTGAACCGCTGTCATATACGTACACAGTCACATGCTCACGAGCCAGCTGTTTAGCGCAGTTTTACTTTGTAATATCACAGGACACAGCCCAGCGCAATAACAATATGCCATTGAAAACTTTTAACACGTCGTGACCCAGTTCGACGTCTACCACAGCTCTGTGATGCTTGAACAGGCGAGCATTCTTCAAATTCTTGTAGCAGATCTACACGACGATGGCAGTAAATATGTCAAACGATTCACGATTATCATGGACGAATTGCAGATGAAATTGAATATGATCTATCGAATAGTGAGTTATAATTGTGACCTTGAATGACCTTTGAAGACCATTAAAGCTACTGGAAGTCTCGATCGACAATAGCTCAATTAATACTGCAATTGTCGCCATTAATTTCACTCTTTGCAATTTCAGTATTATCTGCCTCATCCGAGACGCTGTTTAAAGTTATTTGACGTGAGGTCTCTATATACATGTGCAGCCATTGATATTTTTCACCAATTTGTATCCCTTGGAGCGCATAAAGAAACGCACTTGTAACTTGGTCTACAGATAAGCTACGGCGTGCACTATAGGCTCTAACGTTCGGGTAACAACTCACGTGTCAAACAGAAGCATCACAACGCTGGAGCAAGCATCGCGCGGTTTGTCAGCGATACAGTACTACACAGTATGCCAAACAGGCATTGGAACAGTGTAAATAACATTTAGAGGTCAGTGAAGGTCATGAGAGATCACGTAATTTGATATAAGCTTAGAACACAATACGAATTCATATTAACGTTCGATTTAGTAGTAACTACACCGTGTCCGTATAGCTATATTTTGCGACATTTCAGAGGTAGGCCTATACGGCGTCTTATTTGTCAAAAATCGCGATCTTAAATGCTCACCCTGTATTCAACGTCCCCACTGAGGGCGACCCGGTCAGAATTTGGGACGCGGTGTTGTTCAGAGAGAACAACAACGATGGGGCTGTGGTGAAGGTATTTCGATGACAGATTTAGCCGTTCCCAGACAACACCGCAGAGAGCGACAGATAGACATATGGACAGACGGACAGACAACTTATGACAGCCAGCACTGAACGCGCGCTAGCGTAGCGCGTGTAAAATTATGCGGAAACCTTCTTTTCTCATGCCGACGGCGAAGCACTTCTGAAGTCTGCAGTAGCGGCACTGGTTGCGTTTGTCTTTGTCGACGTTACAGCAGCGTTGAAAGCGGCAGGTGTAGACGTGTTTCTTGCGAACTGATCGTCGAAAGAAACCTTTGCATCCGTCACACGACTCGGCGCCGTAGTGCTTGCCGGTCGCACGGTCACTACAGATGGCGCACTCGGCCTTGGGTACATGGCTGGTGACTGGTCGAACGCCGTCAGACATGACATTGTCTAGCCATTGCGAGTGATGACTGGCGCCGTCGACCACCGTCGACATTTCTGTGAGGTGATGAGAAGTCGACCTGAGAGGCACTGGATCAGACAGTGTCAGACTGTCGGTCGACCCAACTACAAACATCAAGCGTTCTGTTCAAAGTTTCTTGCTACGTGTTCTAGATTAAGCTGTATACTCAGCTTTCGAGTCCACGTTAAACTTTGCTATCGTATCGTATCGTATCACATCCACTAGGCTACATGTCGGCTAGGCCGGCGGTATGCCGGAAAAACCAACCCAGACGAAACCAAAAAAGCATGTAATTCTCGGTGTATACCGATAACATCTGGACAGATGTAATCTGGACGGACAAAATCTGGACAGCATATAACGCAGACTTCAGACAAAGAAGAGTCATTGAGTGTAGGCAAAACATGCTGCATCGCGCGGTTTCATTGCTACAGCACGGCTGTGGTTCTAACTGGTGCTGGTGTTCACCAATGTCCGTATCCAGCAAGATACGTCAGAACTACGACGTCAGTGTCTTTTCGGTAAAGACGGATGAGTATGTGAATGTAGGTACGTGAAATATAAGCAAGTCAGCAAGTCGACTTGTATGCGCCGGTATTTATCAACAAGAACGTGTTTAACTGGTGCTTAACAAGCTGACTGATCGAGGACGGGTATATCTATATTGCACTCTCATCTGATTTTTAGCCGACCGTACTTACTACGGTCGCGCTTATGCCACAGGCTTGCGTCTGTCGTCTGTCGCCGTCTGTCTGCACGGAATGTATTGTGGCTAAACGGTGCGTCCTAGAGCAAAAGTTAGGCCTTCTATTGACAACCTATAGGAAGTCGTATATGGGAGATCGATTGGTACCAAATGAATGACCTTGACCTTTGTTGGAGGTCGTATCAAGGTCATGTCAACCATTACGTTACATTCGACGGAAACCGTTAGAGATTGAGGCTTGGTTTCAAAGGACCACCAATAGGAAATGGCATACGGGGTCACGGGGTCACGTGACCAACGACGTCACGTGACCCCGAAACGGCCGAAAGGTCAAACTCGTGATCACAATACGCTTAGAGCCCAATATCTCGAAAACGGCTGGATTTAGAGACTCCGTTCCAAAAGACCATCAATAGTAATGGCCTACGTGACCGATGACCGGGTGACGTCACGTGACCCCAAAGGGGCTGCGAGGCAGTACGGTCGGCTATCCTCGCGACAGCTTGGCTTCTTGTCTCTAAACCATCACCTTTACGCAGATTATAATCAACTGTTCTCATTTCATGCTCGTGACTTTGACTCAGTCACTCCACTCCAGAATGCTTTGCAACATTTCTTCATTGATGACTGCAATTCGACGTGCCACGAACACTTTTAGGGGAGAAGTAGCATTTGGCACAACTCTACCCGAAGTGAAAATTGCCAATAACTGGCACTGTTGCAGTTCGATGGCAACGAATGGGTCGCTTAAAGCTAAGCAGCGCGCGAGCCGATTCGCCCACCGGCAGGCTTCTTTTAGGTTATTTTCTATTCACTTGTGATGCTGATTATTGCTGAACAGACTAAGCTGAACACCCTCATGCAGCTTTTTATCGGTACTACGGTAAACTAAACGATCGTATCGTATCGTATGAGACGACGTGCAGAGATGCCCAACAGTAACAACATACCTGTATCGTCATCAGTTACCTGGCAGCAGGTACTCGGAATGCATGTCGAACAGTCCTTCAAACTCTGGCACCGTCATTATCCGACCTGTACGCTGAAGCTCTCATCGGCGCCGTCAGATACTGCAGCTGCAGACAGTCACACAGTCGCTATAAATTAGTTCAGTCTCCTGAAACTCACGTCACATTTTAGTGAGTGTACAGCGCTTTGTTGTAACTATACAGTATCACGTTTTCAAGTTGTCCTAGTCAGAGCAACTGAGCCGCGAATGCCATCTAAAAGCAACGCTTAGCACTACGTGATCTGGTATAGGATCTGCTGGAATAATCAAAAGTATACGTTAAGTAGGCTAAGTTAATTCAAAACTGTGCCTTCGAATATGTGTTTAGTCTTTAGGTGTTTTTTGCTGTAGTTTGGTAGTTCTTCTCTCGTTTTTACCGCGCGATGCACTTTAGTGCAAAGCGCGGTATTGCGATCGCATGTCGTCTGTCCGTCCGGCTGTAACGTTGGTGAATTGTGATCACATAAGTTGGAAATCTTCGAAAATAATTTTACCTTCAGTTAGCCTGGCATGTTCGCTCTTTGCAACCCAAACGTCACGGGTCTACTCCAAGGGGAACACCCTGAAATTTTCGCCCGAATAGGGGCGGG
>Ga0056114_1001840_pt1 | contig 10177 bp, 24 predicted proteins | sample WorMetHERISLAND1_FD_77005 | JGI IMG/M metagenome (GOLD analysis project Ga0056114, IMG submission 77005) | Marine gutless worms symbiont microbial communities from Max Planck institute for Marine Microbiology, Germany - Olavius loisae HERON... ... | reverse complement strand
TTCACCTGTTCCTAAAGGAGTGCGAATGGCGGTTCAATGGAGGTGATCACCGGGAACTGCTTAACCAATTAAAGACATGGGTGAATTCGAGACAAAAACGTCCTTAGCTAGGACAGCCCCATCATTTGAACCTGGTCGACCGTGAACAATTGGACCCTACCACGTCCTTTAGTGTAACCGAGGTCGCGAACGATCTCGCGGATCGTCCGTTCGCTACAGACGGGGCGGTCGGCGTTGATCGCCTCGAGGACCTCGTCAATCGTCCAGGTCTTGGGGAGATTGAGTGTCATCGCCGGCGCTCCGGATCCTCGTCGCGGGTTTCCTGCCATCCCGCCAATAGAGCTAAGAGGAGCGCGACGGGGAAGGCGAAACAACCGACAATGGGATCCACCATATCAAATGCCTCCGTCCGATCGCCATTGTTCTGTGGTTTTGCAGGGCGGACAGATCCGCTCGCCGATATGGCGGGAATCGAAACCGTAACCACACATGAGGCAACGCCGGCGCTTTCTGACGAGCGGACGTTCCGGCGCCGGCTTCGAGGTCTGGCGCCATCGTTCATAGGACGACAAAGAGGCTAGGGATCCCATGCGGCGAAAACTCCTATTTCGTGGATCTCCAGAAAGGGTACAAAAACGTTTGTTATTTTGTCAATAAACAAACATAAACGACGTTTTGCGTTCTCAGCACCACAACGTAATAGTGTGGAGAAACGCCTTGCGTGTGACACATTTTGCTGGAACACTACCTACGTTTGTGAAACGGGGGCCGCACGGTTGATAAATTTGTTTGTTGATCTACCGAGAAAACGTGCGCTTTCGAATCCGGTCGCCGCCGCGGCGGCCGGTGTTGATCCCGATTCCACGCGACGCCTTAAAGTTGAAGGCGGTGAAGTTTAGTGCCCGATATATCATTGCGTCGACGCCGACGGATCCGAGTTCCTGAGTTGCCGGCGTTTCGACGTCCTGGCTTGGGGAATACCGCGGGTCGGTGTCCATGTTTCTGTGATCAAGCTCGTCAGCGTCTCCGGTGTGAACTATGACCGGCGCCTCGACGTCGGGTAGTTCCTCTTTTCCATTTAAGATTTCCCGTTAATCTCTCTCGTTGCTGGTAGCACGAGGGGAAATTCGCGTGAAAATGCTATTGGAAGAGCTCGTCGGCGGGCGATTTGACCCGGGCCGAACCGAGTCCTTGTTTCTGCGCGACGCGGTCAAATACCTTGCCGATCAGGAGATCGAGGTCACGTTCGATACGGACCTCTCGACAATGGTCGCCTTGAACGAGGGGCGCCGCGGCAAGTGGTTTCCGATCATGCCGCTTTTTCATCCGAGCCACAAAAGAGACGCGCCGGGGTTCTGGCTCGAGGGTCGCGACGAGCTCGGCGAGATCTGTTCGGTCCAGGCCGCTCGCTTGCTCAATTTGGTTCCGTGGTCATTGGCCGACCAGGCGAGAAACTTGCGTGTGTTTTATGACGACCCGAAACGCTCCGCGGCGCCGGGCGAGTCCGTTCGAATGTTCGGCGTTGGCGGCGACGATAATAACCGGTCGCGTTTGCTACTCGGGGGGCGGCTGGCTGCGGCCGGACAAACGCGGCGGCGATCTTATGGCGATTTTTCCGCGGATCTCGCGCGCGTTGGCGCTTCTTCAATGGGAAACGGATTGCACGGTGAGTTTTGTCGAGCCGGATCTCGTCGAGAAAGGCGTCGTCGCGCGATACGGATATCGATTGATTGAGCCCGGGTTGACCTGGCGCGGATCCGACGTTCACGGCGACGTCGATTTATGCCTTTGCTGGATGGATCGCCGAATGTTGCTCAACGACCTGGCGTTTGTCATGCGACTAGAGGCAGAAGTCCTGGCCGAACATCAGAAACAACCAGGATCCCAGGTCGACCAGTCGACAGCCGACACGGCATAACCGCCCGCTCGTATTGGCTCCGCACCTTCCCGGGGTGGGGCCGATCGGCATAAAAGACGGCGTCGATGTAATCGCGACGCGGCTCGTCGCTCTTGAAAACCGAATTGTAATGACTGTTGACCCAGGCCGTATAAAGCGGGTCGGTGCGAACGTCGTTATCAATGCGATCGCCGAGGGCTTGCCGCGGCCAATCGCCGAACCTCTGGCTAAAGCCGAACCCGATAAACCGATAAGCGAGGGCGCCCTCGTCTTCGACTTGGAGGACGATCGTCCGGCGGAGTAGATCTAGGTGCTCGAGGCCGGCGAGTAGATCGCCGGAGATGGTCGTCCGCTCGTCGTTCCAAAGCCGACAGGCCGCGGAGATCCCGTTCCGCTCGTTGGTGATCGCGCCCTCGAAATCGATAGGCTGGTTCGTGTACGGGCGGAGTTTGATCACCTTATCGTCGGCTATCATCCTCTCGGCTTCGGCCTTTCTGCGTTGCGCATCCTCGAGTGACGAAAAAGCCTCGCCCATGACATAGCCGCGATGACGGATCTTGAGCTCGAACGCGTCGCGCGGGTGTTTTGGATAGACGACGACGTCGCTTGATCGATTAGTGATCACCGTCATCCCCCAGGATCCGTGCGATCTCTAAGAACTGCGCGTAGGTCACTTCCTGCGAAATCGACAACCACATTTTCCCACCGTCCAATTGACGCGCGTTAAACGGACCCGATTCGGGTGATTTTGGTTCGCTAGTGCCGCCGCCGGCCGATTGGGGGAGTGGGTTAGGACCTTTTCCGTAAAGGATCCAATCGCCGGAAATGCCGGGAAGCTGCTCTGCAAGTGCTGACGCGTATTCCTCGGCTTTGGTGCGGCGAATGCCGCGGCCTTTGTTTTCCTTTCCCCGTTCATGGGTTTGGTACGAGGTCACGTTAAAGCCGTTTTTGTCGGCGAATTCCGCGGCTGTCAGATAGCCGGCCGCCTGCCGGGCGCTTTGAAGGCGCCCCTCTGGCGTCTGCAAATCGATATGCGCGCGTCTCGCCATAAACCTACCTTTTCGTTCTGTTCTTACAGAATACGAACAATTTTTCGGTGATCAACAGAATTGAAATGACATTAATGTTTGTTGATGTGGTTGATAAACGAACATTTTCGTTCTCTACAATTGTCAATGGTAAACTATTTTGTCCTCATAGAACGGATCGGCGGGGCCGTTGGCCTAGCCGCGGCGCTCGATATCAGCGTCGAGAGCGCTCGGTTGATGCGTTCCCGCGGGCGGATCCCGCCCCGGTATTGGCAAAAGTTTAGGACCTCGGCGGCCGGCGACGGGCTCGAACTCGAGCGCGGCGATCTCGAGGACGCCGAAATTCACTATCAACAAAGCCGAGTGCAAAAGGCTCCTCCGTCGAAAGGCAAGGGCGTTGCGTCCGGTTCCGTTGATACGACAAAGGGAGTCAAAAACACATGACGGCGATTCCCCTCGATTTTATCGATAGCGGCGACGGCGTCTCTCCGCTCGGTCATCGCATAGCCGGTTGGGTTCGGCGATTGGGTTCGGCGAAGGTCGTCGCCCGGGAATTCGGCGTCGCGGTCAAAACCGCCGAATCTTGGCGCGCCGGCAACCTTCCGCAAATGAGGCATTTCGCCGCCATGGTCGACCGTTGGGGCGAGGCCTTTCTCCTCGACGTCTTCGAGCCCGTCCTCGAGGCCGACGCGCTTCTCGATCGACGCCTCGAGCGTCTTCAAAACGAAATCAGTTCTATCCGCGAGGAGATTGTCGCCGATGAAACGAATCAATCACGTATGGGCGCGTTTGTGGGCGAGGCTGCACGCCTTGGCGGCCGAGTGGCACGTCAAACGAGCAAGGCGGTTGCGGAGGCGGGCCGGTGCGCGGTTGCAAGGCCGGCTCGGTCCTTATTCGTCGGCGCGATCGCGGCCTCGGCACTAACGGCGCCGGCGGCGGCGCAAACCATGGACGACGCCGACGATTGGCGCATGACGCGGACCGTCCGCGTTCGCCCCTCGAGCGGTTCGCAAGGCGGAAGGGGCCAACAATGACTCCGAATGAAATCCTCCCTGGGGCGCCTATGGTGGGCGCCCTTACTGTGAACGACGGATCGGCGATCTCTTCGCCGGTCCGTCGCCTTTTTCCGGCAACGGAAACCAAGGCTCCCCCTATTCCAAAGTCGTCGGCGACGTGTCCGAGAAACTCGGCGACGGAAACAGGCGCGGCGAAACTCGCCGAGACGATCGTCCGCGCCTGGCGGGCGCTCGGTTACGATGATGTCGAGGCCTGGGTCGAGTATCTTCCCGGGTCGCAAGGGAGCGTGCCGGTTTTCGCGATACGTTCGAACCTGATCGGCGGCCTTCCGCCGTCGGCCCGATCGGGATCCCGGCCATGAACGGGCCGGCCGGACGGTTGGCGAAGCTCCTCGCCGGCGTCGTCGCGCTCTACGCGCTCGCGATCTTCTTCGCCGATCGGATTTTCAAGGCGATCGCCGAGGCGCCGCCATGGTAGGCGATCGGCGGGATTTGGATCCCAGGCGTGACAACCGCTCGAGCGATATCGTTTGGACGGCGCCGGCGGGCGGCGATCATAAGTTCGCCGTGACCGTCGGGATCGACCCGGCGACCGGCCAGGTCCGCGAGATCTTCGCGACCGGCAAGAAATCCGGCGACGTTATGCGGGCCTGGATCGAGGATTGCTGCGTCCTCGTCTCGGTCCTCCTTCAACACGGTTACTCGTTCGAGGACCTGGTCGACAAGATCAACCGAGACGACGGTCTCAAATTCGGCGGCGATCACGCCTCGCCGCTGACGGCCGTCCTCGGCCTGGCGCTCGATCTCGAGGCCGAATACCGAGCCGAATTCGAGGCGGTAAAATGACCGCCGCGGTCGTCGCGCTCTCGATCGCGGCGGCGGATCCCGTCCGACAAGGGGATCCGAAACCGGTTTGCGGAACCTGTAAGGATCGCGGGTTCGTCACGCGGCCGAAGGAAACCAAGAAAATCAGCGTAACGCGCCACGCCTACGGCCCGGGCTGGCGCCTCGAGGCGGTCAAGGAGACCGAGGTCGTTGATCTCGGCGGGATCGACGCTTGTCCCGATTGCGCGGCCAGGGCCGAGGCCTCGTTTCAAACCGGAAAGGGGAAACCATGAGCAAGTTTCCGAGGGGTGTCATCGTTCCCATGAGCGACGGCCCGATCAACGGTCTACCGCGAAGGCGTGAGGGTGATCTCGACGAACGGCAAGGAGGACCTGAGGTTTCACAATTGCGGCGACGCGCGTCGGTTCGCCGAGGCGCTTCTCGAGGTCGCGGATCCGACGTTCCCGGCCGGCGGCGTGGTCGTCGATCTTGCCGGTCGAAGACCTCTTTGCGAGCGCGTGAGCGCCGGCGAGTTCGTCATCCGGAAACCGGAGCCGGCGTGAAGCACGGAACCAAAATCGAATGGGCGATCGCCGTCGCCGAGGCCCGCGGCATGCGGGCCGACGTATGGGGCCCGGTGGAAGGGTGTTCGCCGGTCGGCGAGGGGTGTCGCTTTTGTTGGGCGGCGAAAGAGGTGTGGATCCGCTCTCACAATTCGAAAATGAAACGTTTTCACGGCCTCGTCGACAAGACGGCCGACGGGCGCGCCGTGTTTAATGGGAAGATCAATTTCGTCGCCGACGATCTCGAGAAACCGCTCCGCCGGCGGCGGCCGACCGTCTGGTTCTCGCCGCCGCGCTCGGATCTCTTTCACGTCGATCTGCTGATCGGTCATCAACTCGAGATCCTCGAGGTCATGCGGGCGCGACCGGATCACCTGTTCCTCGTTTTGACCAAACGGCCGTTGAACGCCTTCGTTGACCTCGAGCGGTTTCCCGGCTGGCCGTTGCCGAACGTTTGGCTCGGCGTTTCCGTATGGGATCAGGCCTCGGCCGATCGCATGATCCCGAAGCTCCTCGAGACCGAGGCGGCGCTCCGTTGGGTTTCTTACGAACCCGCCCTCGGCCCGGTCGACCTCCGGCCTTATCTGGCCGGCCTCGATTGGATCGTTTTCGGCGACGAAAGCGGCAGCGATCGCGACGTCTATCAAGACGATTGGGGGCGGTCGGTTCGCGACCAGGCCGGCGCCGCCGGCGTCCCGGTATTCAACAAACAACGCCACGACGAGCGCGGCCGCAAGGTGAGCCTTCCGGCGCTCGACGGCGAGATCCTGGCGGAGGTTCCGTTATGCGGAACATGAGTTTCTTTCTCACAACGCCTCAGTTCATTGCCCGGCAGAAACTAGTTACCCGGCGTCTCGGTTGGTGGTTCCTCGAGGTCAACGATTTGGTGATGGGCGTTGAGAAGGGGCAGGGCCTCGGTAAGGGCGGCAAGATCAAACGCCTCGGTCCGATCCGGATCGTCGCCGCGGGACCGGAGCGGCTCAATCAGATCACGCCGGCGGACGTCGCCCTCGAGGGGTTCCCGAATATGACGCCGGCCGATTTCGTCCGGATGTTCTGCGATCACAACAAGGTGAAGAAATGCCGGCCGGAGACGGTCGTTAACCGGATCGCCTTCGAATACCTGGATCCCGACGAGGTCCCGCGATGATCTGGGACGCCGGCGAGGACCGGCTTCTCCTCTCGGCCTGGTCCGGTATGCGGCCGCTGGCCGACGTCGTCGCCGAGCTCGAACACCAGGGCCGGACGTTGCGCGAGATCCTCGGCCGGCTCGATTACCTGGTCGGGATCTCACAATAGGAAAGGGGAAACCATGACAAAGAAATCGACCCAGGTCGGCGGCATCGCCGGCGATCGCCTGAAGTCCTTCGTCGAGCGGATCGAGAACCTCGAGACCGAGAAGAAAGCCCTCTCGGACGATATCGCCGAGGTCTTTTCGGAAGCGAAGGGCGCCGGCTTCAATACCAAGGTTCTCCGGAAACTGATCGCGCTCGGCAAGCAGGACGAAAAGGATCGGGCCGAGGAGCGACAGATCCTCGACCTCTATATCGACGCTATCGGAATGACGCCTCTCGAGGCGGCGATCGATAAGGCGGCGGCGTGAAGGCGCGGATCCAAGAACGCGCCGCGGCGGTCCTGACCTGGCTCGGCGGTTGGCTCAACGAAATGGGTCTCGAGCTCCTCAAGATCGCCTCGCGCCTGACCGGCACCGGTCACGAGTTGCGGGGGTGGAAGGAGTAGGTCGGTCGTGTTGGCGCCGGTTCAAACGCGGGCGGATTGGGCCGACCGGATCGGCCGGTGTTGGGACGCGGCGCAAGCGGCCGTGTTCGACGTCGGTCAATGCCTGATCGATGCGAAGGCGGCGCTCCCTCATGGCGAGTTCGAGGCGATGATCAAAGCCGATCTGCCGTTCGCCTCGTCGACGGCCCGTAAGTTTATGGCGATCGCCCGGGACGATCGGCTCCGGGATCTAAAGCGTTCCCCGGGGAACGTTTTACCGGGCGAGTGGACGACCCTTTACGCGATCTCGCGGCTCGACGACGAGGTCCTCGAGACGGCGATCGAGACGGGCGAGATCTGTCCGGATATGACGCGCGCCGCGGTGAAGCGGATCGAGGTCGGCGGGTTCGAGGCGCCGCCGGCGATCGAGGACGGTTGCACGGTCGAGGATCTACGCGCGCTGATCGCCGCCGGCCGGACCTTTGGGGGGATCTCGGCGGATCCGGCTTGGCCCTATCAAACCTGGTCCGCCAAGGGCAAGGGCAAGGCGCCCGATCGCCATTACGCGACCAAGGATCTCGAGGCGATCAAGGTGCTCCCGGTCGCCGAGCTCGCGGCGGACGATTGCGTCCTGGCTCTTTGGGTCGTCGGCTGGATCCGGCCGTCGGATCTCGAGGCGGTCGGCCAGGCCTGGGGCTTCGAATACAAGGCGCGCGGGTTCGAATGGCTCAAACAAACGGCCGGCACCGCGGAGGATCTCGAGGACGACGAGCTCGAGGCCGAGGACCTGAATTTCGGCATGGGCCAGTGGACGCGGCAACAGACGGAAAGCGTCTGGATCTTCACGCGCGGCAAACCGAAACGGATCTCGAGATCCGAGCGCCAGGTCCTAACAGCGCCGCTCGGCCGGCATAGCGAGAAACCGGCGGAATTTTATGAACGGTTCCGGCGACTGGTCGCCGGGCCTTACCTAGCGCTCTACGAGCGCGACCCGCGGCCGGGGTTCACCGTTTGGGGGAACGAGATCCGGCGCGGGGAGATGGATCCGGAAGGGGGTTCGAATGAAGACCGAGGAGATCCCGGTCGGTTGGATCAAACACGGTCGCAAGTATAGGGAAAAGCGCAATGTCCACCGGACACGTATCGCCAGTTATGAGACAGAAGGCGAAAGGCTCAAGGCCGAAGCGGAACGCGGAAAGAAGGGCCGCCCGGCGATTGGTTCTCCAAGGCTTTCCGATCTCGCCGAGGAAATTCTCGAAAGAGGAAATTGACGCCTATCTATCGGGCGACCGAATTCAATGTCTTGTCTGCGGCAAGAGCTACAAGAAGCTCGGCGGCCAGCATTTGAAAATCCACGATCTTACGGTCGAAGAATATCGGGAATTGTACGGGCTTCCCTGGCGAACGGGGATCATGTGCAAAGACTCGCGGGAAAGGTACGCGGCCGCGGCGAAACGGCGCGGCGCCCTCGCGGAACAATCCGAAGAAGACCGCAAAAAGGCGCGGGCGAAGGCGCACGAGACCCTTAGAAAGCGCGGCCGGCGAACGCAACCGTTCAACCGCGAGACCGCCCGAGAACGCCTCGCAAAGATCAACCGCCGCGACCCTTGGCCGAAATCGTCCTTTTGGACGATCGTCGAGCGCGTCCTAACGGGTCGCACGGTGCCGGAGGTGTGTCGGGATCCCGACGTTCCAGGTCCGACCTGGTTCCGCGACCATTGCCGGGAAAACCCGGCCGACAAAAAGCGGTTTCTCGAGAAGCTCGACCAATTGACGTTTTCGACACAAGCGACGATCGGTTTCGGCCTGGGGCCTCGGTTCTGGAATGAGGTCGCGCGGCGACGGGAGGCGGGCGAGAGCGATCACACAATCGCCGCCGAGCTCGGCGTTAGCGCGATGGCGGTCAATAGAGGCCGGAAGAAGCGGGGGATCTCGTGATGATTAATGCGATCCTCGATTTCGACAAACCTTACCGGGCGCTCGAGGCCGGCGACGATCCGGATTATCTCGAGCAAGGCGGTTGCGTCTATGCCTGGTCGGACTCGAACGTCCGTTATGAAAGGGCCTGGTGGCTCGACGACGGCGTCAAGGAGAGCGCTCTCGTCCGCGGCGGATCCGCGAGGCGCGGCCGCTACCAGGCCGGACCCATGGCGAAGTGATCGCGGCCATGAGTGAGGGACTCGAGGACGCGGATCGATGATCGTCGTCGACGCTATATGGTCGGATCCGGTGAACGAGATCGTCCTCGTTTGCGATTGCGGGACGCGGTTTCACTGGCCGTCGAATTATTCCCTCGCCGAGTGCCCGTCTTGCCGGCGCGCCGAGTGGTGGTTCGCCATGTGGCCGGAACCGCCGTTCTCGTCCTACCGGACCGCGACGATCGCGCTCGAGGTCGATCGGGAAGGGGTGAGGGCATGAAGCCAGTTATCGGTGAGGCGAGGTATTTTGCCGGCGAGACGGTTCCGTCGGGTTGGATCGGATGCGACGGATCCGAGGTCTCCCGCGATGTCTACCGCCAATTGTTCGACGTGATCGGCACCGAATACGGGTCCGGAGACGGTGAGACAACGTTCAATCTGCCGGCGTTCCCGCGACCTCAAACGGTGGGAGGCGAGGCGACGGCGATCATCTATACCGGAGAGGACGAGGATCTATGAACCGGCTAATTCGGCAACGGTCGCTCGAGCTCGTCGGCGGCGAACCATTCGACCTCGTTTTCCCCGAGGACGACCCAAACGGCCGACCCGCCGGCGACCACGTCGGCGGCGATATAGCCGATCCGGTCGTCGTCTTTGATGCGAACGGGCTCGCCTTCTTTGAAGGTGTTTCGCTCCGTCATTTGCGCCTCCTTGGCATTCTCTTTTTTGATTGTTGTTCAAAAATTTATGCGCGCTTAACGAGATTTTCAACACTCCGAGTTGTGGGGCTATTCGAGGAGGCGGCGTTATGAGTTTCAAACTCGGCGGGATCGTTCTCGAGGAATTCAATCGCGGCATAACGACCCATGAAAAACTAAGGGGCTGTCCTAGCTAAGCGAGATGCTTGGGCTAGGATTGCAGGATGTATGCGAGAAGAAGCCGGCTCAGTGGTTGGAAGCGTGATCGTTTGATGGAGCACTTTGTGGCGGCG
>Ga0056114_1001839_pt1 | contig 10177 bp, 6 predicted proteins | sample WorMetHERISLAND1_FD_77005 | JGI IMG/M metagenome (GOLD analysis project Ga0056114, IMG submission 77005) | Marine gutless worms symbiont microbial communities from Max Planck institute for Marine Microbiology, Germany - Olavius loisae HERON... ... | reverse complement strand
TAACCAATAAAGAATTGTGGAACATGGCTGAGCAGGATTCCATGGAGACAACGATTACTCGTAGGAAGTGGACCTGGATTGGGCACACAATGAGGAAAGCTGGCAGCAGTATAACGAAAAAAACTCTGAGATGGACCCCCTCAGTGGTCGAGACAGAGGAAGACCAAAGAACACATGGAAGAGGACAGTTGAGAAGGAGCTGGGAAACATGAAACTGAGCTGGAGCGAAGCAGAGAGCAAAGCACAAGATCGGGCGAGTGGCGGAGTATCGTCGGCGGCCCGTGCTCCGGCAGGAGTTGAAAAGCAAAGAAGAAGAAGAAGTCTTTTGTCAATGTTTTGGTGTTTTGTTAATGTTTAAGGCCTGCTTCCTGTACTTTGTGCACGTTTAATATAATAAATAAACATATATACAAAATAAAAAAATATTACACAGTTCACAACGATGCTGAAAGCAAAACTGTGAGAAACTACAGAAAGGTCACTATTGCTATTGAGACTTCAGGCAGCAGTTTTCCCAGACATCGTCTCTCAGAGGATTAAAAATGGCTAACAGTAACAAAAGAGCATCACGCAATATTTGAACAGTCCTCAAGTGGGTTTTCACAAGTGAAACTACATTCAGCAAATTTCAAGTTGAACGATACACAAGTTCTGTGATACAACATGTTACAGATACAACATTCATAACAAACTTTTCTACCACAGACTAACTTCTTTAGGGTAATATTCAGCAATACAGAGTTGTTGTCAACAATACAGCTGTTCAAAGTTTTGATGATACCAAGCATCAAACTCAGATTAGTTTACAGTACCATCACTAGTGACGATACTGCAGACAGGAATAATCACGCCACTCTATGATGACAGCTGCAGGAACGCTCATTTTACCAAATCTCTTTGACATCACTTTTATAGACCTCCAGATAACAAAACAAGCTCCAGCATGTCGTTATTAGTATTTTGTAAGCTGAAAATTGTAAAGTTCTGAATGTGGGAATTTCAGCAAACGTTGTCGGAGACATGATTTCTTTGAGCACAGCTTCCAACGTTTCACCAGATTGGATCATGCACTTTGTAGCTCAGTACACTGAGGAGCTGTCAAGTTTTACTCAAAGATTGACAGAAATTTTCCTCCTATTAGTCCACATGTCCAGTCCATATCCTCGGTGAAGCTGCCGCAAAAACAATTATCGGTGAGAGCTGAGCGCTATCCCCGTGTGATAATTATTAACAAAGAACGTGACATCAGCAGAAAGCATGACTCACAGGCCGACTAGAGTTGTCAACTGAAGCAGCACTAGCCATGCCTGCACATTGTAAACAAACATACCTGAACATTGTAAACAACCAACTTTTTAAATCGTGTTAATGCTTGCAATTAATTTTTTAAATTAATTTAATTTTTTAATTCATTTTTCAAATTAACACAATTAATTAACGCATCGATTCAACAGGTCTATTTATGTTGTATATTGCTGTGAGCGAACGACTACATGTCTTTATCTACTAGATAAAACAGACAAACTGCTCTGTAACACCGAGGCTCATCCTAACTGGCCTCTGTATGCCGATGTCTTTGATCACCCGCAAAAACGACTCATAGCTCAACGCCCTATCTGGGCAGACACAACTTCTGTCAACCATAGTGCGCAGTGGGAAGAAGACTGGTTGTCGGCTGCTGTGGTCAATAGTCATCTTGTATGCGACCCTACTATCCAACAGCCATGGTTTCGACCTGCCGCGACATTCCTGGACACTGTTGAATCGTTTCCGCACAGGCCAAGGCCCATGTCGTGCTAAAATGCATAAATGGGGTCTTGCCTCGTCTCCACTCTGTGACTGCGGAGAGCAACAGACCATGGAGCACATTGTCGACTCGTGTCCGCTTACAAAACTGGATGGCGGCTTGTTGATCCTCCACAAAGCAGGTGAGGATGCCATCAGCTGGCTGAAGATGACAACGACGAAGGCACTCGCGAAATGAAATGAAATCTACTAGATAATAAGACGAGTGTTGAACTTATCATCAAACAATAATTTTATTAGCTTGTCAACTGAACATTACCGTATTACAGTAGTGCTGCAGCCACAACATAACAATTAACTTCATATATTGGATCGGCATATAATTGCAGTTTAATTGAATAATGAAACTTGTGCTTCGTAGAATTTGTTTATGTGCGTTAATTTTATTAACAGCGTCCATTTTTTAATCACGATTAATTCTTTAACGCGTCATTAATGCGCATTAATTATCGTGATGAGTTTACAGATTAATTTGACAACACTAGTAAAAAACAAAGGAATTACAGACCTCCATGAAGGCAACATGAGCTGACCATCTAGCCATTAAATCTACACAATTTCACACAGCCTACTCACAATGTTTACAACAACAACAATGCTAACAATGAATGGCATAATTATCTCGTTTACGCAGCTGACAAACATTTAACACGTCTACACATCTATGCCTTTACAGAACAGAGAAACTCACTAGCTGTTGACAGGCTGCCAGAAGAGGATGGGCGTGGCCACTTCACGGCACCTTGTGATTGGCTGGCAGCAGCCTGGAGGCGTGGAAAACTCGGTTCACTTCCTGAAATATCACATGAACAAATAGGACACAACTAAACACTCCGACTGGATCTGCATCAGGCCGTCACCTGCTTCCTGTTAGTTCCTCTACTGTGTAACTCTGCCTGTAACAGACCAAAACTGGTCATAATCTTCCCAGTACAGGTCTCAACTGATTAACACCAGCTGTTTACAGTTTACACTACCATGAACGTACTAATTAGATCAACTTAAGCCACCTCACATTCATCACCATACATCTAGTGACTGAACAACAATCTACCACACCAAATCTTCATACAGACGCCATCCATCCAGTGAATACCAACAGACAATGTCTGACTGCAAAAGTACTTCAAGATTAAGGTCTGCAGCAATATATCTTCTGCCAGAACAAAATGTTTTACGTCTTCAGTTTAGTATTTCCAGTCTGATAAATTATCAATAAACTGGGTTTATAATACATTCCGGTTTTCTGCTGCTGTTTCACTTCTGTTTATCGTGTTTATTTACAGTATTCAGTCATGTGAACTCTATTGTATAATTTTGTGTTGTGTAATTTAGCAGTTTCATACTGCTATTAAAACAATAAACTCGACTTGACTTGACTGATAACACAGGAAGAAGTCACACTCCTTTTGATATGTTCGTTTCATGACATCATGACGGCTAAATGGCATAGCGGCCCAGCGGGCCAAAACATCCCGACCATGCCATAATTCTAATTTATTTTAATGTGTTTACTCACATTGCCTCGCCAGTCTTCTCAGCTCCAAGAAACTGAGGAACAAAAAAGAGTATTCGGACTGGGCCGATTTAACTGCTTAACTAATTTTGAGTGCGTTAGATTAAGCTAAATGTGGTATAGCTAATAGCTTTAAAACGCACTATAAAAATCTCAATTTGCATTTTTTGTTGCATTTTTGAGATGAGACAACACTTGTATATGACCTCCACTGATGATGTTAGGTCGACCAACAAGTTCATCCACATTGAACGCCGAAGAACTCGTTGCCGTTCTTGGTTTCCCAACCGCTGACTGAGCCGCACCATTAGTCGCCAACACACGGATATATCCGCGTCCAAGACCAACTTGCTTCATCGTACTCGGCAGACTTCCTGTTACACAACGTTCCTGTCTAGCAGCTTTCTTCAGCCAGTGAAGTTAACAAGGACTCGAGTCAAAAGGACCAGGACCAGGACTTATGCCATACTGCCAGTTTGATAGAAATTTGTAGTAATGTACGATAAAACACTCACTCATTATCACACAGCTTAACACTAACTGAGAATTTTGGAAGTCTCTAGCAAACAGTCTCTCATTTTCACACAGTGTGGCCTGCAGACTACAGGAGTTTCTGGACTGATTGGAAATCTCCCACTAAATCCACAATGACTGCTAAACCACTTGTTAAGTGTGTGGCCGAGCCGATGGTCATTTGCCACGAGGACGCACAGTACACACTGACTGGTTCTCATCAGTCCTGCTTGACCCATGCTTTCAACAACAAACTCATCACAACTTTTGTAAATGTATCCATTTGAAGAAGACATATGCATCTCAGGCACAGTTTTCATGCCGTCAAAAACACCCACCGACAGACGTGGTCTTCATTTAACCTTTTGAGGCCCACTGTTGCCATATGGGTACAGTTGTAAAGCATCCTGTGCCAGACCGGGTTAAGGCATCATTTATAATTTTTTGACATCTGGGCACTCTGACACTTAGCCCTGAGCATCAGAGTGCCCAGATGTCAAAAATTACAAATGACGGCCTAACTCGGTCTGGCACAGGATGCATTGTAGCTGTACCCATATGGCAACAGTGGGCGTCAAAGGGTTACGCTCACAAAACAGCTCAATTGTCACGTTTCAGAAGATTTGATGAAGGCAGACAACGTAAGGCGATTCAGTTACTGAGCAGAGAACATGACAGGACATGTTACCTGGGGGTCTATCAGGTGGAAAAGGCATCGGCTGTGACGGTGCAGTTATTGTAGTATCAGGTGGCTGTGTCAGTGATGTCGCCTCTCCAGCAGCAGAACGATGAAAGTCATTGAGGACTCCAGGCTCACGGGTCGGCTGACGAGGCGGCGACCACATGGACGCATGCTGCTTCATCAGGAAGAACGGCTCGGTGGAACTATCTACAGCCACACAGCAAGAGACGACATTGAGTGACATCACGAGCAGGAACTAGAGGGACGTGAGCAATGGCAGCTTGACTACGCCAACACACTGTGCTGTTGTGAGGTTACATTCAAAGTCGACGACCCACTCCCGGAAACTTCTCAACCCATTACTCTTGCATCAAAATTTAAAAAGGAAGTTCACAGGAGGTCCGTAATGGTGTTAGGGGGAGTGAGTGAGTAGATTCTTAACAGCACATAAGCACAATTAGGCTAGTATACAGTGCCATTCAGATTGGATGCTCTGGAAAATACAGGACAGAAGACAAATTAAAAATACAGACAATACACAAATTAGTTACCGTACAAATCAGAAAAAGCAAACAACGCAAAATACAGCAAAAGAAAAACAACTCTAGTTCAGTCGCCTTTTATGACACTCGGCCAGGAAACGAGGTGGGCTTATTCTACGATGCTCTCGAGCCAACATGGGGCATGGTGGTGGTACTGGAATAAATTCAAGATGGCGCTGGCCACCATATTGAAAATTTCTAAATGTTAAAACAGAAATAAACATGATCAATCTGGCATAAAATTTTGGATGTGCATGCACTAACTCAAAGTTTTTTAAAAGTGTCCAAAACTAAACTATACTCCAGTTGTAGACAGCTGTGTCAATAGAACAGTTGTTCCAGCAAATTTAAGATGGCCAATGGCCGGCATATTGAAAGACTGCCAAATATCATTGTACAAAATTAAATATAACGCATTTCATTTCCTAAACTAATTTCACATTCCAAATTACAAGAAAGCCCAGCTATTGCTGACAAACCCAAGTGATGTGGCTGAGATGACCTGCATGATCTGCGACAATCCACTATAGAACAAGATAGTATGTTGAAAGCAGAAGGAAATATTGGAGTCTGCTCGTATCACGAGTTACCATATAAGATGGAAGGACGGATTGATTGAGCAGGGTTTAACGTCTCCACCAACACAGTATAGGTTATACGGGCGATGGTTTTTATAGGTCAGAAGACCCAACCAACAGTATGGAAGGATGGACATTGGCCAATGCTTAATATGGTCATCCGTTAGATTATTGCAGAACAATGGGTATCACGGGTCCAATGACGCTGCCATGTGATCACAAGTGAACTCAACTAGTCCACAGACGTCATCGACATTGTTGATCACACCTCAGTCAAACCAGGCAAATAGCTCAGCAAATGCTCAAACGCCTATACCCCATCTCCGTTCACGGCCCGTATTATGGGTGATCCCATGGGAATTTTGTCATGCCAACTGGCTGCAGAAACTAGGTGGTGAAAGTTTTGATGATAAGTTATGAGTTGTTTTGATATGACATCAGATCGTTACAAATGGACGGACAGACAGCGCAGTTCTTCTGTAAACTGAACTAAACGGACAGCTGTCACTACACTTGGCTTTATTTGTTGTTTTTCTGGGCCGTACCTGACTTGCATGTTAACAAAGTTTATTGGTTTCCATGACAAAGACCAGTGAACAGTTATATTTCTGCACAGTTTTTCACAAAGCTGATCAAACACAACACAACAGCCTGCCATTTCTGAAACAAAGACCCTACAGAACAGCCAAACTGTGACTAAATTTAACCAAGTGGAAATGCCAAGGCACCAATCAAATCACTGATTTCATGACAACAGGATGAAACACTGAATCTACTCACCAATGCTCCAGTTCTCGGTGGAATGTAGATTGTGGTTAACGATCGGTGCCCAGGTGGCATCGGCCTCTAAGTCTTCCCGCTGTGTTTCTGTCAATCACACGCACTAATAGTTGTCACACATACTCTGTCAACAAGATAACTCATCGATATTTCTATTATAATTTTGATTTTTCTGTCTTTTTCTCATTGTCATTAGTTTTACTGCCAGTATGTTATGTTTGTAGTTCATCAGTTTGTGGGGGAATATCAGTGTTAAACGACCTTTCCATCCAGCTCAGTTCTTGTTGCTTTTTGTTGTGTTATGTCGAAATTTTTGAGCAAATAATGACGAATAAAATAAATGAATGAATAAACTAGAAGTAAGCATGCAAGTCTACTGGATCCTGTGTACAGCACAGATGCATGAGCGTTTCTCAATAATAATAATAATAACAATACGACATATTATAAGGCGCTGTAACATGTACACAAAGTCACACAAAAGTCACTACTCAAAATTAAGTTGAATAATATGACTGAGTGATGGTGAAAGGTACCGTATGGAATCTGCCAGTCAGTCAAATGTTTGCAGTGGCCTACATAATTTAAGTTATTGCTAGGACCGCTACGATGCCAACAATGAAAAAGAACGTTGGAACAGAAACAGTTCCAGCTTGCTGCTATGATGACGGATTCTGGCAAAGCGTTTCCGATTCGGAGAGCCACAAACGGAAAAGCTCTTCAACCAATTGTACGCCCAGAGAAAATGCTAGGAGCAGAGTGTAGATCCCACTCGTCACGTAGGTTGGCGACATGAGTGAGTTTCCCCAAGGTATGGTGACGAACTGCCATGAAGAACTTGTATGATAGCATGGTAACCTTGTACTATGCTAGTCTAGAACGCTCATCCAATGCAGACTAGTAAGTGCATCCATGATGTGATCAGAGTGCTACGGTGAAAGATTAGTCGAGCTGCGGCGTTAAAGACTGACTGAAGTCAATGTGTCAAACAGACTGTTGCTTGGGTCTTTTGGCCTGTTAAAACCGTCTCCCATTTGACCCATACTGTGTTGGCGGAGACGTAAAACACTACTCAACCGACATCAAACAGACAGGAACATCAACCAGTGAAGCAATTACATGTGACACACGTGTTAACACAGATGGTTGAACTGCATATGGTATATTACCATATTAGTTCCATTCTGTACTTTGTATAGTGTAATTTGAATGACGAACCATGAAGAATTTCACGATCAACGATGCCACGATCTGGGCACGTCATCTTGTGGAATGTCATCTCAACTTTCGGCACAATATGCTTCGCATTGTATGGACAGATTTTAGTTTTCTTGGCGATGGTGGGATTTTTCTACACACACAAAAAAGATTCTCGTCTCCCGTTCGACAAGACTTCATCCACCATGATACTATGCTAGCGCACTCACCATCAGAATACAGTTACAGTGACTAACAAGGTACAGATCCAGGAATTACCAAAAAATTGGGCACATAAATCTTCTACATCCCTCTCTCCTCTTCCTCCCCTCTCCTCCCACCTTTTCCCTTCCTTCCACCTACTCCCTCACTCAATTGCTGTTACTTTCCTCCCCTTCCTCCCCATTCTTTGCCACAAAGTGGCCCCCTTACATCCAGCTGGGGTCCGTGGAAGTGTTGGAAGTTCCTCCAGCAGGATCTAGGACAGAGCACTGGCTGCATTTTTAGAACCTGACCTGCAAACACTTGACATTAAAACAAAAAAAGACATGTATATTTTGACTACAGGGTAGGCCACGGCGCTTTGGGACATTCTATATAAGCACCTTAGAAATACTCTTACTTACTTATTTACCAGATGCAAGGATTTGGGCTCTTCCTGTGATCTTAACATTTTCCAGAAATTGCCCTTGTGAACAGTACACCAGTTGGGATTCTGGCAATGAGGTGGTGGCATACATCGGTGTGTGCCGGTGCCCCATCTAAATCTGCCTGTAATAACCTTCAACTCGGGATCGTGACTTAAAAACTACATAAGTCAGGCAGCTGTGAATCAACTGAACAATGTCTAGCCAAAACTGTTCCCAAGCTTCAGAACAGTTGCCTCCCACAGCAGATTAAGCTCCTCTTTGAATCATGCTCATATACTGGAAAATGTATGGACAAAATGTTACAGACATAAAAATATACCTTCCTGTTCTAGCCTAGTATACAGTTAAACAGAGCTGTTTAGATTAACAGTAACTCAGGAAACTGTCTGCGTGGACATTTTCATGAATATCAAACAAAACACTGAACCAGAACAGACATTTTTGATCAAATAAAACAGCAGGAAAAAACAGGTTTGACAGAAACCATTCAGATATATCAGATATATAAATGCTGTGAAATTATACATAATTTCTTAGAAAACATTAAGAATTTTACAGCAAAATGTATCTAAACAAAAAGCAACAACGACGATGGCAGCTGATTCACCTTCCGGCATTCAAACAAGTGAATCTGGAGTCTCTTGTTGCGGACCTTGTGGTTTTGTTCATACGGACACTGAACAAATGCCTCAGGATCAGGCGCTGGCATGTTAGCCGACATAGCTGAATAGATCCACTCGTCTTCAACAAATAACCAACGAGCGACTTTAACTTTTGACTTAGCCTTTCGCTGAGCTAAAGTTCGGTCTAAGTACAGACTTAAGTCAAAAAGTAAAGTGATTTCGCTGAGTGAAAGATTTAGGCCAAATTTGCGATCTAAGTACATACTTAGACCGAAGTTAAGTTAAACTTTGGTCTAAGTCCGGACTTTAGCGTTCAGCTTAAGGTTTCGCTCAGCGAATTGCTGAGCGACAGGCTAAGTCAAAAGTTAAAGTGACCCAATATCTATCAACTGACAAACGACATTTAAACAACAAATGAAGAAACAATAACACATTATTTTCATTTAAGGTCTACGTTGAAAGGCTCAAAAAGGTCACAGAGTAAAGAAAATCTGGAAGGGCTTTGCAACTAAACAGCCAAGCTGAAAATCACAACAAAAGCGGAGGACGAGTGAAGATTAACGGCATTATACTTTTCGTGATAGCTAATATGGTGATTTTTTATTTGATTTACTGTTATTTTTTTAGTAATTTTATGCTGGGGAGGCACAAGCAAAACTTCTTCTTCTTCTTTCCCAATAATGCACATCTCACAGTTGAGTAATGTCGTGCATGGCAGATGTGCATGAAATGCAGGATGAAAACAATAACTCCAAGTTCCACAGATAGATAACGTGCTTGAGTGTAAGATAAAAACAGGAAAAATGTCTCTAAATTGACGTCTGAGTCGCCGGGATGCCCATCAATCGAGACTTGAAGGCCTCGATAAAAGGGGACATAACGTCAGCTGGCAATTGGTTCCAAATCCGAATAGTAGTAGGAAAGAAGCTGTATTTGAAGGCATCGACACACCCAGCTGGAACGCGGAACTTACAACCGTATCTTCTCGTATTCTGAGTGTTTGGAGTCAGATACAGTAATGCCGGTATTGTGATCAGTCCACTGACTATTCTGTACATCATCACATTCACAGCTCTGGATTGATTTCTACGTACTAAACAATTAAACTCAAAATCACAACAACAAGAAAGCCGTGCTGCCGCAAGGAAACCGCGCGATGCCGCAAGAGTTCTTTTCGGTTGAAGTTCGCCAACAACATTCCTTACAAGTATAAGACTAGCCATGCTTCGAAAGCCACGCTTCAGAGCTACAAACATGCTGGCGCAAAACACAATTTAACACAAAATCAGG
>Ga0056114_1001838_pt1 | contig 10179 bp, 9 predicted proteins | sample WorMetHERISLAND1_FD_77005 | JGI IMG/M metagenome (GOLD analysis project Ga0056114, IMG submission 77005) | Marine gutless worms symbiont microbial communities from Max Planck institute for Marine Microbiology, Germany - Olavius loisae HERON... ... | reverse complement strand
GTGGCCGCTTTCGAAGCTTGGCTAGTCTTATACTTGTAGTGAATGTTGTTGGCGAACTTCAACAGAAAAGAACACTTGCGGCATCGCGCGGTTTCCTTGCGGCAGCACGGCTTTCTTGTTAGATTAGCCTATCGAACTTCTTCACTGTTTGCTACAGCGGTTTGTCTGTACGTCTAATAAAGATCATGTTGTTCGAATTTGGTAGGCGGATGCGGCTTTATATTGGGAATGCCGAACAGGCGCACAAATAAATTTTCCTGAAAGTGGGCGTAGCCTAGGTCACATGACGTCTACATTTTTTGGCAGTACGGTCGGCTGTCCTAGCGACAGCTTGGCTTCTTGTTACCCTGTGCAGTGTATTTCTATTTTCTACAGAGCAGGCCTACTAGAGCACAGATAGAGATAACTGAGTACCTGCGTCCGTTATTCATCGTCGCTGTGTCTTGTTTTATATGTATATATATTCTTTGCTAGGTTCAGTCGAGTTGGCAGGAAGTGGAAATGATAAAGTAAACAATTGTAATTTGATGGAATAATGTATTGTTGTGTGTAAACTGAGCTATTTTTTTATAGTGTAGTACCATAAGATTACACTAACAATGGCGCGATGGTTTCCCAGCGGCTTGTCAGCGATATCCGGTCAGATATCGAACTTCACGAAGGAAGTATTGGCTGAAGGCATTGAGGAGATTGACGGCAAGTACTGTACCGTGCTATTTTACCCCTTTTAACAAATGACGTTCCAATCTGCATTCATAACTGGAATAGATTTTTGGCTGTACGTATCATTTATGGTCAGCTGTACGTATTGTTTAATCAGCGTGTCACATAGCACAGGTCCGTGTGGAGCCTAGTCAAGGTAAGTTAAGGCACGGCCCTACTAAAAGCTGCCAGAAACCGCCAGCGATTTTTACCAATTATGATTGCCTGGGTTTTGCCCCATGTGGGCTTGGGATCATTGTAGAATAAGCCCACTTCGTTTCCTGGCCAAGTGTCATAAAGGGAGACTAAACCAGGGTAGTTTTGTTTTGCTATGTTTTACATTGTTTGCTTTTTCTGGGTTGTGTTTACTTTGTATATTGTCTGTATTTTTAATTTGTCTTCTGTCCTGTATTTTCTACTCCAGCATTAATTGTATTTGCGGCTTTTCACTATGTTACATTTTTGTGCATAGATCACGTGACAGAGTTGCGTAATGCAAGATCTCGTATCAGAGATTTAGAAGCGGCTGCATCATCACAGAGAGCTGAGGTTGCACAGTTATGCTCATGTATATCATGTGATTGTGTGTGTGTGTTGTGTGTAATGATGCCAATTTATCATTTTATGAATTGTTATAAAAAATGCGGAGACTAAAATTTTTTTGTTTTTATAATGCTATAGTTGGCTTACTGCTGGTGCAGTAGTGGAGTTGGTTTTGTGCATACCTGTAGCTGTTTGTGCAGTTTTTATGGTAATTTAGGCAAAATATCGTTCCAGATTTATGAACAATAATGGCCCAAGACAGGCCTTTTTGTTGAAATATTTTTATTGCATGAGTTCTTTATGTGATAGTATTGTCCAGCTGGTGCTGATAGTGAATTGATGAAAAGTCTTAATAGTTTCTTCGGATTACTAATCGTGAATGTATCCAGCAGTGACTGTGTTGGTGTGTACGTGGTTTAGATGGAGCGTCTGCAACAGTTGAATGATGAACTGTCTGTCGAACTCCAGTCATATGAACTGCAGAAAGCAAATTTGTCCGACAAATTCCGTGCCGAATTGGCAAAAAAGGAGGTCAGCTGTTTAGCTGTTGATGGATTTTAAAATATCGGTATTTTTCTGCGATTGGTCGTTGTGTTCGATTGTTGTATTTCATTCTTCATTGTATGTTATGTTTAACGTTATTTGTATTTGCATACATTTCGTGGGTTTTATGTTTCCAAATATGATAGTGAAATAATGATGGCGATAGACGTCAGTAAATGTTTGGTTTCCAGCAGTTGTGCAATTTTGTCAGTTATTTTGGTTCAAATTAGACAAATTAAACATTGATGTTTTAAAAGTTTGTCACATAGTCTGTGAAACCTCAGTCATTGGTTTTAGTTGCTGATAAGAATTTGCCTAAATCAGTGATCATTAGTTTTTATTACATAAAATTTTAGTCAACATTCCTGTGTCTTGCTTGCTTCTGAGATTCAATTGCCATGTCAAAAGTCTGTATAGTGAGATGTACATGTCACTACTGACATATTTGTTACATTGTTTGGTTGATTTGTAGGAAGAATTGATGACGTTACGTCAGCAGCTGCAAGCCGACTACAGTGTGCAGTATACGATAGATCATGGAGCACATCATGCCACTTTGTCTAGCAGCACTTATTTACATAACACTGAAGGTTAATTAGCAGTTATTAGCCATTAGCTATTAATTAGCTATTTCCTTAATGCCCTGTATTTTTGAGGTTTTCCTGTATTTTCCTATTTTTTATTATTTAAAATGTCCAGTGTCAGTGCATTGCGTCACATTTTAACGTTGCATGTTGTGTTGCAGCGAGTTTACATTTGATACAAAGATGACAGCGCGCGCGTGCGCGATGCGCGCTATATAATATGGGTGCCATGAAAACCCTACCATAGAATCTTAGCATGAAGTGCAGATACGGCCATTCAAAATTTTCCAAGATAGCAGCTGGCCGCCATATTGGATTTGATATAACCCGAAATAGCGCCATTCGATCCGCCGACCCTGAAAACCCTACCCTAGAATCAAACATGAAGTGTATCAGATCACTCGTTGCAGAGATATGGCCATTCACGTATCATGGTGCATATGGGACCCCCATTTTGGGGGAAGGGGAGGTCGTAGGGGGGCAGTGATGGTACCATTCGAAAGAGCGAATGTTGTTTCCTATAAGCTCTCCATTGTGACCATTGCACTATCGGTAACCATTCGGCCGCAATTTGCGATAGAATGTCTCCAATGCTCAAATCAGACGGGGTGGGTCACTTTGGGCCCAAATTTCCGGTATCCATGATGTTTGGGTTTGCAGAGAGCGAATGCCCCACACTAACTAATCGTGAATTATTTATTTTTGAAGAATTCCAACCTATGTGATCACAAGCCACCAACGTCACAGACAGACGGACGGACGGACGGACGGACGGACAGACATGCGATCGCAAGACCACGCTTTGCACTGTAGTGCATCGCGCGGTAAAAATGAAGTAATACAGTAAACATTTATGCATATTATATAGTTAATTGTGTGATTTCGTTATGGTTTCATCTGCTTTCCATTCTTAAATCTAAAACAGCCCATAAAATATCCCGTAAAATAGCATTATTTGGCCTGTGATATGTCCTTTATTTTTGTTGAGTTGCACTGGAAGGACTGTATTGTTGAAGAGAGTCAAATTTCACTGGAGACTGTGTTTAACCGATTCTTTATCGACCTGCAGATGACATGATATGCGAAGACTTCGGAGATCGGATATCGTCACAGCAAGAGGTTAATCAGCTTCGTGGCAACGTCCAACGTCTGACGGCTGAAGTGAAGTATTGGCGGCAAATGACATCAGACCTACAGGTCTGCCAGTGACTTCATGTTTTGGTGCTTGTGTGTGTGATACTTCGGTTTCGTGCCAAACCGACTGAAATATGCAAACAAACGGCGATGAGTGCATTTTTAGCTTTGTCCTTAATAAACATATTTTCGCATATAATCAGTATCTAGTTTATCTGCCGACAGTAGTGCTATAGCTCTCGTATCTCAAACGGTTAATAACTCCGTTGTGCGTATACTTGACACTGTTTACATTATTTTCTAACGGCAAAAATAAAGGATGCAAATAGTGTAAATCACTAAGTGTTCGATGTTGATAAGGTGTTGATAACGTGGGACGATTTTGAGCCACGTTGATTGCTTCATTCAAGGTGCAGTTATTGGATTTCAGGTCCTGCTAGTGCTGGATAGTCATCATCCATGTAATACGAGGGCGTCCTGATGGTCCTCCTATAGTATCCACGCTGGAGACTGATGTCTACGTTTGCCACTGCACACTCCTACTGGTGCATGCCGTAAAAGAAGAAGTAACAAAAGCCTTTTTTTTCTCTTGGCAATACGACGTAACTTCTCCAGATACTATACTCAGTTCTGTAGGATTCTGGCTGAACTGATCCTCAGTTTGTTGCTGTCTGTCTCATTTCTGGTTGGAGGGGCGTGTCACGGCCATGATTGACTCCAGAAAGGACCACATGCGATGAGGTTCGGATGAGTTGATAAAGTTGGTGGAGGTACATGCCTGCAAATTGTTGCTTGAAAGCCTTATTCATCTTGGCTTAGAGTGCAGCACCCGCGGCACCTCCTCTAGTGCCATTGGATGTAAGTTGACCGTGGGACTATGAATAAATCTTGTGCTCTTACTTGGCGTGGCTGCTGCAATGACTACAAAGTGATACGTGAAGAGACTTGTTGTGACTGGTAATGTTCAGGCTGGTATGATGGACCAAGCTGGTACGGATGGAGCCAGTAACTCAGCATTGGTGACACAGCTGCAGGCAGAGATACAAGTGAGAAGCATGATTGTCGTTTGTCTGTTTAGCAATTCATTAATAAGTAAGTAAACAACTACCTGAGATCGTGATGGAAATGTGGCACTCGTTACGTGGTGCCGTTACACAGTATTTGAATGTTGTGTTGCAATGATATTATAGTAATAATGAACTGGGAGATGTGGAGGTTGATGATCTCACTGACTTTGACTATCTTATTTAATGTGTGTGATACCAGTTGCACAAGTCTCTCAGTAAGTATGTAAGTAAGTCGTAGATGGTGCGAATATATCTAAAAGTCACAAATGTGTCACAGCCTTATGAAGTAGTGAAGAAAACGGTTTTATTTTGTGGACAAAAAAGTGTAGGCTGCCTGTCCAATGCTCTAGGTACATGCCTTATTTACACCCATTATAAGCAGATAAAGCAGACAGTTCATTGTTTCCAATGAAAATACTGGATTTTTTGCCTAAATTTAACGCCTTGAGGTCACTTGAAAACTGAGTAGGTCCTTGGAAGTCCTGGAATTTTCTCATATATTGTGATACTGTAATCACATATAAACCTCAGTTTTATGTGGTCACGATATTACAGTATTTATTACCCAGTGACTGGTATACACTCGTTTACTTACTCAAAGAAATTCTGCCATCATGCAACAGGAAGTAGTAATGGAAGCAATGTAAACATGCACGACTATGACGTCAGAGTCCTTGAAAAGTTTTTGAGTTTAATTTGCAGATTAGATTGAGTACAAACAGTTATTGTACTCATTATTCCAGTAACATTTGCATGTTAATGAGTTCATGTGTGACAGACTGTCGACTGTTTGACAGGCTCTGCGACAGAAAGCCTCAGACACCGTTGATGAGCATCAGCATCAGCTTTCATCACTGCATGATGTACACAGGCAGAACGTTGCAGCACTCAAGGCTTCACATGCCAAGTCTGTTGACCAGCTTCAGAAACAGCTGTCTGCGTTACAGCCGGCTGCAGTTGGTGCCAGCACAGCTGGTATGTTCATTTGGCCTAGTTTTTGTCCACACACATTTGATCTGTTGTCTTGACAAAGGCCAAAGTAATTGCCAAAAGGCGAGCACACATCTTGTCGATGTCTTCTGTCATATTCACCAGGTGGCAGCATGCATTGTGAAATTGGTCCTGGGGGTGCATTTGTGACTCCCATTTTGGGGAAAGGGGAGGTTGTAAGGGTCAGTGATGGTACCAAATTGTTCGAAAGAGTGATGGTGGTTTCCTATAGGTTCTCCATTGTGACCATTGTGCTATCTCTAACCATTCGGCCGCAATTTGCCATCGAATATCTCTGATGCTTAAACCAACAGGGATGGGTCGCTTTGGGACGTAATTTGAAGAAGCAGTGGTTGATAATGTAAGACAAATTTTAACACTATCTGGGAGAGACGTGGGGCTGTCGTATGCAAAAGAAAGTGTCGATATCTTATGCCGTTTGAGCACAATGCACAAACATGACAGACTGTGGAACGTTAACTTCCATACCAATTGGCAAAATGTCGCCTAAAAACATATAAAACATTAATATTTGTGCTCAATTTACTGTTTTTTTTTGTGTCTTATGAACATTTGATTGCTTTGAGTCTTTTTACTGGCAAACTTCTATCTATATGCCTGATTTTTTCCACAGGGTTTTATTTTCTTATTTCTGGGAACTCGAGCAAGTTTTATTGACATCATAACCTTATAGCAGCGTGAGATAGCACCCATCATTGGCTGTGTTTTGTGCAGTAAGTTGCTGGCCAGCAACCGTAAAAACTATTGGCCTTATAACCTAGATTGTGTTGGTGCAGATGTTAAACCATGCTCAATCAGTCAATCAGTCGATGCTGGCCAGCAAGTGAGAATGCCTGATGTGCTGAGCCAATGTTGTAGACCTGGCTGCTGGTGCAGTTGTTTCAGATATTTTGTTGTGATATATTTCTTGTGGCCCTTGGTACCTGTTTCAGTGTAGAGTTGAGTGACAATCTGTTGCAGAGTCGACCGAGCTGTGTCGACTCCGCGAGCAGCTGAAGGACGCTGAGACCATGCGACTGAAGCTGGAGTATGACCTGGAACACACGTACGCCGCCGACAACAAGAAGACGAAAGTCATCGGTGAGTTGACAGAGAAGCTGAAGAGAGCGGAGGTGGAGTGCAGCAAGGTCAGTGTTTTCTTACGTCGTTGTTTTGATTGAGATCTGTTGTGTGTTGAGTGTTTGGTGGCTGATGCCGTGGACGTGTAACATAGATTAGTTATTGGTCATCGTATGGTAGCATGGTAGCATGGTATGGTAAAGTACCGGTAGTAACATACGGTAAATACTACCGACATGATAGTTACTGTAGTTGCCCATCTGGTTGTAAAGAGCATCCTGTGTTTCATTAGTTCTAGTTTGTGCATTTTCTTATTGTCATTTGTTCAGGTTTTCTCGGTGTTGTTCTTGACTGTGGTTTACATCTAGTGTTATTATTATCAGCCAAGTGATTGATTGAGAAGGCTTGTATTCTGAACTAGTCACAAGCTTGGCTGGAAAGCTAGTCGTTGCTGGAATAACATGTAATGCATCAAGTGGGATATACATGCTGCTGCGGCTGCTGCGGCTGTGGCTGCGGCTGCGGCTGCTGCTGCTGCTGCTGCTGCTGCTGCTGCTGCTAGCTGTGGTATAGGTACTGGGCAGTTGATATTCACGTGTTAACAGACTGAGGCTGGGTTCACATTGATACGAGTACAAGTACGGGTTGGTCTGCACGGGTTACCAAGAGCTGCACTATACTGTAAACATTGTTACGTTACGTGAACGTTACGTTATGTGCGTCATGATAAGGATGTAATTATTGACGTCAAAACTTTCTGGCGTCCCTTTTTGCTGTTTTATGTCAAAAAGACAAACTGTACACAGAATCTACTCATAATTCAATTTAACTATTACTTGTATACAGAACCGTTATTATTGTGAACGGCTGCTATTGGAATACATGCAAACTTGTAACCCGTACACGGGTACTCGGACTGATATCAGTGTGAACGCGTCCTGATGATGTGAGATGCGGTGTACAGGTGTCATCGTTGCAAGGCGAGGTTGACTTGTACAAGCAGGAAGTGGAGCAGCATGAGCTGATCAAGTCGGACTGGTTGATGGAGAAAGAGTCTCTGGAAGAAACTCTGATGAAATTCCGGCACGAACTGAAAAGTCGAGATGAGAAGCTAAATGCCATTCATATCAACAAGGTGCTTCTCACTTGTTAACCCTTTGATGCCAATTGTTGCCATATGGGTACAACTATGAAGCATCCTGTGCAAGGCTGGGTCAATCAGTCATTTGTAATTTTTGACATCCGGGCACTCTAACGCTCAGCCCTGAGCACGAGAGTGCCCAGATGTTAAAAATTACAAATGACGGCTTAACCCGGTCTGGCACAGGATGCTTTATAGCTGTACCCATATGGCAACAGTGGGCGTCTAAGGGTTAAAGCTGCTGTGCAGTTGATAAACTGCTGATTTCTCTATGTTGGCATTGGCATATGCTGAAAATTATTATATATTATATATTTTCCATTAATAATTTGTAATAATTTTGTAATAATTACAGGGTGATTTGTAAAATTTGTGATTTGTGTATTCCTGAATTTCAACACTTTCAACATACGTTTTGTTTTATGTTACAATGGTAAATGATTTAATACGTGTTGACAATCAGCATGTTGACAATGTTGTAGGAGCTATTTTCACCTATTAAGTGCAGCTCACCAATGAAGGTATTTTGGTTCAAATACATTATTAGTTCCTCAACTTGAGCGAATTGGTGAATTTTTTGTGAAGTTTGCCAATAATTGTTATAATGTTAGTAATTTTTATAGTATTTAGTAATGTAAGATCTATTATAATGCGTATTATAATGTGTATAATGTGCAGATAGCTGGTAGACTTTTGATGCCTGGTCAGGGGTAAAATAAAAGTACACATGTATAATATGCAGGACACTTTCAGGCTTTGCCAAATGTTACTTGTATATAAATAAAACTTTGTCTGAGTAAAACTTTTGTGGCATTGTTTGTGAAGTTAAAGGAAAATTACTAAAATTGATTACAAAACTGATCAATTAAAGCATTTCATACATTTATTACGAAGTTGTAGAGCTGTCGAATTAATGCGTTAACTTAGCACGTTAACACATTAAAGAATTAATCACGATTAAAAAATTTAATGCTGTTAAAAAATAAACACATACATAAATTCTGTAAAGCAAGAATTCCAATATTCAATTAAACTGTGGTTAATTGACGATCAAATAATATTCAATTAATTATCGCAGTTGCAGCACTATGCTAATACTTATACGTCATAAATAGACCTGTCATATTGCTCCGTTAATTAACTCTTAAAACGCACAATTAAAGTAATTGATCGCATACATTAACACTATTAAGAAAATTAATCGCTCGACAGCTCTACAAATGTGTTAGTTGTTTTTGTCGTTTTGTTTCTGCCTCAACTGTAGAGGTCGTCGGAGCTGGCGGATGAGGATGGATCTCAGACACTGCTGAATGATGAGCCGGAGGCAGCAGAGATACAGCCAGGCACACAGGAGGCCGCAAGAGACGACGACCTTGTTTATCAGCTGACTGCAGACAATGTGAGAACATGCTGTGATGATTTCATGTCTATGACGATGATAACTTGCCTTCTCCTTCTTGTTAGCTGATATAACAGTTCCCACTCATTGCTGACTATACTTGGACATGATGTACGATAGCTAATAGAACAACATTGCTATTTATTTCTATTGATACAGTTGATACTCCGTTATTTCACTCTAGAACAGTATACTGAAACAATGTGCAGTCGATATTTTCGTTGAAAAATGTATAAGAAATTTGGACAGAATGTCAAATTACTTGCAGTTAGCCGCTGTTGAGAGTTCATATTTTGTGGACCAAGATAACCTAGTCCTAGTAGTTAGTTGACCAGTTTATAGTTATGTTGACACATTCTTGTGGCCTGTAAATATGATAAAGCTGCTGTCCAAGATATTACGTTCCATGCTACAGTACATTGCTGAACCCAATTATCCACAGGTCTCGACACAGTTCGACAAGTGATCTTTTAGTTACATCGCACATAAAGTGTGGAACAACTTATTCCTAAATGTTAGACCACCTTCTACCATTTTACTAGTGACAGCTGGTGTTGATTGGTGTGCTGTTAGGACCGTAGCAGTCACCATAGCAGACTGTCAATGTAGGTGGAATAACATGCTTCTAATGTACGACTTAGTGTCGATAGCGAGGTCTGGGGTCAACTATTAACTATTGACGTTGATATTGATATTGCTAATGTACCATTGTTTTTTTCTGCTAATAAAAAAACAATAGTTATGGAAATACTGGAAATATGTGACCTGTGAAACAGATAATAGAGTTATTGAGCCATATCATTTTACTGGAACAGCAACGAGAGATTGCTGGCTTTCACGAGTACCGTATATCTTCTATTAATTCGGACGCTGTAATAATTCGAACACGCAAATTTTTGGAAAAAATAATTATTTTTTCTACTTTTAATAATTCGAACATGTGATTCCAATAATTCGATCACCTGAAGCTCAGACGTATTGCTATTGTATCGTATC
>Ga0056114_1001837_pt1 | contig 10181 bp, 4 predicted proteins | sample WorMetHERISLAND1_FD_77005 | JGI IMG/M metagenome (GOLD analysis project Ga0056114, IMG submission 77005) | Marine gutless worms symbiont microbial communities from Max Planck institute for Marine Microbiology, Germany - Olavius loisae HERON... ... | reverse complement strand
CGTGGTCCTAGCAGTAACTTTGTTACTTAGGCCACGTTAAACCTCCCAGTGATGATGATGATGATGATGATGATGATGATGATAGTTCAGTACAGATTCAAGATCCGTGAAGGCAGTCCGAAGACTATGGAGGAAAGGATTTGTAAAAGATCACTGACGTCAACACCAATATACGGGACTGTTAGCGCCCATTCTGTCAATTAGGCCTAACAGGCAGTTTTGAGTCTACGTCACGTGCTGCTAATGACTAGAAACAGCCAAACTGCCCGTCGCTGGAACCGAACTGGCCCGTGCGCTCAATACGCCCTTGGTCTACGAGTTTTAAGATGTTAACCCAAGGCAGGCAATGAGAGTTCATACCGGGCGGAGGGATCAACGGTAGCGGAACGTAAGCTGCCGTACGATGTGTCACTAGCGAACAACATGCAGGCGTTCCTTCGCAGTGAACAGACCACGATTCGCTTCAACGCTACGTCCAATATGTAGAGATTCTTTGCCAGCCAGTCTACAGCCATAGCACTCACCGCCGACAGCCCTGCAAGTTGCAACACACTATCAGCCAAGCCTATAATACATTTCAGTAGCACATAGAAAACAGTTTAAGCAATATTTTGGCGCTATAGCCTATACATAAATCAATCAATCAATCAATCAATTATATTTATTTGTCAACGTGCAATAAACAAAATAAATACGTAAATCTTTTATTACTTACTTACTTACTGTTAATTAAGACAAGCTGAATAACGAACAGTTAATAAGTGACGTGACAAAAAGTAGACCATGTAGATGAGGACGTGAAAAAGAGCAGTACAGTCAAGATCAACGACGCAGGCCTATAGGCGGAGTTGACATGTGATTTTCACTGATCAGCTTCTTCTCACCGTGCGTGACAACCTTCCTGAAGTGTTCACCTGTGAACGTCACAGACTCAACTGCGTTGTTGTTGTTGTTGTAGAAGTAGATTCGTTCGTCAGACACGTCCAACGCTGTCGTAATTGTGTACAGACATCGCAGTGTACGACCACATACGCCATGAAACTGTACACTGCTGTATTACTGACCAGTGCTACGTGAAACGTAAGATAGAACATCGTGTTGTATATCGTATACAATACTATTAACAGTAGGCCTACCGCTACAATGTAATTTAACATTATAAACTGCATCGCGAGATTTTTACGCGTTATTTAAGTGTATAGCGACGTCAACCATGGGAGTTTCCTAAAATACTGTTCGCTCTATGACGTCGGCGAGGTTGTATAGTGTGTTGTGTGGACTTGTGTGACGATCTGTCGAGCGTGATTGCTTTGCAATAAACTTCCTGGCTATTGCACCTTTCAGCGAAAAACAGTGCCAACTTAAGGACACGTTAGCATGAAACATTATATCGTCATACGGCGAAAAAATGCAAATTTCAAGATTTCTGAAACAATTATGCTGAAATAATAGTTAGCGCGCTGACGGGGACTCTTGACACATGTGCGTCTACTTTTAGATAAGTTTAAATTAGAGACAGCAATATTTAAGTCGCGATTAGAAAACAACAAGCCCAGCTGTCGCTAGGATAGCCGACAGTACTGCTTCACATCACCTTTTGGGGTCACGTGACGTCATCGGTCACGTGACCATTTGATAATATATCATTTCCTATTGGTGGACCTTTGGAACGGAGTCTCTACTCTAACGGTTTCCAGGATATTCAACGTCAAATGTAACGCAATGGTCGCACCGTTTAGCCACAATACATCACGTTACATACGACGACAGACGACAGACGGACGCACACTGTACCAATAGCGCGACCGTTAGTACGGTCGGCTAAAAATACAACTTTAACGCGTTGAATTAACACACTAAAGTGCAGTCGTATAATATCACAGAGTAGGCTATAAACAATAATGTGGACCTAGCTCATGTCATAACCTACAGAACTAACTACCGAGGTGGTTTATGGCGGCAATAAACTTTTAAAACAAGAAAGCCTAGCTAACGCTAAGGTAAGCGCGCGACAGCAGTGCGTACATGAAGGCCCATAGCAACGAATCAGTGCAAAGAACACAATGTAGAAAAGTACATTCGGTGAATTTCAACACTGTAGCCGGCAATACCTATCTTCATTCGGTTAGCTATTGTCCCCCCCCCAAAAAAAAAATCTGCGAAATACTGCGAAATTCTCCGAAAATTCGAACTTATAGCAGTTCAAGGTCAGTCCAAGGTCATCGATCTTGGTGTCAGTCGAAAGCGCATATGCGACTTCCTATTCGTCATTAATAGTAACTTTAGACGTATCTCCTACCGTTTTCGAGATATTAGCGTTATGGCCCTCCCTTTTTGACGCCCCCGCTCGGGGAACCCCTTAGAATTTCTGAATGAAATTTACCCTGCGAAAACTAGAGGGATGGTGCTACCGTATGGTAAAAATTTCATAGTCTTGTAGGCCTAGCTGTTTTTGGCTGATCCACCCGTCTGGCAGACGGACGGGCGATAGCATATAGCGCGCTAAGCATATGCTGTCGAACGCTATAAAAACTACAGGAACATAAATTCGAGACGACCGACCCAAGGCGGAGACGAGCCCAGTTGCACGGTAGACAAGCATACTGCCGCCGCCGGGCCGCACTGTCCTGCTAATGATCCTGCCAGACTGGCTATAAAACACCAGCGCCGTCGGATACTTCCACGTCTTCCAGCGCCATGACGCCACGACACAACGATGTCGGTCCGAGGCCAGCTGATAGCCGTCGACACACGAGCACTGATAGCCGCTAGGACGGATATGGACGCACGACTGGCTGCACAGCGGAGGATCCGTCAAGCACTTGCCCGTCTCTAACACGTAACAATGAACAATTACAGTAGGCCTACTACATAGCGCATCGGCCTATATTTGAGCTTGCATCGCCAGATAACTGAAACTGGTTAATGGTAAAAACCTGTGTATATCTAGTTCAGAAGTATTCTTTACGCTGGACCGTCACATAGGCCTATAGCTAATCAAATCATACACTGTGGTCTGTGGAGAAGACTGGCCTACCTGGCGACTCCAAGCCGGTTTCTGTCAACGTGTCAGTAGCTAAACACACGACGAAGTTCGTCATCGTAAACGTAACAACTAAATGGAACGATGCATCCATCGTACTTCATTCACGCCTTCGCCTGCGTCAGAATCAGGCTAGTTTGACGACAACTGCCGGTGTAGCACACCGGGGCTAACACGGGGGTGACGAGTGTCACTCGATCGTTGCTAGCGACTTCACTTCATACGACATAGACAACCGCCGCCAACCACCAAGTGCGAGTATATCACGCGTGCATAATATAAACAAGCGTATCGCCTCGATAGGCTGAAACGATAACGTCCAACCCTAGAAGTGTATTTTTGCATCCATCCAACGTTTCGGTGCAAATCCGTGACGTCGTCCACGAATCAAAACGATGCCTGCGGATCAGCGTCTACGAATGGACAGTCCGAAGACCGCGTATGTCGGTCGTCAGCCATCTATTGATATTCATGCGACCATGGTGTCATGGGCCCAGTGGCGACTCGTGCCAGGTAGCGGCGCCACGCATGCACTGTCTCGCGACTGGCGGCAGAGAGACTGACAGATAAACGGACATCGCTAAAAGCCCCCTTCCTATAAGTTACTATGAGCGCAAGGCGTCATAGTTCGGTCCCCTAGCATCTGCGATTCTGGATTGTTATTGCATTGCAATTGCATTAATATTTTTGAGACATAATTTGACTTCTAAGTAGGCTAACAAGTCTATTAGTCTATTCATTGGGTTTAGCGATTTTACAGCAATAAAGGTGATTTTCTAATGCCGAGAATTTGTTTGGTACAGTACTCTGTACCCTGAACCTACTGTCAGTGTTGGGGCTGTGATCCGCAAATGCACCCTTTTTGGATCCTGGCAGTGTTAGCTCGTCGGTTCGATCTTATTTTTACTAGGGCTTAAGTTAGTGGATAATCAGGGTCCCCAATTAGTACTCTTGAAGGGGGTTCGAATCGCCGCCTAAATTAGTTGCCATTAAAAATAGTCGCTGGCATTACCGCCAGCTACCTAGACTAAGTTGGTGTTACAGTGTGATAAACTTATCGGGACGATGGTGTTAATCGGTGTTGGGACGCTCGGTGTTGATCGCTGGAATAAGTTAACGACTGATCGACAATCAACATTATAGGCTCAGGTATAGAGCCGCTAAGCCGTCAGCACAATAATAGCCAAGGTAGCGACACAGCAGTTTGGTAGTACCCGCTCTGTCACGGGTCACGGCGACATACAGGGTGGGCCAAAAATGGCACAGTTTGTGTTGAACACCTTAACTTTGTCAAATATTAACCGATTTTCAAACTTCTTTCACTGCCAGAATCAGGAGAAAATTTGTAAAGAAAATTTGTAATAACATTGTCACTAAAGATTCCATCACGCCTCAAGTGTGTCGCTGCACTACGTGGGGAAATGTCAGTGTCTTAAAAGCAACAACTGAAAACAAGACGACTTCTGTAACAACACATTTTAACGAAGTAACAACAGGAAACGCGTTTATTGTCTCAGTTATTGGCTAAAGTAACTGTCACATCATGCAGTTTTACATCAAATGTTCAATGTGTCCGCCTTGCTGCTGGACGACGGACTCAAGCCGGAGACGCCACTGACCAATGGCCCGATCAATGAGACGCTGCGACAGTTTACCCCCACTCGATGACGATCGCCTGCTTTAGCTGGTTGATTGTCGTAAACCGTCGACGTTGATAGACCATTGTGCTGAAGAGCACCCCAAACAGCGTAATCGACTCAAGTCCGGGCTGTTTGGGGTCACGTGTCAGGCTCGATGAACGTGACATTCTCACGCCGCAGGTACGTTAGACCGCCACCGAGTACATGTTGACAGTAATATTCGCTGTTAACCTTGGCTCCCGGCTCGACGAAGACGATGCCAGTCTTCCCCATTCTTGACACGCCAACCGAAACAATGACTTTCTGACATTTCACAAGGTAGTCTAGCGACACACTTGAGGTGTGGTGGGATCTTTAGTGATAGTGTTATTACAAATTTTCTCCTGATTCTGACAGTGTAAGAATTTTGAAAATCGGTTAATATTTGACAAAGTTAAGGTGTTCAACACAAACTGTGCCATTTTTGGCCCACCCTGTACAACTATTCGGATACACTCACTACACTGCGAGGCGGTCCGAAAGCACATCGCTTTGCTGTTCCAGCATGCTGCGGCTGCTGCTACAGTGTGCTTCGGTCGCATCATCATGCAGTATAAACTATACGGGAGCTGTAGTACTTGGCACTCGAGTAATGATGATTATAATGTCACTCGAGGTTTTGTTCTTTGACCTGTTAATACACTTTCTGCTTGTAGTACCGGAGGTGACCAGTACTTGTGTTTGGTGAAAACTGCATGATCGTAATGACATAATGTGTTTTTTGTTGAAATTAGGCTATAACACGCGAGGGACATAATGGACAGTCAGGGCCATACCGATTAGTTACCGCACTCAGCACAGCTGACGGGCAGTAAAACAAGAAGCCAAGCTGTCTAGGAACGCCGACCGTATTGCCTCAGAGCAGACTAGGCCTATCTAGTAGGCCCTAATCAGCGATTGTTGCCAAATAGCTGTTTTCGATATATTGTGCCCTAAGCGTATTGGGGTCACGACTTTGACCTTTCAGGGTTACGTGACGTCGTCGGTCACATGAGTGACATGACCATTTGATTCGCCACAGACCGACCATATATGCTTCCTCGGGATTTTCGGTGCACGCACCGTTTATAGCCACAATAGGCCTACATACGTTACAGACGACAGACAGCTAGACTACAGACAACAGACGACACAACACTAGCATAAGTGCGACCGACGACCGTTAGTACGGTCAGCTAAAAACGATCAGTCGCGTCGCGCAATATCATAGCATTGTCGTGATGAAAATATTTACCGCACGACGCTAAAGATGATGCAAGGTGCCTTGTCCCCAATGTCCCGTCTTGTCCGTCCATCTGCCATGATCTACTATTATATCAAAATGGCTTAAAGTAAGTATCGTTGATATTCTTTCACCTCCAGAGCCGTAGTTTTATTAAACGGTAACAAGAACTTAGGTAAGTTTTCTATCGAACCACGTGTTTCTAATGCCGTTGAACGACACTGAAGGTCATTGCAGTACATTCACCATGCACGAAGTGATTATTAGCGAATATAAGATAGTTATCGTAACGGATAGGAAGGACGATTGAAGGTCACAGTGTGCTATTAAAAAAGTGCATCTCCAAAATAAATGGTACATGGTTTGAATGGGCAACTACACCGTGGGCCATAAAAAACGAGACACGTTTATTTTTGTGATAACTCTGGCAAATATTGACCGATTTTCGTAATTTTTCACTGCTATATACAACAATGAATTGCGGAATAAGAACTTGTTACAATTTTCGCGTTACCTTACTTTTGTAACGCAATAACGCTGCAAGCTGAACTGCTTGCTTTTTGGCTGACATAGTAAGATTATAAGCTCAGGAGCGTAGCCAGGGGCGGGGGAGAGGGGCGGACAAGGGTGAATGTCCCACCATTGGCACCATATATCATGTGTATAGAATTTTTGTAAACACTGAAACATGCACCAAACCACGCCATTTTCATAGAATAACATCAAATTTTTCCCAGAGAGTGGCAATACTCTCCACAGCCCAATCTCCAGTAAGGAGGGACCCAGGACACTCCTCCCTACACGCAATTCTTCACGGCTTTCGCCTGTGCCCCACCCCCACCCCTGAGCATAATTCGGGCCCTATAGAAAACTACAAGTTCTTATGTTGTCTTCAGTTCTCTCGGATCAAACCAGAGAGCAGATGTCAACAGCGGGAAGAGAGAATCCATCTCCAGTCCCATTGACCTCTACCAACTCCGGCTTCCTACAGCACATCGGCCACCGTTGATTCCTGGTCGATGAACTCCTCATCCAGATGATGAGGTTGTGTCGAACTCCAGACGACAGCGGCAGAGCACCGTGCATCTGCTGGCCGCGGTGAAACAGTCCGAAACCAAGTCGGTGTCGACAAGAACAATACTCCGTAGCTGAATTATTCCGCGGCACATCCAGCCTGTCGGCGTACATGCGACCAATGTACAGCTCACCACCTTGGAACTGGTCATCAAGTGATATGTTGACAGTCACTTCAGCGTTGTCATAATGAAGATCGAGATCTTGATCGGCGTCCGGACCATATGACACGACAAAGGCACGATGAGAGTCAAGAGTGGAACCACCACACTCCGGGAACAACCAGCCAGCTATCACCGACAGGTAGCGTTCTCGCAGTGGAGTCAACAAACCGTCATCAAATCTAAGCTCGTTCAGTAGCACCTACAAGTATCACATACGAACTACACAATCCAGCATCTTCTCAGAGCAAAAACTAATGCAATGCAAACCTCATATTTTGTTGTCCTCTATTTCATATGTAAGATTTTTTTTCTGTGGAGTTCATTTTTGCAATTACAAAACAGTACTGTATTTCATTTGATCAAATGTCCAAAATATAAGCCATCAATATGTTCGATTTTTATGCACGACAGCATATATACTATAACGCGTATATGCTATCGCCCGTCCGTCCATCTGTCCGTCCATCACACGGGTGAATCCTATAAAAACGGTTAAAGTTAGGATTATGAAATTTTCACCATACGGTAGCCCCATCCCTCTAGTTTTTGCAGGGTGAGTTTCATCTAGAAATTCTAAGGGGTTCCTCCCAAGCGGGCGAGTCAAACAAGGGAGGGGTGGGTAAAATCAGCAGTTTTCTATCTTTAAGCGTGAATATCTCGACACGGTAGCAGATACGGCTAAAGTTACAATTAATGACTAATATGAAGTCACACATGGGCTTTCCATTGACACCACGATCGATGACCTTGGATGACTTTGAACTGCTGTAAGGTAAATTCTCTTGGAATTTCGCGACATTTCTCGTGTTTCGGAGGCAATAACAGCTAAACGAATAAAGACAGACCTGGAATTGTAGCCCATTAAATGTACTTTTCAGCGATGTATAGATTGCGTTGATATCTCAAGGAGTTCCGTCAAACAAGGTGAGATAGCAAAAACAAGTCTTCATACACACACGGCTGTCTCGCGCTTACTTGGCGTTACCTAGGCTTTCTTGTTCCCACTACCTTGCAAACGTAAACATCACTTCATAAATATAAACAGAACAAACAGCACTGTTTAAGGTGACCTAGTAACTGACCTGTCACAAGTTTTCGTGTTGTTAATGCAAAGTACTGGCAGCATTATTGGAATCAATATTTGTGTCCTTTAATTTTGAAGCTTTGTCTACCTTGCAAAAATCGTTAAATAAACAAGTTGTGAAAGGGTTTTGTAATATTCAGCTTGTCAAAAAATGTACAACAAACCTTTAAGAAATTACAAAAATCTAAACACAAACATATTAAAATCAATAAAAAAACTAGCTTACCAGTTTCATTCACAATAGTACACAGTCTATAGTAATAATGCTCTCAAGGCTGCCAGGTCATAAGGTCATCAGCTAGTAAATGGAGTTGAATGTAAAGGCAGCTATAGACAAAGATGTTGGTAAAATAACCTCGAGACATGTACACAGATAAAGAAGAATCAACAGTACATGATAAACGTGAAGAACAGCTACACGGACAGAGTGCTCTGATGTGATGCAGACCCCTGCCACACCCAAACGTTGTGAATGTGTAATTGTGGCAACATTACACATAATTATAAGCATAAACGTCGCTTAATTACAGTGTCACTTCAAGTTCGCTTTCAATGAATTTGAGGTTATGTTGTGTTTTGGCGTAAAACTATCGTATAGTCAATTTTTAAGCCGGTGAACTTGACCTTTGACCTTGTAAATGGAGAAAGGGAATATTTAGGACTAACAATGCACCAAGTCTTAAAGTAAAGTAAAGTAAAGTAAAGTAAAACGTAAATTTATATAGCGCATATTGTTATAAAATAACCTCTAATGCGCTTAAGTCAATGTGATTACAGCTTTTTACTGAATCGTGGTAACAGACAGACATGCAGAAGGCTGTGATCATTCTATGAGATTAACTTGTGGTTTACCAGTGTGCATGATGACCAGATGCACAGTGGTCACAGTGACTTCTTCCAGTAGTGACAGTGAAGATACAAACAGCAAGTGCTGAGATGTGGACAACGCAAGTGATTAATGAACTAAAACACTATCAATACATTAACACTGTAATGTGAACATGACAGTAGAACTGAGTTCCTGACGACTTGTTGCTGATTTCTATCACTGCACACGTCACCTGTATGCTCTGTTCAACAGCATTTGGACGCAGTATACACACACACTCGCTGTCAGTGCAGTGATTGACCAGCTCAGGGTCGTAGCAGGTTCCACAATATACAGTCAAGGCTCGCAAGTTGAGCAGCTCCAACACATTAGCCAGTGTCTTCCTGTATTTGTTGGAGCCAGACGACCCAGTGAATGCTTCCAGTCTGCTGCAGAAGGAGTTCCTGCTAGAACTTCAGCTGATGGCTCAACTGCTTGTACAACAGGTGAGTCTGTTGGTAGATGGCAAATGTGGCTGAACATGTCTGTCGGCCACGAGAGATGGTAAATCTGGCACATTCATTCTCTCCCTGACTGCAGTGTTAGTGACTCAAGATTATCGCACATACCATTTCATGTCCAGGACACAACGTCATAAGTGCAGACTGGATAATGAATACAGAACGCATACTACAGTCAACACATATGCCTGTTGTGAAACCATGGCTTGCATACCCCATAGTTGTTCATTGTGTTTGGTCGACCTTTTGGTAGACTGCTGTCTGATTCAAAATGCTTGACCTCTTCAAGAAACTGACGACAAAACTCTTGTGTAAAGACACGCATTTGATAGACACGTTCTGACCCTAAAATAGCAGCAGCAGCATCATGGAAAAACGTATGCTAGAAGTATAGATATAAACAGAACAAAACACGACAAACAGCTATCGCTGAAAAAACCCGCGCGACGCGAAAGCCTGCCAAAATTGCTCCAATTCGACGTGCCTACAACGTTGTCGCTGACAATACTGGCCTATCTTCATGCGTTTAGCTGCTGTTGCGTCCGAAATCTGCGAAATCCCGAGAAATTCACTGAAAATTCAAACT
>Ga0056114_1001836_pt1 | contig 10182 bp, 6 predicted proteins | sample WorMetHERISLAND1_FD_77005 | JGI IMG/M metagenome (GOLD analysis project Ga0056114, IMG submission 77005) | Marine gutless worms symbiont microbial communities from Max Planck institute for Marine Microbiology, Germany - Olavius loisae HERON... ... | reverse complement strand
TTCAAATACGGTATTAGCAGGATGACTGCCTGACCTGTCATCACTGATAAGTGAGTCTCCTACAACAATGATGTCACGCATTTTTCTCGGAAACGACGCTCTCCCACATCTTTCCGGTCGTTCACTGTAGCTTACTTCTACCATGGTCTCAGTTACGCATCAGCGGTCACGTCGGGTCACGTCGACGCCACCGCCCTCCTCCCCCACCACACAGCGACTGGCCTGCCTTGACGTCGACGTCGGTCACTATTCGACGACACTGTAGACGGCGGCCCGTGCATACATCTGAATAGGCCTCTGTTGAGTTTATTATTAGTGAAGCTTGCATCCAGTACAAGTCCTCAAAAGCCACCTGCAACTTATACGTGGGTCAATGATTTTGGACAACATACAGACTCGATTTTTAGGGGGGCGACTTATACGCGAGAGCGACTTGTACGCGAGTATATATGGTAAATCTACATCGCAAACAAAGTAGCATGCATGAAACTCCAGTCTAGCCGACCTACTTTCTCTGTTACGGCCCCGACTGTCGCTGTGCTGTTTCCCATGTCGACATTTTGACTGCTTTACTGTGTTATTACTGGTAGTGCCTTTGCACTGCAGCTTGTGTATGCACATTATTACCCGGTATTGTGTTGTTTGTTGTTAGTAGCAGTAGCAGTATCAGTATCTCAGTATGTTGCCAGTCACCTAGGTTGACTCTGTCTTCTACCGTCTCACCCTTCAGGCTGAGCAATAATAAATGGCTACGATGGGTGTAGATGGTAGCAGCCTACAGGCAGACTCACAGTCCAAGACGGTTGGCTTGGTCTGAGGATTGGCGGCCACTTGACGCTAAGCATGCATTAATTATATGAAAGGAGTGAACTCACAATGGCATAGCCATGATGACAACTATATAATAGGTGACATGAGTATTATTGTCGTGTAGTTTGCCGCAGATAATATCATAGATTAACAATACATTAAGACACTTGCAATCTGGAGAACACATTACACTCTCCATGTGTCTTATCATTCTTATATTCTGTGCAGTGTGATGACATGTACTGCTGAATCCTGTGATTTTGAGTGATTCACTGATTTTACACATATATAAAAAAATTAAGCAGAAAGCAGCAATTTTGTCTTTTCATTATCGGGAACTGTGAAATATCTTGGAATTACCGCATGCGTTAATGTATTTATGTGGGGTTGCTTATTACTGAATTATACCATTGCAGTTTAAACTGTGTGTCAGATGGCTGTATTGCTGGACATGATTCATACTGTGCATTAACTGACTGGTCGTCTTGTAGCTGCGGTTTTGCTCTGTTGCATAGCATTTGTTTGATACTTGCAGATTACCAGTACATTGGCAGTAGAAGATCATGTCTCACACCAGAGTAGCTGTGGTTGGTATTTAGTCTTTAACTCATTAGTGTTTCTTGTTATGTCCATATGTTAGTCAGGTAAAACACAAAAGAACAGTCATTGGTTTTCGTTGCTAGTATATGCTGGTTATTGAATGTGACAATATTATCTGCTGTTATTAAAACAAGAGAATGATTATAGTGACGTGAGACAGCAATAGCCATTGCGAGTGCACTGTACAAAATTAAACTAAAGACACACATGTTGATAGTGCAGTAAGACAGTCAGGTAAAGCTGGAATCGAATAGTTCTGCTTTCAAGCTGTGCCTGAACGTCGTCAGTGACTGGACTGCTTGCAGTGAGGACGGCAGAGAGTTCCAGACGCATGTGGAGCCACCGGAAATGCTCGGTCGCCAAGTGTAGAATGACGGGTCGACGGGACGACAAGAGTCGGCATTGCGGCAGACCGAAGATGACGATGTGAAGACATATTGGAGGTCCGTTGTAGTGTCTCAGCAGGGTACGGCAGCACGGTGCCATGTAGACAATGGTGTGTCAGAACACAGAGACGGAACTTGATTCTTTCCGGGGTCTTCAACCAATGAAGGTCGCGGAGAAGTGGCATCACATGTTCTGACCGTCTTCCCGAGAACACGAGACGAGCGACAGCGTTGAGTACTGACTGTAGTCGATCAGTGACAGAGAGACCCCGGCCAGTACTATGCTGTAACAGCCAACTTTGCTGACGACGAGTGCACGAAGCAGTGTTAGCAGAGCGTCCTTTGTCACAGAACGCCGCACGCTACGTATCTGTCAAAGTGCCACGAAACATGTTCGAACGGTAGCAGTGACGTGAGCAGTCATTGTGAGGTCGGCGTCGAGATAGACCCCGAGGTCTCGTACAGATGACACCGGCAACACATGTGTATTGCTGATACGCACTGGCGTGATCGGGTTATAGGTAGGCAACAATACCATCAGATCACATAAGCTATCAGGTCTTTGCCTTCTTGATCTTTCTGCTGCTTTTGATACTATTGTCCATAACATCCTAGTTGCCCATCTTTCATCGTGGTTTGGAATTCATGGTTCTCTCTTAAACTGGTTTAATGCCAGCAACACACCCACCAGAAACTGGTACCAGAAACTGTTACCAGAAACTAGCACGAAAAATTTGACGCAGTTATCACAGTTTCTTGCACCAAAATAACTCTCCGGCTGATCACGTTGCACAGTTTGTGTCACGTACCACACAGTTTCTTTGATGGAGTAGGGCCTAGAGCTGTGTTCTATTCCATGCCAGAAACTGGTACCAGAAAAAAACTGGTAATAGATTGACCGACAGATGTGTAAGTTTCTGGTGGCAGACGATTGGAGCGTGTGTTGCCAGCATTAGTCTTACCCATCATCCCATTCTTTTGGTGTTAAATGTGATAAATGACTTCTCTTCTGAGCATATTTCTTCTTGTGGTGTAACTCAAGGCTCTGTTCTTGGTCCTCTACTTTCATCATGCATTCCATTCCCTCAGCACTCTCATCTCCTCACTTTCTCTAAAACTTTACACAGATGCTAGTCATTACTCAACTGCATCTGCACGGATATGGAAGATACCTTGTTCGCTAAAAAATTTGACCGTTATTTGTACAGAATGACAGAAACGGCTATCATATGCAGCTTGTAGCCGAAGTTTAATAATATTTTTAAAAGTCCCTATCAAAATCTTCGATGCCCCTAGCAGAAAATTTTCAGCAACAATGCCCAATTTTGCTGCAAATATGCGATGGGATATATCAAGTACTATCGATGTGCCAAGCAGAACTTAAAGGCAGTGCTCCGTTTTTGAGGTGTTCGCGCAAAACTATTTTAAAACGCATTTTTCTTGAAACTGTGTGTTGCGATTTTCGCCAAAATTTCACAGAATCTAGCAAAAAAATATATATCTTATGTCCACAGTGAAAATTTAATCTGAATAGCGATTCATATTTTAAGAAAAATGACTTCAAAGTTTTCGAAAAAGATAAGACTGCCCCATAGTAAACATGCTACAGAACTTCCACAATAATAATATTAACAATAATAATGCCGACAATTTGTAACGTGATGTAACATGTTAGAGTCATTACAAGGGCACAGCATGCCCAGACAATTCGGAGTTAGTAAATGGAGTGGAAATGTGTCTTTAGTGCCATCTTGAGCAAGCTAACTGTCTTCCATGATCGTATGTGCATTGGCAGTTGGTTCCATGCCTCAGGACCCGCCACAGCAAATGCACGGGTGCTAAAGTACTATGTAGACTTCTCATACAATTTGTATCAATATAATTATTGTACATGCTTAGACATAAACCAAAGACAGTACCGGTAATCAGTTAACTGTCGCATTTGCATTTGTATAAATTTATATCGGTGAACAAGTATTGGTATGTAATATGCATGTACAAAAGTGCGCGTCTGGTAGCATGTTCGTTACTGTACATATAGTACTTTTACAAATACTAGTTGTGTTATTGGTGTATAATGAATTGATGCTGTGACTGATATTTGTTGATAGTTTTATTACTCATGTTGGCTTTGTTGTTAGTTCCGCTGCCCTGTTGTAACATGTCTGTTGCTGCTGGTAGGTAACTGGTTCAAACAAAGGCATCGGATTCGCGATTGTTCGCAGCCTGTGTAAACAGTTCACTGGCGATGTTGTGCTCACAGGTAAAATCTATATTTTATGTCCCATAAGATTGTTAATCATTTCTCGTTATTATTATTTTTGTCATAGGTGGCCAGCGTAGATGGGAGATGGGCGTATGCCTCTCTGGCAGCCTGCCATTGTATGTTATTTCATGTAGGTTGTATGTTTATTGATAGTTGGCCAATAAATTCTCTCTCTCTCTCGTATGCAGCTGTGAATGTAACAGCTGTGCTGTATTGCATTGACAACAAAGTACATTGTCAACAGTGATAGATGGCTAGACATAAATTATGATGCACGGTCCATCTGTCACATTAACTCTCTGTGTCAGCAAGACAAATTAACTCTCGTTTCAGTGATGAGATTAATTCAAACTTATTGTATTGTTTTAGACAAAACGTCTGTCCTGTTTCTTTCATTGCATGTATCAGACAGTCTAGACAAAATGCAAATGCAAATTGAGATTATTTTATAGTGCCTTCTAAAGCTGTTAGCTATACTGCATTTAGCTTAATCTAACGCATTCATTCAGTTAAGCCGTTAAGTCCCAGTTTCTTGAAGCTGAGAAGACTGGGAAGGCAATGTGAGTAAACAACTTGCCAAAGGTTGCTACACAGTAGAATAGCGGTATGGCCGGAATGCGAACCCCGGACCGCTGGGCTCGAAAGCCAGAGTGTTAACCACCATGCCACTGAGCCTCAGTGTTGAGTTGTCATCGAAAATGATGATAACATGTATGAAATAATAACAGACTAATAATGTTTACACAAGACTAAATGTTGTTACACCTTCAAATGGTTAGCAGGACCATAAAGAGCTAAGTTGTGAGGTTTTGTACTATATTTATAGCTTTTAGTCAAATTTGCTCACCATGAAATTTTCAATAACTGCTCCAAATGTAAGGGAAAAGTCTTATGCTGAGCTTAGAATATTTGCCACTTTTGTGGCATTTTTATCACAAGACTGATGAGCCTGTAGTAGTATAGTAAATATCAGGACCATTATGAAGTATGTTGACAAGCTAGGTGTTGTGGACGTTATGTGCAGTGTAGTGGTTATTGGTCATTGTCAGCCATTGTGGATGCATGTGAAAGTTGACATTCAGCGTACTGTAGATCTACCATGGTCCTGGAAAGGCAGTAACAGTCGGAGCCTGGAAAAATGTTTTATTTGCTTACCTAAATCGCTGCATGTATTCTAAGATTCAGACCAAATGACGGGGCAGTGTGACTCCTCACACTCCTCTTGATTTATTTAATGTTAGTGACAAAGTTTTTCTTCAGTTGCCCATGGTACTAATTTGTTTCCATATCTTTACTTCCTGTCGTAATAATGTCATCTAGCAACGATCAATATACGTTCATTGAGTGAGTCTCCAGTGGCATAAGCATGTAACTGTAGTGCTTTTACTAGTCATTCGTTGATTCCTGGCATGCACCACTAGTAGTGTAGTGCCAAACGTAGACATCAGTCTTCAGAGTGAATAATTCTGAGCCACATCAGTTGCTTCATTCAGGGAGAGGTTATTGGACTTCAGGTCCTGCTGGATAGTGTTTATCCATGTAGTATGACTGTATGAGTGCATTCCGATTTCTCCTGCTGTTCTCCAAAGTGGCAGCTGTTAAGATCCTTATGGCTTCTGTTTCGTCTGGCATTTGCACAATGTGGAGAAACGCTGTGCTTGGACAGTAGCCAAAAGGTGTGGTTGCTTGGTTGTCGATCTCACTTCGTCATTCCGCACGTTACCATTTTATTTCCAACAGCTTTTGCATACATCATTGTTCGTTTGCATCAGTCTTGTGTGCATCTCTCTTGTTAACTGCCCAGCAGTCGGAGACATGCAAGAAGATGGGTAGACTGCAAGTGGCTCAAAAGTAAGGGTACAACTGGTTGACCTGCGTTAACCTAGCACATGGCCATTATTCAGAATAGTATGTAATTTGTATCCAATCTTTCATCTCGGCTGATGAATAATTTGTGTTTGCATGTTGAGGAAGTGTGGTGAATTGACTGAAAGTGTGTTTGGAGTAGTACAGCTTGGCTGCTGTGCTTGTTGGTAGCACGAGACGTGACTCGTGGACAGGAGACGGTAGCGTCACTCGAGAAAGAAGGACTGCATCCAAAATTTCATCAGCTCGACATTGACAACCAAGAAAGCATTGAGCGTCTGCGTCAGTTTCTGGTTGACAACTATGGAGGTCTTGACATATTGGTCAACAATGCTGGAATTGCTTATGCGGTATGAAAGCAGCATGAAGTGTAATGTATTGCACATTGTGCATAGTGTGAATGCTTACTACAAGTGACTAGTAATAATCGTCATAGTTGTGTTAGATGGAGTATTCATTTTGTGTTCATATGCATATGTAGATTGATGGTTTGTGCTCTGTATCTAGCAAGCATCGACAGCCCCGTTCCTTGAGCAGGCGGAAGTAACACTGAAGACCAATTACTGGAGCACTTTAAATGTCTGCAATATTCTCTTTCCTATCTTACGACCACATGCTCGGTACAGTTACTTTATTTGCACGTGTTAGTAATCTAACTTTTCATAGTTGATTTTTCATGATTCGTATACAATGCTAATTCATATCTAAATATTCAGAGTACAGTGATGATACAGTTGATACCTAGCTTTTCATTAACTTTAATGTCTTTTGGCATGCAGTTATGATTCTGAAAACGTATGCATACTTGTTTACAACTTTTAGCATGTTCCATCTGTCGCCATCTATTTTACAAAGAAAAGTAATTTCATGCATGCAGTGAAAAAGCCTCGAAAAGATGCAGCAATGGATCGTTATTACAATTTTTACACTTTTAAGAAAAATCTAATTTCTTAACAAATGAAAGTGGTTAGTAACTGTTTTGGCCAACTATGCCTGCGTTAATTTATAGTTGTAGTGATTCATAGAATGAAACTCAAAAGTATTTCAATTCATCAATAGTCTTTGTTGAGCTATGCTTGTGTTGATTGTGACTGAAGATAAATATAAAGAATTCTTTTTATTACGCTAGACTTTATTTTTACCTTAATGACCTTTGACAGAAGAAAGTATTAATTCTTCCAGTTGTTGGCAAAGTAAGTAACAGTTGTGCTGAGAAAACAGTCGTACACATGGATGAGTTGGTAGTTCACAGTCCAGTTCTTCTTTGCAGATGTACGTGGCTTTGAGCCATCGGGCTAATAGTTCTGACTGACTCCCTGCCAGTCACTGACACATGGTTCGCTTGTAGTTGATGGTCGCTGAGAGCAGATATGTTTGTCTCTCGGTTGAGGTGCTGGAGTGCTAACTTGTGAAGGCTCACGTTGTCTTTGACTCAACTTAGACCCTGTAGTCGGGTCCCAAACCTTCTTCCAGTTTCACCGATGTACGATGACATTCCCGAGACGACCAATGCTGTGTCGAGTGGGATGTGAAACTTTACTCATCCAACCAATGTATCATGTGCGATGTGTCAGTTGGCACGCTGATGTTTGGTGACACTTTGTACGACTGTGTTCATGTTCGTGGTTCAGCTGTTACTTACTGAGCCAAGAATTGGAAGAAGAATTAACAGTTTCTTGTGACGATAGAGACTGTATTGTCAAGGTTTGATGTAATGAGAAGAAAAGTTCTATTTACCTTTGACCAAATGAATCTGTTGCTGGTACTGACGCTGTTTTGTTGTTGTCTGCTAATTGTAGAGTTGTTCATGTGTCAAGCATGGCCAGCACAATGGCATTATATCGCTGCAGTGAAACACTGAGGAACGAACTGAAAGCTTGTAAAACGATTTCTGACCTCAACGGTTTTATGACCAAGTTTGTGACGTGAGTATATACCATGAAACTACCTTTGTTGTCTGTGCTATTCATTGTCATGCAGCTTCCTTTCTTGTTGGAAGCTAGAATTAATCTGATGATTGATGATGATGTATGGGATGCTTCAAAAACTGATGTTTGAAATATGAACTTCAGCTGCGATACGATTGAAATTTGTCGTTACATTAATGCAAGTCTTCAGGAGTCAATGCAGTCTCGGAAACTTGGCTTGCCGTGGTCCGAACTCTTGTTAGTAGCACCCTTTTGCATCAGGCTTATAAGCTAACACTGGTCACAAATCTATTTTGTATAATGAAAACAAAAATTATTGGCCTTCAATTTGCAGTGATGTCAACAAAAATATGTTTGTGAAAAAACATGAAAACTAAATGAAGTACAAATTTTGGCATGGCAAACAAACTATGAGTACTAACATTATTTTAGGGAAAACTGATAAAACTGACAAATAAGTTGATTAACATAACATTACAAAAAATCTGGCATTGTCACAAATCTCATGAACAGGTGGGCCACTTCCTACTAGGGATATACTAAGTAAGTGAGTAAGGACATTTCTATGGCACATGAAGATCAAGTAGTCGCTAGATTGATGCTCCTGCTGGTAGCAGACACTTTGCTGCACTGGCAACATGAACTGAGTCACATCCAGCCATTTTGTTGTCGTGGCAGATAATCTGGTCTTTATTGCAGCACAAGAAAGTCACCTGAGATGCACATTTGTCAGAAACTTAATGCAAAAGTTCACGGCGACACAACACTGGTTTTAAGTTGACTTGATTACAATTTTTGGGTAATAAGAAATTTGGTGACAATGGCCAGTGCACTAGTGATAAATTTCGTACTTTGTTGCATAAAAAATTATTATTTGTACATTATTTGGATTTAAACAACTTGCTGAGCGAAAGTCAACAAGTAAAGTAACTTAGCTATCTCTTCCATGCCAATTCGACCGACCTAAGTCAGTAAGTACGGCTACTTAGACCGAAATTTGGGTCTAAGACTTTCGCTGAGCGAAATCACTTTACTTTTTGACTTAAGTCTGTTCGTAGACCGAACTTTAGCTCAGCGAAAGGCTAAGTCGAAAGTTAAAGTGACCCATTGTTTTATGGTGGCGTTTGTCTATCATTCAATAAACTATTTACTGTTACTGTTTATTACTGTACGTTGCTAATGTGTATTAACTTACATGTATAATAGGACGTGTTACATAGTTTATTAGCAGTGCACAACAGTAAACACGAATTTTGCACACCAGTGAATAAACTAAAATAAAAATAAAGATTAGTGCCAAGAGAATAATGTAAAAACCAGTTTGAGAACTAAAATACCTCTGGCCACAAGAAATGTATAGGGCTGTCTGTGTGAGTGTCCAGACAAGCCACAGGGTGTTGTTTGTGAACGAGTGAAAATAAGTAACGCCAGGTCAGTGAAAACTGAAAGTCGCAGTAACCGATTGGGCTGGAGTGTCCGGGAAACAAATTTGGATAGAAAGTTGGAAAAATTGTGGAATGTTAGATTAATTAATTTAAGCCAGTGGGTTGCATGGTTAAGTACACTCATTACCACTGCAACTAATGATGTTGCTGTGTGAAGTTGGGTGTTCTTTGTGTAGTGATGTGCGTAATGGTAATCACACGCAACTTGGCTGGCCACAAACTGCGTATGGAGTCAGTAAGGTTGGTGTGACTCTGATGACGCCAATACAACAGCGTGTACTGGATGCTGACGCCTCTAAACCAGACGTCGTGGTCAACGCGGTCAGCTGACACTCTGATTTTATACCTGTCTATAATGTGTTCTTGGTGATGACCTCGTAATGAAGTAGGCTACGTAGAGATTTCTCCTGCGATTGTTATGGCTGCAAATTCCATTAATCAGTAAAAGTTAGTTGCTTAATATAAAATAGAAAATAATGCAAACTAAGCTATTGGCAGCTGATTTGTACTTATTTAGTGTATATGATTATTTTCATTCCTCTTAGGGTGACCACTCTTGTGGAAAACTTAGAAAGTTGGAGGGAGCAGGGGTGTAGTGGTGCCAGAACGCGGCGGAACGCCGTTCCGGCAAATATTTTTGAGCCGGAACGGCGCTCCGGTAAATATTGTTTATCACATCCGGAACTGATACTGCAGCGTTCCGGCAAATCAGCTCGTACTATAAAAAAAGTTACCTTATACATGAAATTTGGCCAATCTTGTTGTCAGGAAAATCATTGAAAATTGTTGCCACCAGATGTCATATTTTAAGGCTAAAATGCACCAAATTCGTTTTGCGCTGGGGCTCTGCCCCAGACCCCACTAGGGGAGCTTACAGCGCT
>Ga0056114_1001835_pt1 | contig 10182 bp, 6 predicted proteins | sample WorMetHERISLAND1_FD_77005 | JGI IMG/M metagenome (GOLD analysis project Ga0056114, IMG submission 77005) | Marine gutless worms symbiont microbial communities from Max Planck institute for Marine Microbiology, Germany - Olavius loisae HERON... ... | reverse complement strand
TTTTGTGACAATAAATCGTCAACTGCGAGTGTGTTTGGACGGCGATTACCGACAAATAAACTTATTGATAATTCAATTCGCATTGCCTATAGCTAAAAAATGGAAGTTTCAAATTTTTTATTTGTAATAGTAATTTAAAAGCTGGAGTTGTGTAATAAGTTGTCTAATAAAGATAAGTCCTTACTACTGACGGACAGGCGGACGGACGGACACGTTGCGATCACTATTACCCGCGCTAGCATAGCGTCGCGCGGGTAAAAATTGGTCAATATTTAGCAAATATATGGACAAGAGTATAGTGTCCTTTTTTTTGACTCACGGTGTAGTTGTTTTCGTTGTTTTCTTTCTCTTTTGTAGCATCTCCTTCAGTACTTTGATACTGTTGGTTGGGTCTTTTGACCTGTAAGTAAAAACCGTCTCCCATATAACCTATACTGTGTTGGTGGGGACGTAAAACACTGCTCACTCACGTCGTGACACTGTGTTTGTTGTGTGTCAGTGTGTCAGTGATCAGCTAGCACTTCATGCCAGTTCTGGTATGTCGTCATTGTCTTCACTGCTCGCTCTGATTGGACAGAGTCAATCAGACTTGCTTGCTGTTGTTCCTGCAAAGTTAGTTCTCGCCAGTCTATGCTTTGGCTTTCTTAATTTTTGTAGTAATAACTAGACTATGATCCTGTAGATCCTGTATATAGGCTGTCATCATCCTGATCCAAACAAGCAAGGCGTATTTTATTTTCCCCTTCATAAATGCAAAGCCATATGTCTTCACATCATACTTTTTGTAAGTTGTCAGTTGTGAATTAGTTTCAATAAGTTTAGCAGTAATGCACCAAAGGAAAGTATAGGTAGGCTTGTTTGATGTACCACTATCTTGTTTGACGTATATTAATGTCTAAGACTGCGACAGTGTCAGGCTCAAAGATGATATATGATATATGATTTATCTTCCCTTCAAGCTAACAACAGCGTGTTGTCATGGACTTTGCAGGCATTCTTAGTCATCCTGTTTGTTGTCTGAATGATTCTGTCTGTTGTTAAACGTCTAGTAGTGTTGGTTGCTGTAGGGCCGTGTGTTTTTGTTGCAGATCTGTTGTCTGAATGATTCTGTCTGTTGTTAAACGTCTAGTAGTGTTGGTTACTGTAGGGCCGTGTGTTTTGTTGCAGATCTGTTGTCCGTGTTTGTTCCGTCCTGCGTCAAGCATGTTTCGGTTGCTATGACAACTCGTTGTACATGTTGCTAAGCAACAGGATATGTACAGTGGTTGACGTACTCAGTCATCACCTTGCGGTCAGTTTACTGTTAACTTACGTCACAGTTTGAACACTGGCAAGGTTGTCAATAGACGACAGAAGCCCCCAACACCACCCGACAGATAGGTGTGGGATGTGATGCCTGTTTGTTGTCAGTCAACCTGGTAGATATTGTAGAACTCGGCCAAACAGTTAGAATATTGATATTTCACATGACAAAATATTTGGACTGTGGGGGCCATGCCCCCTTGTGGTGGCAGTGGGGGCGGGGCATATTTATGGCCTGTCCATGATAGGTCATTGTTTCAAATTTTGTGGCTTTGCATTCACCAGTTTTTGAGCAGGAATACAATATTAGTCAATGCTGAGCAGTTACCAAGATTGATGTACTCAAGATTGATGCTCTCGATCAATGGTGTTTGACTTAAAGAACTGCATAATTACAACATAAAAAATAAAAATGCTAAGCCATCAACTGGTTGCAGAAATTGTAGCTAGCCTAAATTAAGCCGGCCGTGAAATTATCAGCTAGAAGAGGTTATGGGTCTATCAAGTGGTCTGTGTGAATGTGGAACACAGATGATGTTGGCTGATGGTAGTCCGCCGACAGCCATCAAGGTGCCATACAGTTGCACAGCGTGCAGTCTAATGAGCTTGTTGTCAGCAATCTTGTCAACTCTTGCACTGAATGATGTGGAGAAGCGCCAGAGCTCCGGCAGTGTGACAGCCATTGCACACTCTGACACTGTCACTAGCCAGACCACTGACATTGTCAGGTTAACTCTGCATTTAGTCACTGTGTAACTGTCGCTGGCCTACACGAACGTTAATTACATTGTGTCATCATTAAATAAGAATAAGATATCAAACTGGCATTGGTTAGCAGAACTGCACAAGAGAGAGAGAGAGAGAGAGTGATTAGATGGATTGTTATGTGATGTATGTGAGCATGGAACTAACAAGTTGGGTGTAGAGGTTTCTCTGCTGGAACAAATGATATTAAAAGACAGTCACGCAATGCAAAATTGACGATTCATTGATTTGTGTAGAATGATAGACTGATGTTGAGAAGTAGGTCTGAGTTGTGTTGTAACTTTTACTGTCTTGTGCTACTTGATCTCTCCTAACGATAATTACAACTCATTATTATATGCATTCTGAAATTCCAACATACAGCTGGTTGATTTCAACACTGCTTAGACTAAACATTTTGTTAGCTTTACAAACATCAGCTGAAAGTACATCCCCGTGTAAATAACTTACCAGAGTCATTGTTACTATCTAAATACTCATGTAGTGCTAGAAGCTTTACTGGCTTCCCTTTCAGTCAGGACCCAGACTATCAGTTCAGCCCAAAAGGCATCAGTGATACCTCAGCACGAGTGCACCACTGCTTGCTTTCATTTCCATCGGTTCCTTACTAATTATTCCAGATGATGGAATAATCTGTGAATATTTGTGAACAGCTATAAACAGCTGTGAAGCCGTGTTACTGAACAGAACGCAAGAGGTCCTGGTGATACCCTCAGTGCATATACTGAAATGCATTAGAACTATCAGATGTCACCTCTGTCCTAGCAGGGATAAGTTTTTTTGAACAGAACACAACCGAAGACTCTCTACACATAGAACCAGACCTGAACTGAACTTTCATTTTTCCGTAGCTAGAAAGAACCGAACCGAAACCAAGCAGCTCGGTTCTTTCCCATCTGTGTGCTAAGGTTTCTTAGTGTTTTCTCAACAGCAGTAGACAATACAGTACCGGTAAGTAGAACGCACCCTTTCAGCAACATTCTGTGGTGGCTTTGTTTTGAAGTCAATTGTTCGGCTGGGTTCATATCAGATTGTGGTTATTATTGTAATGCAGTCAGTTTGTGGTGACTGTCAGTGTGTGTTGTGGACTTGTAGCTACATTGTGAGTCTCGGTATTCTGGACAAGTTGTCTGAGTACCTGGCAAACGTTTGTGCTCCGATTGACGACATGACGTCTGGAGTGGAGTTTGTTCAGCATGCAATCTCACTGGTGACAGCGATTGTCTGTGTAACTGGACGCCGGTCAGTCGATGACAGTCACGTTGAACTCTGATATGTAGTTCAACTGTAGCACAGACGTCGTTCATATGAATGTTGCTGGCATCTCAAGCCCTGGTTGAGCTGCTGTAATTTGAAGACAAGCCAAGACAGTCAATGATTTTGTTTCAAGGATTTCAAAATGACAGGATCCTGTGTGCAAAATACACGACGTCATTCTGTGCCTTTTCACAGTCATAAATAACAGTGATCAATATATATGATCTCTTTTCCTTGATTTTGGGCCGATTTTTACAGGACTGGGGACATTTCTCACTGAAAATTACTGTACTCTGTACTGTGGCAAACCTTGAGAGTAATCTTAATAGTAGTCTCTTGGTGATAGTGAGTTGCAGGAAGATGGAAAGCTAGAAAGCTAAGTCAAGTAAGCAGTTAATGCGCAAAAATAGCACATGTGAGTGGGAGAAGTCGTTATTTGTGACGTCTTGTTTGATGCTAAAGTTGACTGCATCCACCGTGATTGTTGTGTGTCATAAATAACGAAGATAATTTTTAAATTTCACTTTGCGTAGATATGAACTTCTCGTTGCTTTGTGTGTGCAGCGTTGATGACCTGTTTGAGAAGAGGTGTGACGACGTGACCCAGCTAACCGTGACGTTGCGAGCCACTCAGCTCGTTGGCATTGTGTCACTGATGTATGGTGTGTTGTTACACACTGGTGCCCCGTCACGCAGTGACACGCCGCCACCGCCTCTCCCTGCTGCCACAGTCGCTGTCGTTAGATCTGCTTTCAACATGTTGAATCACATCGCTCGTCTCAGCCTCCCACTGCTTCAGGTGACCTCTACACTGAGAATGATGTGATAGCTTTACAGCGTGTTTACACTGCTAGATTCATTGTAGCTGTTGTGTGATACTGTACGTTGTGTCGTCATCATGTGCCGCTGTTTAGCTCATCGTGTATGTTTCAATGTCATATTGAACAAATGACTCTCTTTCTCTCTGTCTCTGCACAGTGTGTTTTTCGCCCTGTGTGGGCTTGGAAACGTTTTAGCATTTCGTGGCTGAGTGTTGTATGAGGCGACTAAACCAGGCTAGTTTTGTTTTGCTGTATTTTGTGTTGTTTGCTTTTGGTCGTCTTTAGTTTGAGTGTGGACTGTATTTTAAATTTGTCTTCTGCCCTGCATTTTCCAGCATGAACCAACATGAATGGCACTGTATAGCCTAATTGTGCTGATGTGCTGTTAAGAATCTACTCACTCACTGACCTCGCGCGTGATGCTGATACCAAATTATTTCGCCAGGCGTCAGACCAAAGACACTGTCTGTACCCACTGCTGCCCAAACAAAAACCCAAAAAATTGCTGTCCTCCCTCAGAAGTCGCGGACACAGTTACACATTGCCACATATTGAATTTGCACTATACAAAAACTCGTTTGTAAACAGATGCTTATTTGCTATAATTTAACCACTGTTTCGTGACTATGTATTGACATTCTATGTACTGTGTTGTATTATTCGTGTATTTTATTTTTTTGTATTGCTTTTTACTGTTCATCTGTGTGCGATTGACACTCGATTTAATAAATGCAACTTATTTCACTCACTATGTGTGTTTTATTGATTTGAAGCAGAGCTCTGAAAGACGTGGCCTCTGTATAGTGTGTAGTTGTTAATTGTTTGCAAGTGTGAAGTGTTCATGATGACACATGAGCCGGTTGACATAGTTGATCTGCTGACAGGACTGTCTTGGTGAGGAAGGCATGTCACTGGAGTTTAGACACATCGGCAGCTATCTGCTGTGGTACTGTCAGCACCATTCTGAAGACGACCTCCTTCATGAACTACTGCTCTGCATCGGATACTTCTGTGTGCTTAATCATGATAACCAGGTAAAATTCACTCAGAATTTTATTAAACTGTGAGACAACAGATCAGCCTGCATTATTTTTATTATTATTATTATTATCACTTAAATGGCACAGCTTCAAATAATTCGCAGCAAATGCACCATATCGATTGTTACAGGTGTTCAAACTTATATCATCAGAAATGTTTTCAGTCGTTTACGAAACAGTGACATGTCTATAGCCACAGTGCAGCTGACAAACTGTTCCAGATGGTCGGATCACTGACAGCAAAACTGCGGTCACCATAGTTAGTTGTTGTGCAGAGCGTAGATGACACCGACTGTCGTGCAGTGAGGTTGGCAAGCAGTATGTTGACAGGTAAGATGGAGCCGTGGATGCCGTGGCGACATTTGTACACCTACATAGCCGTCTTGAAGAGAATATGTTGCTATATTGGTAGCCAGTGCAGTTGACACAGTATCGGTGTCATATATTGAGATCTCCTGGCCCCAGTGATGAGACGGGCAGCAGAGTTCTGGCTGGCTTGCAGACTCTAAAGCAGTTGACCACTGATGCCTGTGAACGCACTGTTGCAGTAGTCAATTCGAATGCTGATGAAGGCATACACTAATGTCTTCAATGCCTCTGGTCTGGTGTTAGTGACTGCGTAATTGACTTGAGTTGCCGGATGTAGAAGACGGGATCGGCTGAGTGCAAGCTGACTGTCCAATATAACGCCACGATCTTTTGACTACAGTTGAAAACTGGTCTATGGCATGCATTATGCCCAATGCTGTCATCCTCATCTGAACTCTGTGACAGTATTTCAGTGCATGGCTGTCTTATCTGTCTACTGTGTCTTCGACTGTCTGTGTCAACATGTTGATATATATTCATGTGCTCATAGATATGTGTGTGCATGTGTGAATGGTGAACTGAGTTCCTGCTATTACACTGCTGCAAGGAACACTCGTCCATTTCAGCGAGCACTAACGCAGCTGTGCCTGCAGCTGTTGATTGGAGACATGATATGATTTGGGGAATAAACCACTGGCACAGTGTGTACGTGTGTACGTAGGTGATAATGCAGTCTGGTCAGCCGCCGACAGTTCTTCAGCAGCTCTGTTCCTTGCCGTTTCCATACTTCAGTGACTCGTCTCTTGTCAACATTCTGTTTCCAACTCTGGTCTCCTGCTGCTATCGTGTCGACAGGAACCGTGATATTCTCCAGCAGGAACTCAGCTCGGCGTTGCTTGCCAACTTCATTGAGGTCAGCGTCTGTGTCACGTGACACCCATGACACCTGCCTAGCTCTTCCCTCCTGTGACAGACTTTCACAAATACAGATGTTTTCGCCCTCTACATAAGTCTGAAAGGATTTCACGTTGAAAGTGAATGAACTGACTGTACATGTATATGTAGTCCTCCTGAGTAATTACAACCAGTTCATGTATAGTTATCGATGCTGATTAGAAAAATATTACATTTGATGACTCTTGTCATAGGATGTGAGAGTTTAAAACAGTTTTAGTTAATAGCTGAAGAAAACAGGAATTGGTTCTTTGGCCTACTGTTTTGTACTCAACGATCATCCAGATTCAAGACGCTTGGTAATTGATAACTGACATTAACTGTCTGGGTGCAGTCACAGGAATTACATGTATATGAGATCACGTGACAGCAGATGGGTATGACTGTGTTCCAGCTTGTGCAGCATGCAGTGTGACCAGCAAAATATCACAGCACAACCTAAGACCTATCAGGCACAGAACTAGATACAAGGATGAAATGATTTCACATGTTTACACTGTTGACATTCTACCTATGTGCTTTTAGATGCTGTGTGTGTTACTGTGTAACATGTTTACAGTGGCATTGACAGACACGTGAGAGTTTATTGCTATGTAATGTGTCTTGTTGCCTTGTTATGTAGGAGAAAATTCTTGAGAGTCAACAGCATTGTGGACTGCTGAAGAAGACCAAGTTACACAATGGTGAGTAGATGGTACTTGCTGAGTATTGGATCGCATTAACAACATTTTGGGTTTCGTTGTGCCATCATTAATGTTTTGTCAACAGTCTCATTTAGATGCACCTTGTGGACTTAATAACAATAATAATAATGATAATAAATATCATATGATGATGATGATATGATATTGAATAACAAGGTTGTCCTGTACACTCCAGAGATCTACTATCTAGTCCATACAGCGTACACATGCGAGCCAGTCCTCATTAGCTACTATCACATGAGGGTGTACTGCACAACAAGGTGACCCATTGACAGATTTGTACGTGGGCACAGCAGCAAGAGACTGGTCATGACTTGTCATTAAGACATGGATTTAATAATAATTCAATATACCTAGAGGATGAATAGTTATGACTGCATCGTGATGCTAGTGTGTGTCGGGTGTGTGTCATGAGGCTGGGGTGTGTGAAGTGGGACACGTGTGTGTCATTAGGCCGGGGTGTGTGAAGTGTGTCGGGTGTGTGTCGGGTATGTCATGAGGCTGGGGTGTGTGAAATGGGACACGTGTGTGTCGGGTGAGGCCTGTGTGTGTGAAGTGTGTAGGGTGTGTGACGGTGTGTGTCATGAGGCCAGGGTGTGTGAAGTGGGACACGTGTGTGTCGGGTGTGTGTCATGCGGCCGGGGTGTGTGAAGTGTGTAGGGTGTGTGACGGTGTGTGTCATGAGGCTGGGGTGTGTGAAGTGTGTCGGGTGTGTGTCATGAGGCTGGGATGTGTGAAGTGTGTCGGGTGTGTGTCAGGTGTGTGTCATGCAGCCGGGGTGTGTGAAGTGTGACGGTGTGTGTTGTGATGCTGATACAGAGAAACAAGTTGATTGTCGCATGAATCTCTCTGCTCGGTTTCCCACTGATGCTTGGAAGTCAGCACAAGTCTATTTCACCAGCCCTGACACGTCATTGACTCACAGAGTTTGTTAATATACATGTATAAGCAATACTTTTTGCTGTGATTTTTGCATTGTGAACTTTTTTGCTACTTATTTATACATTTGTATTGGTATATGATTTCCTGTTCTTTGGCGTATTTATACAGGATGTACAGTTATGTCTGTCGCTAGGCCGTGGTATTGTCACAGTACTGTTAGTCATATTTGTTGTGTCACTGCAGCTTACTCTGCACTCGGCGTCTTTTCTCAACCATTAACCTTTTGCGATTTTTCCGAGTCCAGATAATAAAGTCGGTCTGTCGATGGGTTTCAATGAAATTTGGTATTTAGGTCGAGATCGATGAGTGATACACGAGTGTATGTCATATGACCTGATCCAAGGTCAGAGGTCCAAAAGTGGCGAAAATGGCCGATTTCAAAGTCTCTTCTCCTCCAATATGCATGTAATCAAAAGACTAAATACTCCAAGACAATATCTAACTCTAACTGGACAGATATTCGTTCTTGTTCGGTGTCACGTGACCTAGAAACTTAGGTGCTCCACCTTCGGCAAATGAATTTTGCCTCTTACAATGAGTCGACTGGCAGTCTCGTACAGGTGTAATTTTTCACTTTATTTTTCCAAGTATCTTGTTAGCTGTAGTACTACAGCTGTCTCTGATGATGCTCACCTCACACAGTCTCTTTGGCAACGTTTCACAGCTGTAACCATTACTTGTCATCATTGGTTCGTGAGCTTGTTGTCAGTCAATGTGTCTGTCTGTGAGTTTATCATTCTGTCTGTCAGTGTCCGCAGTTCTTCAACAATGCTTCTTTCTGGTAGTTCTTGTCGCAATAAGCTGATATTTTAACACAATATTCTCCCATGTCGGTTAGTATTCGTCACATTTAGTGGTTATGATGTCAGCAATGACGTCATGAAATTTAGCGTCTCGGAAATTACAAATGGTTTGTTGTACAGTTGCGTCACTGTCATAATGTCATGTTTACATAGCTGGTCACTGGTCACTCCTTATGTGTTGTGTATTTGTTCTGAGTGTGATGTTGTCACTAAGGTCATAACAGTATGAGTACAGTGTGCAGTGCACCTTCAGTCCAGTTCTGCTGTGTGCAGTGCACTTAGTCTGTTGAACGTTTACTGAATGCTTACATTCTCACAGGTGTCCAGCATATTTGTCATCTTTGAGTTGTTCATTAAATATCACTTGAGAACATATAATGAATTATAATTCACATGCACTGTACTGTGTGCATTATTAAATCTTTTGAGAATCTGAGCTTTTATTACTACACACTTGTGTGAAACTGAGAGCTTGAAAACAGATAGTGTTTGTTGTGCAAAATATTAGAGTAGGAAGAATTCAAAACAATATTTTTGGAACAACCACTATGGTATGTTTACATCAAGAACATGCACAACAGACGCTGGTCTGTGATTGCAAAAGCATGAACTGGTGTGTTAGACATTAGAATGCAATACACTCAAGCTAGTAAGTCTTTCAACAATAGTGTAGTGGTAAAGTAACACAAAATCTACACCTCCATGTTTTACTGTCCGAATTCGTGAGGTGTTTCAACATTGTAGCTTCTCCGTCACGAGAGTGTAACTTCTTTCCTGCTAACAGACCCGCCCCGCCCCGGCCTGAACCCAGTAGTATTTGAAGTTTGCTGCTGGGATGCGTGTACCGTAGACCAATGAGGGACATCAAGCATGAGCTGCTGCAGCGAGGCCGAGTGTGAACAGAACAGATGATGGTTGATGAGGCACTTGATCATTCAGTGATGGACTAGGATGAAGGTCTGTGTACTCACGGCAAAGGGCGACTACTTTGATCAGCTGATGTGACATGACGGTTTTTAGTCAAATATTCTGAGACGATAATTGTTAGACTAAGGGCGCGTTTCACCAACGTCGATCAAATCTCGGTTCAGCTGAACCAGGTTCAACGTTGATCATAGATTTGAACCTAGTTCAAGTCATGGTAGCCTGGTAGGTTGCACCTTCGTGAAACTCGGATCAGCTGACGTGGTTCAGCTGAACCACGATGGTTATACGTCCTGGTCGCTGATTGGTTCGATTTGATCGAGATTAGTGACGTCACGCGTACTGTTTACATTAGTTTTGA
>Ga0056114_1001834_pt1 | contig 10185 bp, 8 predicted proteins | sample WorMetHERISLAND1_FD_77005 | JGI IMG/M metagenome (GOLD analysis project Ga0056114, IMG submission 77005) | Marine gutless worms symbiont microbial communities from Max Planck institute for Marine Microbiology, Germany - Olavius loisae HERON... ... | reverse complement strand
TTTTACACACAGTGCCTAAATGAGTGTTAGATTATGCTGTGTAAGTGTTATTGGATTGTGTTATATATTGTGCATTTTACAGCATTTTGTTTAGGGGGGCCGTTTTTTCCGGTCACGGTGTAGATAAAGCTGATGCTATACTGACGCTTTCAAGCGCTCTATAATATCGGGAGCCATTTACCATTTTTACCATTTACATAAGCGCAAAGCGTTGCGACTTTCGGCACTTTCGGTAGGCCATAGACACAGCGTGGCACTAGATATACATTGACATCAGCAGTGATATCTTTCGTCGTTGCGCGACAACTACCAACTCAGTCCAAGTGCATCTCAACCTGGCTGCCACTACAGCGTGCATGCAGCTTATTCACTTCATGTCGTGTGATCGGTTCAAAGTTCTCGATCTGTGTAATCAAGTCGGCCAAGGCTCATCGTGCACGTTACCTTCCTTCGCCATGCCGTGTACTGTATGTACACCTGAACAGCCGATGTTGCTGCAGCTGAAACACCTTAGTACCTGTACCTATACCTTACGACGACGCCACTGACTGATAGCGCGGAATCAATGATCGACTGGTCAAACTGCGCCCTGCACTCATTGATCAGGCAAAACGTTTGAGTTCATCGACGTCAGTTATTATGGATCGGTAAACTTTCTCCTACAAAAATGTACGAATTGCCGTAAAATCGAATTGAAACGAAAATATTCTGTTGTCTGTGCTATTTTCAGGGTAGTAGAACATTAATACCAATACAGCATTGTGTCACAATTTGAAACATCTGCGTTTGACGCGGTTGTGCGTTGACGTGAATTAGGTGAGGTGGAAAATGAGTGCAGCTCCTGTAATTGTAGACTGTGTGCCACCTTTGTACCCAAAATTGTCAAAGTTATGACAAAATAATTTTGCTTAGTTTTTTGAGACACGGTGTATAATATTGCTGTCCGTAGCTTATAGCTAAATTTATAGCTGCTGACGAAATCTACAGTATCGTTATACGATCCGATAATATACATGGTCGACAACATTTAATAAATAATTAAGCCCCACACGGGACTGCCGGTCGAGGCAAAATTCGTTTGCCAGAAGGGAGGAACACAAGGGAGGAACACCCTAAGTTTGAAGGTCATGTGATGCCGAACGAGGACGAATAGCAATAATCTGGCCGGTTAAAATTTAGATACATTTCTTGAAGTATCATAATTAACCGTTAGTCTTTTGATTACATGCATACCGGCGAAGAAGATAGACTTTGAAATCAGCCATTTTCGCAACTTTTTGACTTCCATGACCTTGACCTTGACCTTGGATCGGGTCATACGGCATACCTTCGTGTAGCACTCATCCACCTCTATCGTTGAAATCGAAAAAAAACTTTTTTATGAACGGACGGACGGACATTAGGAGTCGACGTAATAAAAATTGGATCACGTGACTCAGAACAGTACTTTCCAGAGAACTCTATTGTCTATATCAAACGTAATACAGAAGAGGTGGTATAAAACAAATTTCTAGCAGATATAACTCTTCTTTGCATTTTCTGTTGCAAGGAAACCATACGATATATAGGCTGATTGTCGTCTAATTATCTTCAAAAGCTCAAAACTACATCATCAGGATACACTAACATCACAGACGGACAGACAGACGGACGGACAGAAGACAGACATTGAGTATCGTGGGGTAAAATTCTAACACATGTCAATAAGTTGAGTTAATCTTCTAATTTTAGTCGACTGATCTAATTTTTATCACGGCGTTCTTCTACTTTATAGGGTCGATCTTCTTTTTATATGTAAAATACGATAAAATAACGAAATCATATTAGAACAAACAGAAAAATAACTTCAAAACACTAATAATTCAAATTTTTGTTTAAAATAAGTTTGAACTGATTATTAAAATCTTGAAATTTTAGTTAATACTGAGAACTTGTGATGTGCTCAGCTCTCATTTCACGTTTGTTTTGTCAATGTTCAATTGTTTGACTTGCGTTTTGTGTGAAATAGTCAGTGTTGATATTTTCATCAGAGTGTCAGTGTCAGTATGGAGGTACTAGGGAACTTCATAGTTCAGATCATACTTTTTGTGCAGAATAATGATTCGTCCTGTGACATCCGCTGTGAACTGTCATATTTGAAACATCGCTCTCAGAAATGTCGTACAATAACATGTATCGCAAGTCCAGGCTTTAGCTGAAAATCTATTTTATACCGTCAGTGAACGTCACAATGTATACAGTGTAGATGCGATTTATCAGCAAATTAGGCATAATATTCTCTTGCAACATAAAAATAACAACTGTATATGAAATGCATTTTCGTTCCTGCAGTTAAGTTTAATTATAAAAACATCTATATTTGTCATGTTTTAGGTCTAATTCAAATCACGAATGTGTATGATTTTCGGCATTTATGACTGTTACTAATATGCGGATGTATGCACTCATACGGTCATCTCATAACGACAAAATTATTGCATGCCGACGCATAGATTCGATCAATTTGACGGCATCACTTGTTGGGTGAGTTAGAGTACCTGTATTGCCATGGTGATGAGCGAAATGTAGGAGTAAGGCGGCTTGGCGCCCGTGAAAGGTCGCCTGTAGATCATGGGCTGTAGCGGGTCTTGATGCAATCCATCGCTGCCTGGAGGCATCGTCGCTGTCGACGTTCCAAATGCTCCGAGATACGACGACTCAGCCGCTGGCATCGCCGATCCTTCGCCGCCAGTAGCAATGAGGTGTGCGCTGGCTTGCTGTAGACCGGCTGGCGTGGTCGCCGAGATGCGATGTGGGGTTCCGGTGAAGCTGTTGCTGCATCCGGCGCCGAAGAACGACTGAAGGCCGACCGTCGACATCAGCGGGTGTGAACAGGAAGCACCGTCTCCGCAGCCGTCTGCAGCAGCAACCGGATGTCGTGAAGCGAGACTCGCCGTCGAACAGTAGAAGTCTCCGATCGCCGAGTTACGACAGAGGATACCGGCGTCGGCGACGGACGACGACGATGACGGTAGCGAAGCGGAAACGGAACAGTCAGACGGGAGAACTTCCGGTGACGTCAGAAATGTCGACCGAAGACTTCCGACAGACTGGATCACTGAAGATGTCGCGACCGACGATATCATCTTTGGGAAGGAGGAAGCCGCAGTCGCTTGCATTGTCATGATGCTGCAGTGTTCTGTTAACAGTATAGCTCACCGACGTTTCTAACCTTCACTTTGTTGTATACGATTTTGTATTATAGACTGTCATAATCGGTAGAGTGCGCTAACATGCAAATATAAGCAGACTTTGATCGCAAAACGACGTTTTACCAAACGTCTAATCATCTATAACCAAACAGACGCCATATTGGATTGATTATATACGCCGAATCGTCTTACGTAGCGATTTTTGCGGCGATTTTTCGCGACATATCGTTCGGAAATAATTTTCTAAGCCACCCGGAACGCAAAACGCCCACGACTTTCGCCGGGGTCCGTATTTTCTAGAAGTATACAAATTGGTTGCGCATAAGCTTCTTTGTCATCAATCGATCTGCGATGGTGGTCGGTGTCGCCGTGGTCGCCAGCCAATCAACGGGCGTCGCCGCCTCCATATTATCATGCGAGGTGCTTCTGACGTCACTGCCACGCCCACCCACCGCGCGGCGCCTGCACGTGACGACAGAATGGTCGAGTGGTCGACCCGACCTGGTCGGGTTCACTATGTCGCGACATCTTGCGAATCATCTAGCACTTATTCAGTGCTTCCATTATTTTATCACTTTTTTGTCCGCAGCATCCACAAAATTGCAGGGGTGCCGCAGGTGCAGAGATTTAAAGGGGCCACATGAGTGCGAACAAGTTTGCTACTGCAGGGCACGAATGATTTGAAAAGGACGTAGGACCCTATTACATTTACATGAAAGCAACGCATCAAGGCTGACAAAGATGCATTGAAAAAGATGACGAAGAAGCAAGGAGTTACGGAAAGTTTAACAGAAGAAAATTTGACGAGAGCACAGTGACGGTTAATATCATTCTGTGAGTTATTCAGTGACTGGAAATGTAACTAACATACAGTAGTAGATACTCTCGTAGAGTGTAGTGTCGTCACTCGTGACAAAGTGGCAGGTTTACCCGAAATGTCACACTACGAAAACGTTAAGTAATGAAGCAAGACGATGCCTTTTATATGAGAATAATAACTTTAAGATTTTTCACAAAGATATTAACGAATTCTAGCGATGCACAATAATCTTGCAACAATTTGTCGCAACCAGCGGGCATTGGCCCTAGTATGAACGAGAAAAGAGACAGTTTGCAGTTTTCATCTACGAATAGTACACTGACGCAACCTACATATTTTGTTTATTCTATAAATTCTGATACCGGTTCCTTAAGCACTGCCGTAGGAATTCGTATGTGACAGGCGGTAAAATCTGAAAAGCTTATGTATCTCCCTCTATTTCGAAATTTTCAGATATTGATTTAACTAAAATTCAGCATCATAAGTCGTCAACAAATATTTCCGTGCAGTTTTATTTCCAACATCGTGTGTCTTGCTCCCACATGACTTTACGTGGAGGGGCGGCTTGAGCAAGGCACATCCACAACATTTCTCCTAAATTTCGACACCGCATACGTGCTTCTACGACATTGTGCTCTAGGCTGCTGACAAAGTGACTGGCGTCACAGGTGGATGGTATCAAAAGGTGAACAACGGCTGTTTGAGGTTTTCAATTGTAACTTATACGATTTATAAAATGTCGCCGTTTTTACCGTGCATGCGTTAGCTTTGTTGAGCACGTCTATCTGTCTGTGACGTTGATGGGGTATATGATTTTAACAAAAACAGAGGTATGTATGATACGGTTTTCACCAAACGGTATTCAAAACACTCTACTGTTATCGGCGATGTAATGGTATTACCCCCAAACGAAACAATTTTTTACAGGTAGCCTTATTTTGGAATTCGGAAAGCTCGGGAAAACGAGCAAGATGCGAGCAATTTACTGCCGCGACAGCTCGTTTCTCCCGGTTTCTAACTAGAATTAGTGCCAAATCCGGTATAGTTTAAGGCCGAAAGGCTCAAAAGCGCCCAAAACTGGAACGGTTTGACTGATTCTGTCAGTATTCTCAGTTTGCATGCTTTCAAGGGCAGTCTTACTGATTTTAGTACATTTTAAAAGGCATTACTTTAGCTTACTTAGGCTCAAGGGCAGCTGTCGCAAACGGTTAAGAAAAACATCCCGGTTGACTCGCAGCTAAATTTAATAGCTCAACGCGTGGAGCTAATGAGGTAAATGAAAACGCAGAAATTTAGCAAAGATCATCTTAGCAAGGCTCAAAGACAGGATCAAGGACTGTGACGACAGCAAGGACCAAGGCCAAGGATGACATCCCTGAGATGTGTCTTTGGAGCGAGAGCTTGACGATTATGCAGGGGAGTGGAACAGTTGATACTTGACCGACATCACAGTGACCTTCATACAGCTAAGACGATGAACTTGAACTGAAGAACGACCATCGATTGAAGTAATTCACATCACCATCACCTAGCACGACGAACTGTTGCTGGCAAGCAGCGCCTGCAGCAGCAACAGTATTTAGCTGCATCAGCTGAGAACTTTGTTACGCGAATAGCCGGGCTGTATTGGCTGTCGATATATCCGTCTTCGCATTGCAAACTGCATCATTCTATCTACTTCAGCTTCTGGCCTGTCGGGTGATGGTGTGCTGGCTCGCTGGCGGGTGCGATGAACTATACCGCGGTGTATATCGAACATGTAAACTTGTAAACATGTAACTTCGCAGATAGCAAATACATCACTGTACTCAACATGGACGGATACAGAAATTGAATTATAGTGACGGTTGAAATGGAGATGAGGGAACAGAAATTCCCCAGTCTAAAACTCTGAATCCAACAAAGGAGCCACAGTATGGGTTTGGAGGCTATGATCACAATTTGATTAAGGCAACGTGACTACAAAATTATGCACACGAAAGGTTATTTAATGCCTACATATTTAGACTATATGGCGAGAATTCAACCTTCTGATATTGTTTATATGGGATGGGTGACCATCTGTGGGTCCGCTACTCAGCACATTCGTATCCGCACTTTTGTGGCAAAATCTCATCTCATAAATTTCTCTACCAGGTGAATGTTCTCCATTGCAAGTTTTGCAACGTATCGTGTTTCTAACCATGCAACTCTATTTCTGCTCAGATCGTAATTGTCCGATCTACACTAACTCTTCTTTGACCGCCTTCTTTTATTCGATCCTGTGATATGACAGTCTCTGCTGTGTATTACTCTTGGCGTTTTTTTCTATTCTTACTTGCCCTGGCGACGTCAGTCTTTTATTATTCATTATGAACGGTTTCTTTTTTATTTACTCGCCACAAATACTGCTGCCTAATCTGGTTTCTTTTGGAAACTCAAAGAGTTTTTCTCAGCCGACATATCTCTGCTAACAATGGTCTTTTTGTACCCGGTTTGTTACAAGTTGAAAAGTGTCATGTTGTTCTAGTTCAGTGCGTCTCTTTTCGTCTTTGTCATGTTCACCATCATGTTGTCATTCGTCACAGATGTACAAATTCATCGATTTGCTATGAGAAACTTTCAGGAAAATATACACACTTTTAATTAGTCCTCTTGACGAAATTCTGATATTTTCGGAAATATTACAAATTCGCCAGTATTTACGATAATTATATCTTGCATGTCAGAACTGGAAAAATGTCGTCGGCATTTTGTCGAAACGTGTTTTATTCTATCATGTTATATGATTTGACATTTACCCCATTTTCCGGAAAACGTGAAGAACATATAATCACAGTTGGATATCTGTGAATTTTCATCAATCACGCATTCATGATTTTCCTAAATCCAAAATTTTTTTATTATTATTCGTTATTATTATTTTATTATTGTTTTTATTATTATTATTTTATTTTTATTATTATTGATCATATCTGACTTCTGATGATTTGACTTTTGATTAGTCGACAAAATCTGTAATCCACTTCTTCTGTGGGTCCAAACTTTAAAAACATACCCAGGAATGTCAAATTTCCAATTGTTCCGATGTTACAATGATCGCAAGGAAATGATTACGGAACTATGTAGCATGCGTTCAGACTGCCCGTCTGTCCGGGACAGATAACCACCCGTAAAGATAATGCCTTTTGCCTTGCATGTTGAAACATAAACGACGTTTTGTCTCTTTGAGCGGAAATGTGTCCGACCGTCCGACTAGCGAGGAGAACGAAAGCGAATCTCACTGCAGCGTGCTGGCTGGTGGAATCCATACATGCTCAACTGAGTTTTTGTTTTGACAGCAGGTCATTCATTCGTTATGTGTTCTGATCGCTTGAACCGCTGGTATCCGACAGCTTCTGCCTCAGCCGACCATTAACCTGAGTATCCCATCCCGCTAGACGAGAGCGCTGCGGAATGTTTTTGCGGATCGGAGCTCGGCGCGGGAGTGCATGGATAGCAACAACCGGCGGCGGGGCAGGGCAGTGCTGGCTGTCCGGCAGCGCAGCGACAGCCACCAACTAGTGATGAGCAGCAGTCGACGTGAATCTCGCAGCAGCAGCAGCAGAAGCGGTTTATCGGTGCCGATAGTGCGTGGCTTCAACGTCGTCAGTCGTCGGGAAGGAATTGTTTTTTTTCGTCTTCGCTCCTTGTCAACGTTACCTGAATCCGCGCTCTATCGTCCCAACATCATCCTTGCCGTCATCACAGTCTCCGCAGACTCTCAGCGACTGGCAGACAAGGTAGTTATTGAATCAGCTGTGTATGACGTCGTAACTGACTCAGAACTGTGCTAGCGAGACGAGACGACCCGCGCAGCGATTAAACACGTCACCCGCACGTCATGCATATATTCATACTGAATGTTCGCGTGTATTACACAGGAAATTATTTATTTTCTCCGTTGCCGGCCGGCCGTTAATCTAGCCCTTCCGAATTGCGAATTTCCGTATACTCCACGGTCTTGAATGATAGCCTATCGCGTTTAGAACTAAAGCGTAATACGACAACCACAGTATTAGCACTATTTAGTGAGTGTCATATGCACAACCCTCGATCTATAGTGATGTGACTGTGACTGTATTAGCCGGTATTTCCGGTATTAGTCGACTGACGCGCGTTCTGGCAGCGACTGAGCTGAAGTTTAAACACTGAACTCGGCTAAAGGTTAATGAGTGTGACTGGTCGATGCTCGTGTGGGCCAGGCTGCTGCAGGTGCGCGCTCTGTAATCAGCCGCCAGCGACGGGCCAGTTTCTATAACATTAACCACTCAGAACTGACGTAATGAACGGAACCTCTGTGACATGGTTTAACAAAATAAAGCCGACCTTAATTCTTTAGTAGTATGTGTACAACAATGCGCGGATCATTACTGGGGTTATTAGTGTATTGTCGTTTATGTGGTGCACTAATATCTCCCTGACTGGTACAGCGAAGAGGACTGTAACAACCCATACGTCAACTGAAAATGTATTACACTGTAACTTCGGTTATTCGAACAACTCAGCGGCAAAAAGCTGAGGAATTTTGAGTTCGAAAATAAAGTATAGATTTGATCAGTTTAGTACCGTAGTCTACTACGAATAATAGAATAAAGATGCGTACGTTCGTTTTTTCTGTAAACCGGGAGCGGACTAGAGTAGACATGTGGGAACGGGACAGTGCCCCGTGTTCAAAGTTTGCCTGCTATCAGCCACCATACACGTCTACTGTGCAGTGTGCACCATTGCGCGCAATTCTGCCCCCACACCTTGAAAGTGGTCACTGGTCACTGCAAGGCATCTAGTCAGGACACCATGGAGCCGCCACTGTGTGAACCAATTTGTGATATATGTAATTTAAACAATTCGTGTGTTGACCTTTATATCAAGTTCAAAGTTCAGGCGTCAAACGATCTATATTATTTATCTGTGCACACAGGTGATTGCTGAAATCTGTCGAGTTTCGGGCGGAAGTGATCGGAGTGGACAGTGGCGACGAAGATATTTACAGTTTTCTCCTCTTATCGCCAGTTTTGCCATCTGGTGTATGAGACGAGCAGCAACTCGTTGTGTGAAGTCGACTACTAGGCGGAACCTCGGGCGCCTGAGATGACGACGTCTACGACGCTATCAATGACGCTGATGCTGAGCAATGGATGACGTGGCTGACTGGTGTTTCGGCGGTGACATACCGTCTCGTAGTCAGACGGACGACGACCTTCCCCCGCGGTCCTCGTCGAGCGTCACAGGAGCCGGGTACCCGCGTCGACCGGGGGCCCCGCGGTCGCCCTTCCAGCGTCTGAGCAGCTGCGATCAGCCGGGCACGACCGACCTTATCACCTTCAGCGGCGGCGGGGACGGCCTGGCTCGGTGCGAGGCGATGGCGGAGGGATCGCGGATGCTCATCGAGGCTTTACGCGAGAAGCTGGTGTTGGCTGAAGAGAAGTGGGAGAAGACAGACCGTGAGAGACAAGCACTCAATGACCTGCTGGTTGCAAAGAAGTCCGACTATGACGACATGCGAGAACACTACATGGACCGCGTCGACTGTCTCAATGATGAAGTTCAGCGGGTCAAAGCTGAGAAGGTAACAGCAGCAGCGGCAGCAGTAGCAACAACAACAATTATTACCGCGCTATGCACTTTAGTGCAAAGCGCGGTATTGCGATCGCATGTCGTCTGTCTGTCCGTCTGTAACGTTGGTGAATTGTGATCACATAGGTTGGAATTCTTCGAAAAAAATTTCACCGTTAGTTAGCCTGGGACGTTCGCTCTTTACAACCTCAACATGACGGGTCTGCTCCAAGGGGAACACCCCTAAATTTGGGCCCAAACTCACCCACCCCCTGTTGATTTGAGCGTTGGAGTCATTCGATTGCAAATTGCGGCAGAATGGTTACACATAGCACAACGGTCACAATGGAGAGCCTATAGGAAACCACCATCGCTCTTTCGAATGGTGCCATCGCTGACGCCCTACGACCTCCCCTTCCCCAAAAATGGGGGCTTTATATGCCCCCAACATACACGAATGGCCATATTTCTGCAACGGGTGATCCGATGCACTTCATGTTTGGTTCTAGGGTAGGGTTTTCGGGGACGGCGGATCGAACGGCGCTATTTACGGTTCGAACAAATCCAAGATGGCGGCCGCCGCCATCTTGGGATAATTTC
>Ga0056114_1001833_pt1 | contig 10185 bp, 3 predicted proteins | sample WorMetHERISLAND1_FD_77005 | JGI IMG/M metagenome (GOLD analysis project Ga0056114, IMG submission 77005) | Marine gutless worms symbiont microbial communities from Max Planck institute for Marine Microbiology, Germany - Olavius loisae HERON... ... | reverse complement strand
TTAATATGGCATAACTTCATCAAAGTTGGAGATAATTGAATAAAAATTTGTGATCTAGTGTACATGGGAACGTATAATAGGTGTGTAAAAATGGATTAAAAATTCTTAACCGTTTGTAAAAAAAAATAAAAATTCTGATAACCTCAGGGGGGATTTGTTTTGACTCACACTGTATGTATAGGCACAAACTTGGCATGAATTGTCTGAGTGTAACAGAATAATCAATCAACACTAAATCTAAGCTTCAATACCATAGGCACTCAGCTATCAAACAAACTTTCACATGAACACAAAATCACATCATATCATAATGTTCTGAGCACTAGACTTGTGCACATACAGCATAGCAAACAGCACTCTCAAACGTTGGTTCATTCGTTCAATATATTCAATGGCAATGACAAAAAACGCCAAGGCAGTGAATTCACTCCACACAGAGTAACACTGATGTCGTCTCGTGAAACTATACTGTCGACAATTCAGTAATCACAAATTGAAAAGCAACACACATCTGTACCTTACCAGGTAATCAGACTTAACCAACTACTAGCAGCAGAATGCTATGCGAATGATTGGGCACTGGAAGCCCAAAACTGAAATCAGTACAGCATACTGTCTACACTGTGAGTCAAAAAGCATGACAAAACTTTGACAAACGTTGGTGGATTTTCAAAATTCTTTTATTATTTGACTCTGTATTCTCGTCAAATGAAAACATGTTGTGCATTTAATGTGAGTATAAACAGTTATATATACTAACATATTGCTGTCAACTGTGTTGACATTAGAAACAGACAGGTGTAACTGAATAAAATATGACAAAATTTTGCTAATTTGATCTCTTGTATCGACCTACCAAGCCTTGGGAGCATAACGGGTATTTTACAGTATTTGCAGATGCGTGACCAGTTATGGCAGCAGGCTCAGGATCAAGCCTGGGTCGCACCAGATAATTTAGGTTACTATATCTACTGTATATGCCATAAGATTAAATTCTCCATCTAACAAACACATGTGGTTAACCGATTTCCTCTTCAAACTGTCGTGGGTGGCAACTGCCATAGACTACAGGTGCCGTATATGATGATAACATCGAGAGGCCACACTGATTGTAGACCCCTAAGCCGCCAACTTAGCCGGCTGCCAGCCACGAAAATTTTGCTAAGCCGCCGCTGCCGTGAAAATCGCGGCTAAGTCAGACTAAGCCACGAAAATGCTAAGCCGGGCCATGAAATTCGCGGCTAGCCGGCTTAGGGGTCTAACTGGTTGTTGCTGTGGTTAGTTTGTCACTCCCGCTTTGCTGTCTAGTTGGTATGTGGTGTGTCTTGGCATGTGCTGTGCTTAAGTTTATTGTATATCAACATACATGTTCCATATATTTACAGAAATCTTTAATCTTTATAATAATGATGATGATAATTGACTTGCAATAATTGACTACGACTTGTACTGCCTTGATGATCAATGGCTGATGACTGCATTAATCACAATAAAAACCGCCCAAAATCACAATTACTAACTGAAGATTTACAAGATCAATGAAGCATGAACTGTTTTCCACTATTTCAATCTTGGCTTCTTTGTCTTCAACTTGCCCAGCTCTCGCAACTTTTCCTCTTCTTCTCTTCTCATGTCTTCCAGATCTTCCAACAGGCCAAGTTTTGTACTGTTCACACACATTGTTACATTGTTTCAACAGAATCATATAATAGCAATATTGACACCTTTACTTCACAGTTAGGCACTACAAGTCAAGGGAATAAACACCTGACGACGGCGACGAGGTAGGTCTTCAGGCATATACTGATAACTGACAGAGATGAGACGTCACAATGCGATACAATACGACAGGAGAGAGTTTAACATGGACTAAGAAGCTGAGTGTCAGAGTGCGGTCAGCTTAATCTAGCACATGTAACCAGAAACAAAAAAAAAATGTAAAGAAACTAAAACAAACATAACACCAGTGCCCACTTAGTTTGGAACAGGTTCAAGATCGGTGAAGGCAGTCCAAAAAAATCAGGAAGATCATAGAGTTGTAGAGTAAGTTGTAGTTGTAAACCTTTATGGACTAAAAATCTCAGTTTGACAGTAAACAACAATAAATGGTCTTAACGGACACTTTACAAATTACCATAATATGATATGATACGATATAATAAACTCACAAAACACTCATCTGTTTGTAGGTACAATGACTAAAAGTGACAACCGAGGAGTAAACAGACACACCACGAGATACTACACATATCTGTGGTCCTGCAGTGTAAGCTCATATCTGGCTGAGTGCTGCAGGAATGGAGATCAACACCACCCCATGGGCCACTGTACACTGGGAAGGAATATTTACATTCAATAATCATAATAATAGATGGTCTTCACGCATGGTCTATCAAAGTTCAAATTTCCATGCAGATGTTTAAACAGGTTCCAACACTATTTGGAAAATAAATTAAATTCAATGAATTTTTTCAAGACTTTCTGTTATGTATCTTTCATAATAATCAACAAACATTGACTGATGTAATATCACTCATGACTGATTATGCAAAATTATTCACAGTTTGTTGAACGACTCACTGTTGATAGTAATGCCACATGTTACTCACGTAACAAATAATCAGTAAATAAACGAAAGATGTTGTGAGGTGAAATTATACAGAAACTTGACCATATATAATGCATTTGTAGACAACTGAATTGTTATGTTCCAAGTGCAGGAAATAAAAAAGACAAATTCAAGAACTTGCAAGAATCATCATGAGTTTTTCAAAGATGTATTTTTTATCGACTTTTCAGGCCTTTAAAGCACCTTTAAAAAACAAAATTTGGCACCAGTGGGAAACATGTTTGAATCAAGTGTGACAACAGTCTCCAGTCCAGTGTGTCCACTGCCAGACAAGGTCATGCAGGTCTGTCAAAGGTAGGTGGTTACATACGGAGCTGCTTTCCCGACTGACAATGGTTCAAAGCCCTACTGTTGAGGTCGAATAACTACACTGCTGAGATCAATGTGATATTATTATGCCAAAATGCCAACAGTAGACAAAACCAGCCGTATGTAATACAATATACTACAGTAACTAAATGTTAAGAACAATGTGATAAGAGAAGTCGGATGTTACATCTGAACGTGAAGAAGAATACAGAGTACTGAGTGATACCTGATAGCATCTTCTTTCAGTTGCTGACTGTAGCTGCTTTCCATCCCACGCAAGTCATCATCCTTCTCATTAGCATATCTGTCATGACACAACATCACTGTTCACAATCCACATTGGAAGACAGCAAAGGCATGATGTCAATAAAAGTTACAAATGTGCTATGCATATATGCCTCAAAGTTTGCGTAAATATACACTACAGAGTCATATTTTGCTGACCAGTGCACAGTACACATGCTATGTGTTTGTCTAAGTGTCAGTATGTTTACTCCCCATGATAATGTAATGTAAAATATTTGGTAACACACCAAGGTTAAAGAAAAATTAAAACAGAGGTGTGGGGGGAGTAACAGTACTTAATCACTGGCAATTTGTTCCTTCTCTCTGCATATATCTGTTTTTGCTGCTCCTTTTTGCTTTTGCTCCTTTTGGCAAATAAGCGTGTTCATGATAGGTGCTTGCGACAGGTAGGTAAAGCTACAGGACAGGCTGCTTTTACTGCTAATGTGGCAGCCTTACCACTCGCTTATAGCAATAACAAGCTGGTAGGCGATGTGGTCTGCTCACTGCTGACAATAGGCACCTAGAACCAAACACAAAGTTGATCAGATGACCTGTTCCAGAGACAGAGATAACGTCTTTTGACATTTATAAATTTGACATTTATTCACGGTACCATCACGGATTTTGTTGCAACCAGAAGTAGGTCCATTCGATCTGCCATCCCCGAAAACCCTACCTAGATTCAAACACAAAGTCAATCAAACGACCCATTTCAGAGATGTTGTCATTTGAAATTTCCAAAAATGCTGAATTTCATGTTGTCATTATTGAAGTCATGAGGTCTGGATCCACTATCCACGAGGACCACCACTCCAATCAACACTGCACATAGGAGAACACTGCGCAAAATATTCTAACAAGAGCTGCCGGAGAAGAAGCATTTTGAAAATGTGGACATACAGAACGATACTTTGCACAAATTTGCTGATTTAATGCCGCCGACATCGGTGAACCTACTATATGCTACATGCTGTAAAGCAGGGCTGGCAGTATAAAAAACTTCATGATGTCATAATTTACGGCACGAGGCATGGATCAACAATCCGCGAGGAGCGCTTAGGACAACCAACATAGCAGAACATTGTGTTAAAGTATCATCTTATTCCAACAAAAACTGCCAGATAGATCGACTGATTGAGCATGGTTTAATGTCCCCGCCAACACAGTATAGGTTATATGGGAGACGGTTTTTACAGGAACTGCTAGAGAAGAAGTATTCTGAAAAACTGTGGAGACAGACCGACACAATGACATGAACTCTGACTGACAAAAAGGGTCACTATTCTGTGAACCGACAGAACGCAGACTAATATAATCTAATCATATAAAGTTCAATATTATTGTTACAAATTACAACAAATCATCAAAGAAACACTAGTACTAACTTCCTGCGATCATATCCAAACAGCTGGCGGATGTAGTGTGAGTAGTCAGTTGGTTCTACATCAGAGCCGTCATCAATGAAGTCATTGATCTCATCAACGTCTTCCTCAGACGCCGACAACTCATCACTCTCCACCGGCCGTTTTTCTGACAGTCTTACTACAACATTTTATACAGTGGAATTTAGTAAACATCTTTATCCGTTGCAAACAGAGATGGAGGCCAAAATTTGAAAGGGTGTCACCACTCAGGCCACGTCCTCATAGGCCACGTCCTCATATCCCCAACAGTGCCTAACAGATTCCCAACCCATGGGAGTAAAGGCCACATCGAGTATCCTACGGTGAATGGTTTATGTTTCAGGTACCACGCCTCTTCGACAGGAGAGTGGGATCAACCATCAGTCTAAATCAATTAGCTAAAATGGTTTCCTTGTGACCTCAATGGCATAAAAACAGGGTTTGGGAAACCACTACATGGCCATAATGGGCCATGGTACAAATTTGGTAGCTACAGGTTAAACAATAAACAGTTTAAAAAAAAGATCGGGCCTATAAAAATTTTTTGGGCAGTTAGTACCTCTATGCCATTACCAATATGGATACAGGGTCAACAATGTTGCACAGTTGGGGTATCCCTTTCACTTGCCCAAAAGACCCATTGAATTGACAAAAGTTGTCGGTAATCATAAGGGCAAACATTTGTGAAACTAGACAACATAAAACAGAGAGAGAAATTCAAAAAAATGCAACATGAATAATTGAATATTTATGCAAAACACAAACAGTCCAAATGAAATAAGTTATGCCAAAATACTAAAATACCTGGATATTTCGACTTGGCACGTTCATTCATTTCTTCCCACGTGGATTTTGTCGGCCTTTTGTTGCTGGATTGAACATGTTTTGTAGAATGAGATGGTTTACGAGCACAGTCTACTACTGTCTCATGAACAGCAACATACTCTGATGAAGGTCGTGATTCACTCGCTGACTTAGACCTTGATCTACCTGGCACAGACTTAACTGATTCAAATCTGTGCTCAGAATTTGATATTTTGGACTTCGAACTGACAGAACTTGGTTTTGCTGGCTTAGCTTCAGGCAGAACAGACTGCCTGGAAGATGTGTCATGCGGGTTACTTTCACCTCGCACTTTGTTTAACAAGTCTTGCAACATGTCAGCCAATGACGGTATAGCATCACCACGGTCAGCCATCCTACGCCGCTCCTCCTTCAGTTTCTCAATTAGCTCATCACTAGGACTTTTTGATTTTCCATTCTGCCCAGCTTCACTTCCTTCTCTAGCCACAACCTCTTTGTGTGAAACTGGTTTTGAATGTTCTACCGCCTGACGACTACTCTTGCTATTCAACAATTTCCTAGAACTAGCTTCGGTACTAGGTGAATGCCTGCGAGGAATGTCTCTACTATCCTTTAATCTGTTGATGGTACCATATGGAAATGACTTCTTCGTGTTGACGTCTTGTGCAAGAACATCATTCGCCTCATCATTTGCACCATCACTCACATCAGATTCATCACTTTCTGATGATGAAACACTCATGACAGTTTGGCATCTCTGTGATTCCCTCTGGCCTTTGTGGGATTCCCCAACATGTTGTTGATGCCGGGGTTTTCCACCGGAAGGAGCAGGTGGTGGAGCTCCCCCATATTTCAACCAATGCTGGTATTCTTTCGTCTCTCGCCGTTGTTGTCGTTCTTTTTCTTCTTGTGTCATTGGTCGCTGTTGTTCTGTCCAAACTTTCTTCGGCACGTCGTCACACGGAGGCGTATCAATGACCGGTTCGGCCTGTTTCTGCTGTGCAAGATTCATCAACTGTTCAAAGCTCATTGGAGGTCGATGGTTCCTTTTGACCACTTCGTCCTTGAATTTAGCAGTCTTCTCTGCTGGCGACGATTTAGTCACAGCTGGTCTTGAAGTAGAGGGTTTTTCATCTGAAGCAGTCCTTGGTGGTGCAATCATAAGCTTTTTTCGCTTGGAATCTGACTTGGTTTCACTAACATGCTTCTGTTGTGCTAATCTTGCAGCTTCTGCCTCTACAGCAGCTGACTTTGCGGCTTCCTGTGCCAAATGCCGTTGCTTTTGCCGTTCCTTCATCACTGATAACATATCCGGGATCTTATCGGATGGCAGATGTGGAACCCTGCGATCATGTTTGGTAAAGAGGTGTCTGAGATCAACAACTGGATCTTGCTGTGTCTCATCTTTACTCTCAGCACCAATAAACACTTTGGGATTGTCCTTTGTACGTGACGCCATCGCGTGTGCCTTGCGATCATGTCTTGCTTCATGCCTCAACCTCAGCAACTCATCCTTCTTTCGTTGATCCACGTCAGCTGCAACACATTGACAGCGAATAAAACAACACCACACAAAAATTATCTATGACACTAGTGCTATCAATTCAACATCGGTTAACTGATACATTATAAAAATGGTGACAAAAGGTTTCAGTCAGTGGCAACAGATTTTCAAATTGGCAGTAATAAATTGTTGTTGTAAATATTCAAAGTACAGGTGTAATTACTAATTACTTCATGTCCACAGTGCCTTCACTGCGATATCCTTCAGCCATGCAACTGTGCAGTCACCAGCAATTGTCTACGTAATCTGCCATCTGTCAGCGGTAGTAATGTTTCAATTGTAAAATTTCATCCATTTCAATTTCAGTTAATTAATGCTGGACGATTTTGATTTCAATTTCAATTATTTTCTGCTCATCACTTAGTGTGTTCTAAGTAAGTAAGTAAATAAGTTTATTAGAAATTGTAGCCAAAAGGCTAGATTATACAACCGGCATAAATGAAGTAATGTACATAAATGCAATAATGTTCAAAAAACTATGCAATACTGTCCATCAAATCATAATACACTGAACGAGACAAAACAACAATGTAGGTCTACACACAATACGCAAAGGATTATTGTGTTTGATAATGACTGTTTCAATTGTTATTGAAGGTATGTAGTGCGACTGCATGAACGATGTCACCATACAAGGTTCAAATGATAACATAAAGTTACTATCAGTTTTTTCTGTTCAAGCACTTTCCACATATCACAAATCAATGATTGGTCATGAGTAGTTAGTCAAGTGATAAAAATACTGTAGTTTAGTTAACAGACAGTGATTTTACGTTGAAAATAAATTAGTGTACAAAAGACTACAAGGTTCAACAGTTAAACATCATAATAATGAGAGGCAGAAAGGAAAAATCTCTATTACGCTCGATTTTTGCTCAATTATCAAGCAGTACACAATAATCTATTCAGACAAAGACTGAGTTACAACACAAATATCGTGTAAAAATCATACAATAAAAAAACAAAAAAGCATGAAATATAAACCCTTGTCTTTTTCCTCTTTTTCTCTCCTTTCTAGAAATGCCCTCACAGCAGCAGACTGAATTCCCTTAGTTGACTTCACTTCTTTCCTTGGTGGTGCCAACTTTGTAGACAGTGCTGGCTTTGAACTAGTCAGCTACAGCCAAACAAGGCAAGTTAACTAGGTGTAACAGACTGGCTCTAATACGGTTAATAACACATAAAACCAAAAGTTACAATTTAAGCATTACCTTGATCTGTATTTGTTACTAATAACATGTGGAAATCGACAAAGCTACTTCATTGTTTTAATCAAACATCCACTATTAACACATCACAATACAGTAGGCTTATATTTAACCTAACTACCTATGCAGTAAAAATATGCGGTATATGCATCTACAACAATTTTATCTGGATGAAGTTTTGTCAATAAAACATAAGAAAACCTCAAACTTGATTTTCAACATTGACCAAGCAATTAACTTCATATCAGTGGGACCTCTGCAATCATATACCTGTGATGTGTGCATTACTGTTCACAACATGTCAACTGAACTGACAGCAACCAAACACTCAGCATGATGTCACACTGAATGCAGTTTAATTTGCAATAGTCAAACCACCACACAGTAGCACTGGTGATGTAAATTAGCAGTAAAGTATCTTACACAATTTGCAACAAACAGCACAGTTTTCTATATAGGCCTAATTATTACTGATTAGATGGCAGAGTCAACTTCAAGTAAATATTGTGAATTTGTGATACAATGCTGACAGTAAATTTTATTCTATATTTTATTCTTGTAATACAGTAACTGGATCAGCCAATCACAGAACACTGCTTTAAACAATGACGGTAACCAAATTGCAAGGTGTTAGTAAAGCAAAGTGAGGTATATGTCGATTTGTATAGCGCATAATGTGCGATACCTCTAATGCGCTCGTGAGATCACTTGTCATATGGGATCACACAGTGTTACCTGCCACCCGACAGAGGTGATTCTCATGCCTGTGTTAGTGCCAATGTATCAGGGCAAAAGTAGAAGTCACGAGTCAGACTTAGAAATCAGAGTCAGTTAATTGACAAGTGGTGTGCTCTGTGGCTGCAATCTTATCACTACATGTAACCATTTGAATGCATTGCAGACTCATGTTATATTTAATAGCAGAATCATCTCCACTTCTGTCATCATGACAGTCACAGAAACAGATTAACAGAACATGACAAGAAAATTGAATTTTCAACTGTGCCCTTTCATAAAAATTGGTTTGCTAATTATACGATCTATGAGCCTTAATGGGATGACATTTTCGACTTAATAGGATGACATTTTTTTTTGCGTTATATTTTGTTGTTTTAATATGTTTTTCTACAACTGTTCTGTGCTTGTCTATTCGACTGTTGCTGGTCGCAAGTCTGAAATAAACCTCATCTCACTGTCATTGTTTGTACTTCATTATGATAGGCATATACTAAATCATTTACACTAGCAGCCTAAGACTTACACTTTTGTAACTGTATACAATATACAGGCTACGTGATTTGCTGTTACAGACAGTGGACACTCGAGGCTAGACATTCCAGAACCGTTGAATATTCATAAGGCCAGGCACAAGGCCTGAAGGGCCTACTACAGACAGCATCACAGCCTACAACATAGCACACTGGCTCTCCATTAGGGGTGGGTCTAAAAATCGAAATCCACGAAATCCACCAAAATTTACGAAATCCAGTGTCTATTAACAGGCCTATAGTTTCTGTAACTTGCTACCCGGTATTAAATTAGTGACGTCAGCCGCCGACATTATCAGGCTCCTATTGACACACTGACGCCAGCGTACATGGACTGTTGATGAGATTAAAGTCGCCTCAAGATCCTAGTCGAATGTTCTCTACTGAATGCGTGCGAATGCGTGGATTTCGTAAGCAGTACTAGATTTCGTGGAAGCTTTTCATTTTCGTGTCTGCTTACGTTGGATTTAGGGTGCGCGGTAGCCGAGTGGTACGGTGCAGGACTTGCGATCGCAAGGTCGCGGGTTCGAATCCCACCAACGGCTACTGTGTACCAACGCCAACTCAGCGTGCCATCCCTCCGGGGTCAGTTAATGAGTACCAGCGAAAGCTGGGGAGTAAACGGGCATACCACGTGATGCACTAGCCCCGTATCCGTGGTCTTGCGGCTTCGGCTGATGTCCGGCTGAGGGCTAATGAAACGGAGATCAGC
>Ga0056114_1001832_pt1 | contig 10189 bp, 6 predicted proteins | sample WorMetHERISLAND1_FD_77005 | JGI IMG/M metagenome (GOLD analysis project Ga0056114, IMG submission 77005) | Marine gutless worms symbiont microbial communities from Max Planck institute for Marine Microbiology, Germany - Olavius loisae HERON... ... | reverse complement strand
GTACAACGTACACACACCTGTACAACGTACACACACCTGTACAACGTACACACACCTGTACAACGTACACACACCTGTACAACGTACACACACCTGTACAACGTACACACACACCTGTACAACGTACACACACCTGTACAACGTACACACACCTGTACAACGTACACACACCTGTACAACATACACACACCTGTACAACGTACACACACCTGTACAAGTTTTGATACAACATAACAACTGTTCACCTTTGATAAGTATACAACGAGAAAACAACAGAAATAAGTCAACACCTCCAGAACACAGTCAACTCATCACCATATGTACGCTATATAGAACATACATCACGTTCAGGATTGGATTGTGCAATGTTTTACGTCCCTGCCAACACAGTATAGGTTATATGGGAGACGGTTTTTACAGGTCAAAAGTCCCAACCAACAGTATCAAAGTACTGAAGGTACATATAGTACACAGACAAATCAAACATACAATAATCAAACAATAAACACAAAATACAGCAAGTCTCCTAGTTTACAATAATATGGGTTGACTAGGGGACAGCTCCCACAGAGGGCAGGGTCGTTAGGCCTGAACGGCGGTGGGGCTGCCGCCGCAGTACATCACGTTCAGACAACAGTATCTTTTGTTGGAGTTAAGTGCCACCGCTGTGCTGGTATCGAGACGTTCCATGAAACCATCATAATCAACTAAGGAAATGCGATGTTAATGCTACTTCAGGGTGAAAACATGGAGGTAGACTAAACAGTGCAAATAAGAATGTTAATCATAGAAAATGTAAAACTCTCACAATAGGTTGCAACAAAATTTCACGATATTGCTCGTAATTAATTTCTGCATCTTTTGTTGCTTTTTGCTACTTCAAACCTCACAAGATTGGATTGATTGGATTGAGCAGTGTTTTACGTCCCCGCCAACACAGTTTAGGTTATACGCGAGACGGTTTTTACAGGTCAAAAGACCCAACCAACAGTATCAAAGTACTGAAGGAAAAAGCTATAAAGAAAAACAACACAACAAACACAAAGAAAACAGAAATTACACATATGCATACACACACAAAACACTAGACAAATACAGCATACAAGTATAACAGAGCAAGTCCCCTAGTCTACAATAATATGGGGTGACTAGGGGACAGCTCCCACAGAGGGCAGGGTCGCTAGGCCTGAACGGCGGTGGGGCTGCCGCCACAAACCTCACAATAAAAACAACAATTGTGCAGCTTATCAAACAGCTGCAGTGAAAGTCTTCAACAACTGCAATTTTTCTGCAATGAAATAACATCGCTGCATAAACACAAACAAGACTAATACTACTTCTGGTGGCTTAGTGGTTGGCAAAAGCACAAGTTCACGACGCCAGTTTAATGGCGATTAATATTGATATATGCACTCTAAATTTTGGCATTTTCTTGCGAAAATCAAGCATAGAAAAACTGAAGGTTTTCCAGTGCAGAGGATTGCTACCATGGAGATCAATATTTGTGACCAATTCTGGATATTTGCGGCTTTCCCGGAAAAATGCCACAAAACATCAACATGTTCAACTACGTCACAGAGTTCTGATTACTTTGCTGCTAACATCAAGTTTTTGATTAACAAACTGCTGTAGATCGTAAGCCTCGATAATTCTAAATGGAAACATGTCATGTTTAGTAAGAGACTGTTCAGAATTCTGCTATTGATGCCCGTCATTCAAGTGAAATTAATAAAAGTACACATAAAACACAATCTGCAAAATTGAGCCAGTAAATAGCCTACAAATGCCGTCACTAAAACAACACTGCGCTTGTCTACAAGTTACTTAAAACCATTCATTTGACTAGCATTCTTCAGTGACGGCAAAACGCTCTGATTATATTCAACTTCGTCTAAGCTACATCTAAAACCATTAAACAGCTAACAACTCTGGTTCACTACTCAGGAGATTCTACTGCGTATAAAGCAATGGAGCACTCTCTTGTCAAGCAACAGCAACTGCTGGAAGATTATTTTTTCAATGTAACACCAACAGAATACTGGTAAACCATTGTGATCTGTATGAATTTCAGTCATATAGCTTCTAAAAAGAACACAGACAATAAGTTTGATTCCTTTTACATCAGTCTAGCTGCAGCTATTTAAAAGACTCACTTGGTCCCAGGGCATAAGTCTACGTTAGTAACTGAAAACATATTTCCCACTTCAAAAACACGCGTCACTTTGGAAACAAAAATCATAAAAACACAGGTTTGATGCAATATATGTTCACCTAACAGCTTGCAAATACACATTTAAGACAAAATAAAAATTATAGGAATGTGCAGGTGACAGAATACACGAAAACCCTATCACACAGTTGGGAAGGAGGCACTACTTTTTCGGCTGCGATATCCTCGGCAGAAACGATAATAAAGTAGTGCGAGGAGCCCTGTACAAAAAACATAGAATGCCAGACAAAGGCTCACGTCAAGCCGAGTTGCGTTTATTACGTCCGGGACAAACATTGTGACAACATTGAAACTGATGCGTTGTTTCTCATTTGCCGTCGGTCTACCGGAGTTTCGCCAAAGAGGGTTAACAGGTCGCATCCCAGCACTTTCGGAGTCCCTTGCTATATACGCACCGGAGTACATGCGCTGGAGAAACTGATAAACGGAGTCTTCATTCCACACGACAGATCCATTCGTCAGAGTCACGTGACATGCTGGACACTGGGATTGATCGGGAAACTGGATCTTCGGGTGCTCGGGGTCTTCAGTGGCGTCCCCACGCAGCCAGTAGTTTGCCTTGTTGTGCGACCGCCAGAGAAACAGAACGGCATCTCTGTCCGACAGCACCACGTCGTCCATGTGCCTCGCACCACGGAGGAAGTTCCGTCGACACTCGTCGCAGCCGAAGAAATGTTTGATGTAGCCACGGACTGCTACGAGCGCTTCAACGGCATTCATTGATTCATCTGAACCACATTCAAATCAGTTAAACTTAACGAGGGACAGTTGCTCTAAGTGAATGACAGTTATAACGAAAAGTGTATATCAATTTCCGTACAGCGACCATTACACAATTATGATAAACAACAAAAACAAACAGTTATCTGAACCGAACTACCGTAGCCTGGTTTTATCTCCTCTTAGAGCATCCAGGCAAGAAATATGCCACAGATTTTTAAATGTACATGTAAAAACATAGCCCATAACCACGTGAATGGGGAGTGAAAAAGAGATTCATAACCACACTCTGTGTCTTGGTGGGACAGCAGTTAGGGCGTTTGACTTTCAACCAAAGCAGTCTGGGTTCGACTCCCGGCCGGGGCGCTATGAAGTCACCTAGGTCAACTCAGCCTTCCATCCTTCCAGGGAGTACCAGCTTTACTGGCTGGGATTAAGGTGGGGTATGTTTGCTTACGTCGGGTGACAAGTAACATTGTGTGATTGCATATAACAAGTAGTTCTGTTATGGGGTTTCCATTGAGAACTTATGGTGGCTTTAATGCCACAGTCAGTGAAATCCTAACCTCGTTTATCAGCAGCGGCGACAACCAGCGTATGAAACGTCATCCAGAGACTACACGGATATCCACGATACCTCATCCCACTACCACGACACCCAGTCCATCTGAGCACACTCGGCAGGTATGTGGACTCGCTCTAGACACACATTGACACACCACGCATTAATCATACCCAACTCACTGTCAACTGTGGTCACTGCTCTCCTACAATGAACATCATTTGTGAGATTGTCATTCAAGCATGCTGCTGGTAAAATGTCAAACTCTGTGCACTGCGATCCTTGTCAAGACTCGGCGACTATGTTAAGTCGTTTACTTACTTACTTACTTACTTGCAGGAAATAAACAAATGTTACTGTGACAGAAACAGATGCATGTTTGTCTTACTCGAACATTTGCTTATTTCCTGCAAGTAAATAAATGTGATTACATAGACGTAAACAGTGAAAATGTCAAAAAATGTCATTTGAGTGTGGTGCGCTGTGTGCTGTGTTCTTTTGGGCTCATGAACTCGTGTTCACTGAATTTACAAGGACGAAAACTGTTCCGAAACATTCTCGTGAACTGGTGATCACAAGTAGTGAACTGGAGAAAAATTAAGCATCTCCACTAGTTATGAGCAACAGGTAAAGATGGCTGACAAGACAAGCAAAAGTGAGTAGATTTTGACAAATATTGGCTTTAAAGTGCACTTATATAATACATACGTACTTTGTTATAGTTTGTTGTATGAGACTCAATCTTCAAGACATGGAAACCGACGGAGCTTGACATTTCGCGAGTTGCATGCTGTCTCAAATCAGTAAAATGGTTATCACGACATCAGTAATGGACTAGTTTACCTGGAGGTCTTCAATCTTGCTCAGCCAAAGACTTGCAGTCATCGACTCCTGGTCCTCGAGCCAGTCATGAAGATCGTTGAGGAACCGCGAGATTGGCTTGCGTACAGGTAACAACTGTGCCACGTCCAACCATGTAACTCAGTCAAACATCTGTGCAGCTTACTGTAATAGTACCAGGCAAATCATCGGATAAACCAACTTCATACATGGCTCTATGGTGCCAACGACATCCAGTGAATGACACGCAGACACAAGGACAGTGAATGTGTTATCTCTGCAGCAAAGACGATAACCGGTATTGTCACAAACAAAGTGTTCAAATGCTGTTTCATGTAAAATCTGACTTCACAGATGAGGCAAAAAGTACGGTCAAAATTTGGCAGATCTCAGCGAATATGCAAATAAATTTGATGGCAAAAAAGTCACTCATGGAATCCATTTGTGCCATTTCTATCGACACAGTTAGAGCTCTTTGAATATGCAACAGATGCCACTGAAATATCAACAAACAAGCACTATTTAAACTGACTTTCTGACTGGGTTATTCTCTGGTGATGAAAATCTCACTGCATACGAAATTGTCAAAACTTTACTTGAGTTCATCAACAAATGAGAACCAGAGAGAAGATAAAAACCTTTGCAAGTGCCTTGATGTATTGTTTCAGAGCTACCAGTTGACTATCTCCAATCGACGCAAACATAGAAACCTCGTGACGTAAAGAGTAGTGAAGGTTGGACTCCAGATCTTGTTCGTGGAGTCGAACCGCTCTGTAATACATCATATAAAACAGCTGACATCAGCGTACTTCAAAGTTAATTAAGACACCAGTTTGTGATAACAGACAATTGCTGAGTATTGAAAAACAACAGCAAATATAAACGTTGCATGCAATAATAGTGTATTATGTCTGTCAGTCTCTCTGTCACACTGGTACTCTGCAGGGATGTGCGCAAGGACAACATTTTCAAGACCAAGGCCACTTAGAGACCAAGGCCAAGACAAGTGTTATCATTGATTTAATAAACTATTATCTTTCTATAGAACTCCAGGTTTCTCTTTACTGCAACAAGTCATGACTATGCTATAGCAGACAAAAGCTAAACACAAACAAATGCACCATAAAACACACGAAAAGCAAATAGTTGTGGCTTGCTCTCAAAGCATTACATAGTCAAAGAAGCCTGTTATATTTCAGACATACAAGCTGGCATATCAATTTTTTTCTAAGCCGAACTCAATTTGGACGCATTATCAAGCCACTCTGGTTGAAAACATGTTCAACTGGTGCAGACATCGCTGGCACTTGACAGTATCTTGTTCAGCAGTGGTTGCCATCGCTGTACAGTAGGTTCAGATTTAAGCTGGATTCACACATCAGTGTTACGCGCTGACAATGACCGCTCTTTGACAGTTCCAGGTACTTCAGGACAGCTCCTCTGACTGCGACGTTGGTGATAGTTGCTGTGATAGAATAGTGCCAAAGGAACAGAAGAAGCCAATACAGCGCAGTGTAGCAGTCGATGCAGACAATGGCATATTTGGCTGCAAATGTTACCCATAAAGATCTGACAGCCATTGGCTTTCAAGGCCAAAGCCAGGCACTTTGAGGTCAAGGCTATAGGTCTTCGAGGCCAAGAATTTTTTCCCGAGCTGTCCTGAAGTTAGAGGACACCTTATCAGAGGTAATCTGGCCGCTAACTGTACATAGAATTGTGACGACATAGATGCAGTGATGCAACAAACACATTGAATGAAACCAGCAAACAGGCTTCATCTAAGATAAACTGATCAGGTCTGTAGCAGCATTTGTCATAAATCAACTGCTACATGTCACTGATGTCTGTCAGCTACCACTGCCCAATTCATATTTAAATGCAAACTTCTAACATCTATATTAACATACTTTTATGATATCAGACAACTAGCAGAGTATGGATAAAAATCACACTGAGTGCTGACACCTAAAGTCATTATTAACTAATTCTTATCACGCCCGCCAATGATATATAAAATAAATACTTTTTACGTGCAGCATAACAAACATGCATCGTTAATTGCAATTCATGGTGTTGTGTTTTACAAACCTGGCAGCAGAATGCACCTTCTGTTTGAGTCTGTTAATGAACGGCAGTCGAGATGATGTTGCTAGTGAGATGAGTGATGTGGATGAGCGAAGATCAGCGGATGTCAACTGACGAGCGGAGTCATTCAGCAGCCGTATCAACGCAGCCGTGAACCTCGCTCGACTGGGTTTACGGCTGCAACAGTTACACACTACACATCACTCAACACTGCAAACCTAATCACACAAAATCACGCAAAAACAACGCCGAGCATTTGCTCCAAAATCTCACGAGATACTGACAAGTCATTACTCTTCATACTCCAATACCCCATCTTTTGGTCTGCATTTAAGTGAACATCATCTTCTTCTAGTTGGATTGGATTGTGCAGTGTTTTACGTCCCCACCAACACAGTACAGGTTATATGGGAGATGGTTTTTACAGGTCAAAAGACCCAACCAACAGTATCAAAGTACTGAAGGAAATGCTACAAAGGACAAAGCAAACAACGAAAACAACAACATATACACATATGCACAGACAATAATAGAGACAAAAAAGGATATACACAAAATAAGCACAAGTCCCCTAGTCTACACTAATATGGGGCGACTAGGGGACAGCTCCCACAGAGGGCAGGTTCGCCAGGCCTGAATGGCAGTGGGGCTGCTGCGACGGTACCCCCTTCTTCTTCTAGTTACGGTGCACTCAATCACAAGACCTACGTTAGACTAATCCATCTGATGGTCTCAGCAGCATTATAGTCATCAAACTGCATTTTTTAAAGCAAACCACATATGTGCCATAATGCAAAACCCATAATGCAGAACCAAGAGAACTTTTTACAGACTGGAGAAAAAAAATTAACACAGTAATGGATCAATTACGGCTCTGCACTTGCCAATATTCATTATCCAAGAATACAAAAACAAAGGACATCTCTAATATTTTCATTCTGCCAGATTTCTTGTCTTGGTATAAATCACTAGACAATAGATCCTATTACATCCGAAAGAAAAGAAAGAAAAGAAGACTCACGCTGTTTGGTCATCTGGTCAGAATGGACGAGTCGACAGACGCCAGAAGAATTCTGACTGCAGTTCCCCAGAGTGAATGGAGAAGATGGAGAAGGCCAGTTGGGCGACCCTACACCTCATGGATGGCCACTCTGAAGAACGACCTAGCTCAGCACAACCTTAGCTTGGAGGATGCTATTGAACTGGCTCTGAATAAGCCGCTGTGGAGACTACTGGCAGCAAGCGGAGCTACGCACTGATGGTGCATGCCGAATAATGATGATGATGATGATGACATCCGAAAGTATGATATTATCTGCATTTTACCGCAAAATTTACTAAGATATTAATCTTTCAGTACAGAAAATCAATCAGTGATGTGTAATCTCTGACTGAGTTTCTGGATCTTTCTGTCAGTCTTGATGTTTTTAGGACAGCACACTCTTAAGACAACACTATTCGTGCAATATTAGTGCATCCGGCACAATAGATGTACACATGATATTGCGCTATATAAATTTCCGATATCTATCTATCTAGCTATCTATCCATCTGTCTACCTATCTGTCTGCATGTCTGTCTCGCGATCTATCTATCTAACTACTAGGCTACCAAGGCTGGCTTTTCTGATACTCAACAGAGATTTAACGGCAAAATTGTAGTAAGTGCATTACACACACTGGAATGATGCCAGCAGATACAGACAGCTGCAATACATACACGTAGATTGGCTTGAGCTGCGGAGAATCATTAAGTCTGGTGACTAAAATGAGGCCAGGTTGACTGAACTTATCATCAACCAGACGACGAATTGTCAACTCCCTGTATCCGACGAGATCCAGTATCACCTGATACATGAGACAGTTCGGCAATCAATGCATCACACATGCAGCATCAATGGAGTGAGGAACATTGTCACACAGTGGTCTGTGAGTTTATGATGTGCACACAAACGAGCTCTTCTGGTTGGCACTAGGAAAGGCCGAGAAGACACGGCACCAACCACACACTCAGCATGGACAACAGTCTGATACCAATTCAGCTGGTAAATGATGCCAGACTGACAAGTGCAAAATGAACAGAGAGTTTACTGGAGATCAGACAGTGAAAATCTCTGTAACAAGGCTGCAGAAATATCATCAAAATTATGACAAAATTTTCATCAGAACCTGCTACATTAGACTTGCACATTATCTGGCATATTACTGTGTAGAAACCCAAATAACATCACAGAGCAAACTTATAAACTCTAAATATCCGTAGCATTGGTAAACCAGCTGATTTTTTACAGTTAATACAGAAGTGACTGAGATCCCCCATTATTGAGGCTGCAAAGTTGAAGCCGTGGAGTAGGGTTGTGAAGCCAAGACACTCTCAAGTCAGAGCCTGACAAATGCATGTAGCATAAACTTCTGTAGATACGATTAATGTTCCAGTAAATGAAAAAAATAATATATCTGTGGACCAAACACGCATTCTACTACCAAGTGAATAATGTCAAACTAGTGAAGACAGACAGCACTACAAGCAAAATCACGTCAGTCATCCGATAGTTTCTTCATTTTACCGCCTTCATGACCAGAACAATGAAGAACAAACCTTGGAGCCGATTGATGAAGTGGGAGACTCAACAATGACAACATAATACTGAGTATGGCTAGAGCCATGGTTCCAGATATCACGCAACCTCCTACAACAAATACCGGTAGCAAGAGTAGAGTAACATTGTGAATAGATTAATGAGGAAATAAACAAATACACAAATGATACGTACGCAACTAACATATATCATTAGAGAGTAAACAGGCTTTCTCTGTTGATATTTCTAAATCGCACACAGAAATCACTGGAAATGACACAGCCTGTTAAACCATGTAGGACTTCTTATAATATTGAGACATATCAAGATATTTGTCAATTGTCAAAACTTATCACTTTCATACCCCCATGTATATTTAGCACCCATAGTAGGGGGTCAAACAATCAGAATCTAATAAAAACTTGGTATAAATTAATTAGACTGGTGAAGCTACTAGACGGTGCAAAAATTAAGTTATGTTTAACTTTTCTTAAATACTCTACAAGGGCAACAGACAGACATACAGACTCACAGAAGACATTACAGTGCATATTCAGTGCTTGTTGCACACAATAGCGCATTATTAAAATCGACAAGCATGTTAGAAAACGAACTATATATCACATAAATGTTTACTTATCATGCAAGAAAAAGTGCACAAAAACACAATGCTCACGATAATGGTGCAAGCACATGATGTGAATACTGGCTCGCATTAGTTACATTGACAGAGTAAAGGTGCTGTAAAATGTATACAATAATGTCACGTCGCATTTCATGAACTGTATCAGCTCTGAAAAACTCCACACCAGATGCAGCACCAACGGAATGAACAGGATACCACTGAAGAACAAACACAATCAATAAAACAATTTATCAGAACTAAGGATGTAAAACGACTTTCGATTAATTGATAGTTGATCGAAATAATCGACTATCGAATGACGCTGCCGTCTAACCGGTAATCGAATTTGCCAGTATCTAAACGCTACATCGGCCCATCGGGCGGCGGCAGCGGCGCGGACTCCGTGCACGACTGCCAGCGCCATGCGTTTTTGATCAACGTGTCTTTGTCACCAGCCGCCATGACACGGGTGGTCTACTTCCTAGTCACTACGTGGGTGGCTGGGCGGGTGAGATGAGTTGATGCAGGCAGCTGACAGGTTGACTATCG
>Ga0056114_1001831_pt1 | contig 10190 bp, 9 predicted proteins | sample WorMetHERISLAND1_FD_77005 | JGI IMG/M metagenome (GOLD analysis project Ga0056114, IMG submission 77005) | Marine gutless worms symbiont microbial communities from Max Planck institute for Marine Microbiology, Germany - Olavius loisae HERON... ... | reverse complement strand
CTGTGCAAAGTTTCGCGGCGATCGGCCGACGGAGCTCGGAGATCCTGTGTCTGGTTAAAAAAAAACATCACGACTAAAACAGAAGGCCTTCGGAACTAACGTTCCGGGCGGCCTAAATAGCTCTGGCGCACAGCACATTTTTCGTGCGTTTTTCGTGCGTCCACCCAGTGTTACCGGGTGTTTATGCTGGTAATTCACGGAATGACGTTCGTTCGCGTGCAAACTGCGTGCAGTCGACTGAACGACGAAGACGAGGAACTGAGTGAAGTCACGGACAGCGACGTGGTTCCAGAACAAGTCAAGGACTGGCTGACGTCGACGTTCACTCGATCTTTGACGAACGTGCGACGTCGTGGTGATGAGCGACTCAAATTCCGCAGCGTCGCCAACGCCATTCGAGCCGGCATTGTAGTCGACAGGTGAGTGTGTTGTCAGGTAAAATCACTTCATCAGGTAAGCACGAGCGAGTATTCCAGCTGCGTCTCAATTACTGCTAAACGACGTCATTAGCGGCATAACGTAGCCCCAGAGTTTCACTCGTTTATGCATCTAATCGATCCATTTGGACGACAGCGAGGCATTGCGCAGACGACAACTCAGCAGCTGTTGCCTCTTTCTTACCTGAAACCGACAGTTTTCTTCTCGTCATTCTATCAGTTAGATTCACTCTACTCATCGACAAGTAGACAGGTTGCTGTTCTTGTGCCGGCAGCACAATGTTGTAGTAGCAAATTTGACCAAAAATCGACTTATTGTGTAATTATTGTTGCAAGATACTAAGCTTCAAATATTTGGAGTCGTGACCTTGGTCATTTGGGGCCAGGTTACGTCATTTGTCACGTGACCATAAGACTCGCAGTGGGTGGTTCCCTATAGGTGATCCATTGTAACCAACCACAGACACCATTAATATAATTAATATTCATGATGTCTATGTAACCAACTCGCTATCTCGCACGGTTGCCAAGATGTTAAGCCTTAAAGATTTGCGTGAAATCTAGCTTAAAATGCGTATTCGTGTCCCAAAATTCTGAGTTTGGGGGGAGTTTTTGCCCCTAAACTTGGCCTTCATCGTCGAGACCCGAAAATTCACATTCTTGGTTGAAAACGCGTCGTTTGATGTATTGATCGATAAGATACGTCCAACCGTTTTGCTGTAGGCGACTAGGCGACGACAAGAAAAAAGAAAGGGAAGGAACAGAAAGGGGCGACTGAAAATGCAGGACCTGAAAATGACGGACCTGTGGAAATGACGGACGTGGGCATTTCAAATCTGCCGTGGTTTGAACTGAAACATGCAAACTCTATTCTAGAGTCTTTTGAATATTACTGCCAAAAATCATAAAAATCGATCTGTACAATTCTGAGCTATACCGTTTCAAAGTTGGTGCATTTTTTGAAACACAGTGTATAAATGCACGCACGTACTCCAGTTTATTGACGCAAACAGCACTAAATGTCGCACATACAGTGACTATCGTGTAATGTAAATACGTTGGCGTGTTTTATTACCTGCCTGGCATAAAAAGCCGAAACAGTGCGTGCAAGTCTGTCAGTGTATGAAATGTTATGCAAACACACTCAGAACACTGGCAGTCGGCGATCGGCAGATGGGACAGTCATTGTCCATGGCTTCAACACAGTGTCCGCACACGTCATGCGTCACGCGAGTGCCCATAAGGCAGCAGAGCCACGCCATCTCGGGGTGCAATGAGGCAGACATCACACGTAGCAGACACGGCGGCTGCGTTGACGGTTGCAGCGGCAGTGGCAGCGGCTGGTCGGTCGACGACTGCTGACTGGTCACTGGTGTCATCTTCGTCGTCGCTGTCAGCATCCGCAGCTTCATGAAATGCCTCGGTGTGGGCGCCCACACTGTGGCTGATTGCCCGCAGACTCTGAAGACGGGAGTAGGCGCCGTTGTCATAGCGTTCGATACATGATGGCTCACTTGTATTCTGCGACGCAGACTGGCATGGTAACTCTCGAGTACGTTGTTGGTCCGTGAGCGATAATCTTGGACACATAGTCGCTGCAGACCAACCATACGTCGGTCCAACCACTGCCGCTGTATGTACGCCACCAGCTTTCCTGCGTTTGACGTCGTTTACATGTGAACAGAACTCAACTTAAAATCACGGGGTAACTCTACTCATCCCTGTTAGTTCACGGTGGCTTTGTTTACAAGCTTTGAAATGTCCAGGTCCGGCATTTTCATGTCCTGCATTTTCAGCGCCCCCCCCCCCCAAAGAAAGGTGCAGAAAGTCATAAGAGGTTATCTTTAAGGTATTTGTGAAGCGGACTCATAGGCCAATCCCATAAAATTTGACATACATGTTGCACCTCACGATGTTATCAAAATATCTAATTTTTAATTAAATTGTCAGGAGTTACAGTGGAGTTACGTTTTCCATAGACGTTACAGCAGTGCTGCTGTAGCTTGTGTTGACACATGGAATTTAATGAACTGTACGTTATCACGAGTTTAACACAGCCGAGCAGTCTGAATAATGATGTTGTTGTGATGTGAAGACTGTACAGGCGAATGTCAAGTTCCGCTGGTATGCATGTTCCTCCGAATGTCGTACTCATGATGAAGGTAACATCAGTGTACCGCTACACATACATTACACGTATTACATTAATTAGATGTACATTATTACATGTACATTAGGTGTCTTGGTGGCGCAGTGGTTAGGGCGTTGGACTTCTGATCCGGCGGTCTTGGGTTCGATTCCCCGTCCGCGCGTTATAAGGCACCTAGGTCAACTCAGCCTTCCATCCCTTCCGGGTCGGTAAATCGAGTACCAGCCTTCACCGGCTGGGGTTAAGGCGGGGTGAGTTCGCTAGTGTCGGGTGGCAGGTAATACTGTGTGATCCCATATGGCAAGCGACCCCTGTAGTTCTGAGATGGATTCCCATTAAGAACTTATCAGGGCTTTAACTTTTTTTTATTATTTTGCTGAATGCGATAGACGCTGCACATGTACGGTGACGTGACGATTGCGTTGTGGATGCAGAACATTGACAACTGGGCGTTTGATGTATTCGAAATCAACGACGTCGGCGAAGGACACGCACTGAAATACGTCGGATTCGAACTTCTACAGAAATATGATCTCATCAACAAGTATAAGGTCAGACACGAGCTGAACCCAATGACGACCTAACTGGTCGGTTGAGAAGGTTATAACGACGGCTATTAAACACGCGCATCGACAGAGTAGTAAACAAACACTGAGAGTTGGCAAAAAATCACAAGTTTTACAGTAATCTATCTGTATTTTGCCCGCTAGTCTACCCTCGTCGGAATTTCGTAATGGCATTTAGCATTTATTTTAAAAACTGAAAAAATGATAGGCGCAGGCAGGCGGTAAAAATTTACGTGATATTCATAGCTGTTCTGACAGAGCACCTCATTGTGACAGACAGACAGACAGACAGAATTGCTATAACAATATCGCGTTCGTCTTCTTCTATTTTGTCGACGTTTAGAGCGGCAGTGATGTGAACGTGTAGATAAACTCTCTGTCGTTGGAGAACTTCCTGACAATGATGGAGCAGGGCTACAGCAAGCATGGCAACCCCTATCACAACCTTGTTCACGCCGCCGACGTGACGCAGACGACACACGCCATCATCACCGACAGCGGACTCAATGTAACAATACAGAACATTACACTGATAAAGATGTGAAAATGTTATCATTAGCTGAATTTCACTGTCCACTTAGTTATATGGCGCTTATTGCCCTTTCAGTTGTCAGAGGCGCCGGAAGGCACCAGCACGTAGGCCATGTGTTTATATAGAGAGAGACCAGTCTGTTTATTTATTTCATTTCAGACGACAGACAACAGATGGTTCCGCTGTTACTCAGTGTTGCTGTTGTTGCCATGTGACTGATCAATTCACTATACAGCACTATGTATAAGCGCGGTGTTTTCTGTCACAAAGTGTGTCCGTCAATCTGTCTCTCACGATACAGTATTGTATCAAAACCTTTCAACTCATCGACGAAGTTCTTTGACCAGCTGATAACCGCAGTATTCTAGTTCTCTGACACTAATCGGCGTTCAATGTCTTACGTCCGTATTCCTCCGAGATAAACATTAGCTAACTAATTGGTTATTATTAGTTTACAACTTGCCAAACCTTTAAACGGAATTCAGTGAATGTATCTATCAGATATCATGTAAATGTGACAAAGTATATGTGGGGGTGACAGGCATGAATCTCTGAATCTGAGGTTTTGACTTTTGAGTGCATGTTGAGCAAAAGCTACAACTGTAGAGAGTTACACGACAAAAGCATGAAATTTACAGAAGAACTACAGAACAAGTCTGCTATCACAGGTCATGTAGCAAGGGTGAATCACGTGATAGAATGGGAAGGGATGAAAGTGATAGGACACGAAAACGACTGCAGGACCAGGTGGATCAAGGAGCTAGGCCATAGCAAGTGTAAATGACAGGCCATGAACTGGAATACTGGATCTTACTGTCTGTCGCCACTCGCCAACCTAGGACAAGCTGCTTCTTCACGATCTAGCTCACTTGACACGTCGCGGAAAACGACTCACACTCTGATGAAGGCGTCAGTCGACGTCGAAGCGTCAAAATTTCAATTTTAAGCTTAGCACAAGTAGTAATAATAATGCCTTGAACAGTCTTTCGAATTTCGAATCGTTCGTCATTTTGTGTGCGTTTACTGTCGGTTGAGACGTGTATTGAGGCGGTTATGACGCGTTGTGTTGTGTACGGTGCAGATGTGGTTGACTGACATTGAAATCTTCGCTCTGATCGTTGCCGCGCTAATACATGACTATGAGCACACCGGCACGACCAACGCTTTCCATGTCAACACCAGGTGATACAACGTAACGTAGCCTAATAACAGTAGAGTAGGTCGAGTCTGTCGTTGCTGTCAACATGTTCTATAGTCCGTCGTCACACACGCACAGTTCAAGTGAGTCACGATGTGACAGAGATCATCTCGGCAGAGTCAACACTTTCGCGCGACGAGACCTATTACTTGTCAGTGACCACAGCACGGTTATGACGAGCGAACGAGTCATAAAACGGTAGCGTAATAATGTTAATACACATTATGTCGTATGATGTTGACAGCCGTGACTGTGATATACTGTACTGTCAGCTCGGACGTGGCGTTGCTGTACAACGACAAGGCCGTCCTAGAGAACCATCATGTCAGCGCCACGTTTCGCCTCGTCCGTGATGACAGTCACAACATCCTGCTCAGCCTCAGCAAAGACGACTACAAGTAGACCTGCTATTCACCTTCTGCATGTCCAGCTTCACTTACAATTACTATGTGGCCTTCCCTACAGACCGCATTAAGCGCTGCACCCCGTCCATCTGGCCGTCTGTACCGTGCCTCCTATTTTCTTGAAACATCTAAGCCACAGAAACTTCTAATTTAAAGGAGACATAGCCCTGGACAAGAGCAACGAGGGGAGCAAATTGGAGTTCTATTAAGGTTAAAGTTCAAGGTCACTGGGAACTAAAATGTCCGCCGCACAACACAATAGCACCGCTGCCAGTGAATCCGTCTCAGTCTGTCGCACGCCTCGACACGGCCTGCTAGAAATTCTTTTGCTGCCTGATGGTATATCTAGTTTTCTGAGAACTAAACACAACATTCAGAAATTCAAACGAGGGACTACCTATCAGTAAGAGCAGAATGGGTGATAATCATCAACATTGAACAAGAACGCCAGCTGTCGCATCTCTCGATGCAGTCAATGTTTAGAGTGATTTTGATAAAACCTTCATATGCTTTAGGCTATCTTGTAGGCCTACCGTTGCACAGATATATCGGCTGTCAGCTGTATGAAACGGCGCGGCATGTATCCGTTTTTACTGCGTGATGTGATAAAAATATCTGATCTGATGTCCGTCTGCTTGCCCGCCTGCCTATCATGATCCAGTATTGTGTTAAAACAGCTGATCATTCTTCCACGGCCTCATCACTCGCATCATTGTCGTTTTTGTACGAACTTCAACGCGTCACGAAACTCCGACGCGGTCACTCTCGGGGGAGGGGGCACATACAGGCGGGGTAGGCTATAAAAACAGTTGGCGAATGCTGTGTCTCAGATACAGTGGCTGACTGTTGTTATGACAGTGCGTGGATGACATTGAGGTTGTGTCGTGTACTGAAGGTATTTCCGAACTCTGGTGATCGAGATGGTGCTTTGCACTGACATGTCTTTTCACTTCCAGCAGCTCAAGAACATGAAGAATTGTCTCTCATTGCCCGACCCGTGAGTCTTGATCACAGCAATCGGCCGCGCAGCCCGCCACATATCGCTTTGTCATTTTTTGTGTTCTGTGATTTCCCAAGGTAAGGCAGTTGCACCAGACAGGTGAGGTGGGAAACTAAACCATCTTTCAACGACGCATAGACTGACTACTGACTGTGCCAAAAATTATTGTAATCGGACACTAATTGCTAAGGTTTTTCTATGAAATGTAGACACATATTGTTGGGGCACGGTGTAGATTGTTTATTTGTATGTTTGACGGCGCGATAAACGTACGACTGTCACAGTGCTAAGCTTTCATTGGGAGTTTGATAAATGTTTAACTGTTTGATTCACGAGGACGCAAACGGTCTCCAGGTGTTTTACGTTTGTAACATCAGCAACTGTGATGCATGCTTCGACTTCTTCGTTGTATACAACACTCTCACATTTCCGTTTTACCACATTCTTTCCGGACTGACTTCACGCATCTTAACCTGTACTGAATTAAAGGGGCACTGCTTTGTTTGTTTTAGTTTCTGGCTACGTGTACTAGAGTAAGCTGTATACTCAGCTTTCGAGTCCACGTTAAACTCTTCTATCGTATCGTATCGTATTCAGCGTCAAAGACTGAAATGCTAATGAACTGACTCTGATGTTCGAATGACGATGAAAAATGTAGTCATTCTGAGTGGATACTGCGGCCTCGACGAACCGACTCTATATGAAATGTTCAGTGATGCAGACGACCATCTGCTTAATCGAGTCGTCAATAATCCGGAACATGTAGGGCCTACTGCAGCCGTTCCTAACTGATCGACCGCAAACTTACAGTCTCCGCCGCCGGCCGCATGGCAGTATAACCTTATTTGAAAAAAACACTATCCCTCAAATGATCAGGACTTCTTTATTAGGACTATGTACGAACACAGCTATTAACTTTCACTTCACAACTCTGCCATTGATTAACTAGGCATGGTCCTATCGGACGTTATTTTTTAATTTTTTCTTATTTTAACTGTGTTTGACATTTACTCACTTTATATCTATTTCAGTGTGTATTTGTTGTACGTTGCACATGTCAGCTACATTATTAAACGAATATGGTATGGTATGGTATGCTTGCCGTATAAGACTAGTGCTGTCCACATTACACGACAGAAGCAGGCAGGTAGTCTCGTGGTCTACAGTGCAGAGTGCCGCTGACTGTGTGTTTCAGCAGCATTGATAAGGCGAAGGCTCTGGCTCTGATCGTTCACTCGGCAGACATCAGTCACCCGGCCAAGACGTGGAGCCTTCACTTCCGCTGGACTGAGCAGCTCATTGAGGAGTTCTTCAGGCAGGTCGGTAGCGCGCCATCACACACCAACAACAAGCAAGCTCTTACGGACTCTGAGATAGCGGTCATCTGTGCCACGGCTGGGAAGAATCGTTGTCAGAATAAAGCTGATTTGCATTTGTTAAATAAACAGTGTTAGGTATTGTTACTACTGCCGTGTTAGTAGCTGTACGGTTGCACCGTCGACAAAGCGCGCTGGTGCGTGCTGTACTCGTAGGTGGAAACACGACTTATCAAGATCCTGAGCGCTAAAGCATGTAGCATGATGATTTTAGTCGACAGAGGATGAAATAGACGTTTAGACAAACACATCTGTATAGGCCTACTTATAGGCCTACCGGCGGACAAACAGACATTATACAATATCAGGGCCGAAATATCCGTCAACTCCGCCGGTGTCATCGCGTCTTGACTACTGTAATTCACTCCTCCATCTCCATGGTTCAGCAATGTCGTGACAACGTGTCATGAACTCTGCAACACATGTTGTTCTCACTCACGTTAAACGAACAATCAAACAGCTACATTGACAATGAACAAATCATTATAAACTCTGTCTCTTCATTCACTACATTCACGCTGCAATATCTGACCATTCTGACAACCGAGAACTCGTACAAAGTTCTATGAACATGTTTTTAAAATATTTTTCTGGACCATCTGCCTGCATGGAACAGTTCACCGCCTGCATGTAGCTTTGTCGACAGCTGATGTTGCTCTATGGTGAGTGGTTTTGTGTACGACGCTCCTCTGTATAGCCGTACACAGTTGTCACTGACTGTTGACTGTTGACACGTGCAGGGTGACCGAGAAGTCGAACTCGGACTGCCGATATCACCGCTCTGTGATCGAAAGAACACTCTCGTCTCCGAGTCACAGATAGGTGAGTGTCATGTCAATCGGTCACGTGACGTCACAGTCACGTGGTACAGTCGTCGTCTGCACGGCTCGACACAGTACTGCAAAACAACTACAGACGACGATTACTGTACAGTGTACACACAGCATGATCGCAGACGCACCATGTCATGTCCGTCTGGACACAGCTTAAGTCTAGTCTAGTCTAGTATAGACCTATAACGACTCGTGACAGCGCGACTTGAAAGCTCAGTCAAGCTGCAGGCTGATAGCGAGGCGTGCTGCAGTATAGCTTGACTGAAGTTATATTCGAATATATTAAATTGCTAATACACAGAAGAAATGGATATGCTGTAAAGGTACTTTTCGGCTTACGTCAAAAAACTATTATTAACGAAAAAATGACAAAAACCGTTTCTGAGAGAAAATGCAGTGTTGTGAACATCACTAGACTAATCTATGCCAGTTCAGTCAGCCAAAGTCAGCACTTTCGCTGACTTCGCGATATAGCCTAACGTTGTTATATGCCGATGAACTTGGTATAGCTAAAATTGCGTCGTTCAGACAATTCATCAGAATGAATTTCCACATTTTTGTAGCCGTTGACTTTTTGAACTTAAATTTTGCTGGTCACACACGAGACAAGGGTTGTTGTCATCTAATTCAATACTTTCGTGACTTTCCAGTTTTAGAGCATCGCTGGTAATCAGGCTGAGGTGATGTGATCTTATCATGCGATCATGAGACATTCGTCATCTGTCTGTCTGTCTGTCTGTCTGTCGCAGTTCTCGCTCACTTCTTGTCTGATTTCAGTTCTGTTTGTATTGTTCGGGAGATCTGTGGATTGCGCATAGTTCATAGTTCATAAACTGTGAAAGTCCAATGCTCAACACAAGACCAACTTAACAGTAGGACTCTTTAGAAGGACAGACTGCCATTGAGATGTCCTTATACGGTGCTGTTGGCACACTGGTTGAGTCAGTAGCCTAGACAAAACAAGTGAGGAATATTTCCTTCCTATCGACTACGAGCAGGCCTAGTGTTTGTTAAAAGACGCTACCCGAAAGCCATAGAATTTAGTGGATGGACGGAGGGATAGACGAAGGATAAATTTGTTGTCATGTTCACTGTACTGCTAGTTGTTAATAATGTCTGTAGGTTTTATCGACTTCATCGTGGACCCATGCTTCCAAGTGATGGGTGACATGTTGGAGGCGATTCTACGACCTCTGCAGGAGAACAAGGAAGAGACACAGTCTCGCAGTGGACCCGGGGCCACCACCAACCACAGTTCTCGCTCTTCCAGCCTCTCCAGTCGGTCCTCAGCACGATCCACGCCTTCACCTATCCGCACTCGCAAATGTACGCTTCCGTAGATTCTCTTTACCTTGCTTCCGTTACATTCGGACGGTACGATACGATACGATAGTAGAGTTTAACGTGGACTCGAAAGCTGACTATACAGCTTAATCTAGCATATTTAGCCAGAAACTAAACCAAACAAAGCAGTGCCCCGTTCTGTCCTACGTTTATCACCGCGCGATGCAATGCACAACATGAATTATGATGTCGAAAGATGTCTGCATGCGTTGCGTCCGGTCGTTGCGTGTCATCCGCTATAACTCTAGGGGGGGGGGGGTGGGGTTTGACCCCATGGTGGTCCCCGGCCGCCCCCACATCCGCATACAGGGGGCCGCCCTAACCCCCCCCCCTTTTGTCGCCCCCCTCTCT